>JAANMV010000840.1_pt1 | contig 36593 bp, 39 predicted proteins | sample 7279661 | NCBI WGS metagenome assembly JAANMV01 (sample SAMN14094540, study PRJNA606508) | bioreactor metagenome | isolation source: A lab-scale SPAN reactor treating ammonium-rich wastewater day 121 | place: Ireland: Galway | collected 2017-05-16
GAATTCTGGGCGCAGACAACCGAAGGCGACGGAAACTTCAACATGTTCCCCTTCCTCGAAAGAGAAGGCGCACAGTTACTGGTTGAGCCAATTGCTACATGGATATTATATATGCTTCACCAGGCTAAGAACATGTACCACGACAGGAAAGGAATTAAGGAAGGCGAAGATGCACCAAAAGCTTTCCAGGTACTTAAGAAATTAAAGAACTTAACAGATTATAAAAAGACAGTAACAATACTTTCAATAGCTGAGAGCGTTTTTGACCGTGAATATAACAGGATTAGAAAAGTATTCAACGGAATGCCGCATGAGCTTGCTAGCCAGCTGGAAATGCAGAGACTGGGCCACCCGTTCTACAATTCCAGAGTTGAAGGCGGCGAGGGTCACCTGGAAATTGCCAAGAACATATACTATGTGAACAAAGATCTTTGCCACATGGTGCTCTCTCTTAAGCCGTTCGGCTGCATGCCTTCTACACAGTCTGATGGCGTTCAGTCAGCGGTAACATCGATGTTTAAGGATATGATATTCATACCAATTGAAACATCAGGTGAAGGTGATGTTAATGCACATTCAAGAGTGCAGATGGCGCTTGGCGAAGCAAAAGCCAAAGCTAAGCTTGAATTCAAGAAATGCATTGATGAGACCGGTTACACAATTGAAGAGATAAAGGCATATGTTGATGCAAATGACTACCTGCAGAGACCGTTCTATCATGTTGCACACAGAAAAGGCGTTATAGGTGTTGCTGCTAATTTCGTCCTTGATGTTGCAGATAAAATGAAAAAAGACGGTATAAAATCTGTGGTAACAAAAACAGAAACAGCTAAAGCATAACTATTGTTGAACTAAGAAATTATTTTAAATATGACAAATAACGTTAATAATAACGCTAAATCTCCGCTTTATATCGGGTTCGATGTCGGTTCAACAACTGTAAAAGCTGTTGTAATGGATATAGATAACGATAAAATTCTCTGGTCAGACTACCAGCGCCACGATACCAAGCAGCCCGAAAAATCACTTGAGCTTCTTAAGGATATCGAAGATAAGCTGGGCAAAGATGCCCTTGAAGGCGCAAGGATATTTATTACAGGCTCAGGGGGAAGCAATATCGGACGTTTTCTTGGCGCCAAATTTGTACAGGAAGTGAATGCAGTATCACTTGCGGTGGAAAAATTCTACCCCAAAACACTTTCTGTTATTGAACTCGGCGGACAGGATGCCAAGATAATTGTATTCAAAGAAGACCCGGAAACCGGGAAAAAGAAAAAGATCCCTTCAATGAACGATAAATGTGCCGGCGGTACAGGCGCGGTCATTGATAAGATCAACGCTAAATTAAAAATTCCGGCAGCAGAGCTTTGCAATATGGGATATTACGGATTAAAGCTGCACCCTGTTGCAGGCAAATGCGGAGTATTTGCCGAAACTGATATCAACGGGCTCCAGAAATCCGGCGTACCGGCTGATGAGCTTATGGCAAGCCTGTTTGAATCGATCATTCAGCAGAACATGTCTGTGTTAACGCGCGGGCATACATTAAGACCAGAAGTATTGCTTTTGGGCGGTCCCAACTGCTATATAAAAGGTATGATGGACTGCTGGAGGGCTAACATTCCTAAGATGTGGGATGAAAGGAATGTTCCGTATGATAAAAATGTCCCGATTGAAGAACTCATCAGAGTACCTGATAATGCGCAGTATTTTGCGGCTATAGGCGCAATTGAATACGGCAAGGAAGAAGAACCCGAAATCGGAAGGTATAAAGGATACGGCGACCTGGAATATTATATTAATGTCGGCAGGGCTGAAGAAAAGAAAAAACTGATGAAGCTCTCAGGCGGCGGCGGTCTGTATAAAGATGAAGCCGAGCTTGATAACTTCAAAGAAAAATTCAAAATTCCCAAATTCACTCCGGCAACATTCAAGCCGGGAGAAGTTGTAAGGGGTTTTATCGGACTTGACGGCGGTTCAACTTCAACCAAAGCTGCGCTTATTTCGATGGATAAGCAGGTACTTGTTAAAGCTTACCAGCTTTCAAAAGGTAACCCAATTGAAGATACCGTTGATATCCTGCAGAAACTTCATGACCAGGTTAAGGCTCAGGGCGCAACCCTAGAAATATTGGGTATTGGTACTACAGGTTATGCTAAGGATATTTTAAAAGACGTACTGCATGGTGATGTTGCGCTTGTAGAAACTGTAGCACACACACAGGCAGCTCTTCACTTCTACCCTGATACTGATGTAATTGTTGATGTTGGCGGACAGGATATCAAATTAATTATCCTTGACCAGGGACGTGTAACCGATTTTAAGCTGAACACACAATGCTCAGCCGGGAACGGATATTTCCTCCAGTCAACTGCCCAGGGATTTGGTTATGCTGTTGAAGATTTTGCTGATGTTGCATTTTCAGCAAAACAATATCCAACCTTTGGATACGGCTGCGCCGTATTCATGCAGTCTGATATAGTTGACTTCCAGCGACAGGGATGGAAACCTGAAGAAATTATGGCGGGACTTGCAAACGTTTTGCCAAAGAATATATGGCTGTATGTTTCGCAGATACCTAACCTTGCAAAGCTTGGTGAAAACTTTGTTCTGCAGGGCGGAACACAGCATAATCTGGCAGCAGTAAAAACACAGGTTGATTTTATTACAGACAGGTTTAAAGGCAGCGGTATAGAACCGAATGTGTTTGTTCACAAACACACCGGCGAAGCCGGAGCTATTGGCTGCGGAATTGAAGCCGCAAGGCTTTATGAAAACGGTATGAGAACGCAATTCATTGGCCTTGATAAGGTCGCTAAAATTGTGTTCAAAACTACCAGGGATGAAAAGACAAGGTGCTATTTCTGCAAAAATAAATGTTTAAGGACATTTATTGATGTAGCAACTGATGAAAGAGCTATTCCGTTTGTTAAGGATGAATCAGCAGTCCTTCCGAAGGAAAAAATAGTAAATCCTGATTCCAAAGTACCGCTAGTAGAGGGAACACAGAGGCTAATTATAGCAACCTGCGAAAAAGGCACTGTTGAAGATCTAAACTCGATGAAAGATATCAAAAAAGGACTGGATGCTATTAAGGATGTAACTCCGAACATGGTTGAGTATGCTGCAGTAGAAGTATGGAAATCGCAGTTACCCAAAAAAGTGATGGATGAAATTCCGGTGCTAAGCAAAATGGAAGAACTTAAGATGAAGTTCGATAAAAAAGCAAAAGAGGCATTCGATAAACGCGTTGAGCTGATGAAAAAGCGAAACAAAGTTGTAATAGCAATGCCAAGAGTGCTTAATATGTATGCGCAGACACCGTTTTACACAGCCTATTTTGAATCACTTGGAGTAAACCCGGGTAACATCATTTTTTCAGAATACACAAGTGAAGAGCTGTATAAAGAAGGTGCAAAACGCGGCGCTATTGATCCGTGCTTCCCTTCTAAGATCGGTATACCACACATACATAACCTGATTTACAAGATCCACAAGAAGAAGAAAATAGATTATATCTTCTTCCCTATTGTTGATACTATACCTTCAGATCTTGTTTATGCGCAGCAGCATCATGCATGTCCAACAGTTACAGCAACTGTTGAAGCAGCTAAAGCTGCATTTATAAAAGAAAGCGACCTGTTTAAAGACAGCGGTATTGAATATGTTAACACATATCTTTACATGACGGAAAAGAAGCTATGCGCAAAGCAGATGTTCGAAGAATGGGGTCCCAAACTTGGATTAAGCAAAGAAGAAAACGACCGCGCAATAGAGCAGGCATACTGGGCATTGGATAAATACCATGTAAATATGCGCAAAGAAGCCCGTAAGGCTCTTGAACAGCTTGAAAAGGATAATAAGATAGGCATAGTTGTACTTGCAAGACCATATCACAACGATCCGGGCTTAAATCATGAAATACTCGAGGAATTCCAGAAGCTTGGCTATCCGGTATTTAACCAGGATTCATTGCCGACAGATGATGATATCCTTGAAAGACTCTTTGGAGACGAGATAAAAGCCGGCCTGATAAAAGGCGGTATGGATGTAAGCGACGTTTGGAAGAACTCATACAGCGAAAATACAACCCGCAAAGTATGGGCTGCCAAATACGCGGGAAGACATCCTAATCTTGTTGCACTTGAGCTGTCATCCTTCAAATGCGGACACGATGCACCTATTTATACTGTGGTCGAAGAGATAGTATCAAACAGCGGTACTCCGTATTTTTCATTCAAGGATATTGATGAAAACAAGCCTACCGGCTCTATTAAGATACGCGTCGAAACCATTCATTACTTCCTGAAACGCTACAGAGAAGATATGGTTGCAAAAGAAAAGAAAATTCAGACAATAGAAGAGAAGATGAAGGAATTTGAAGAAAAGATAAGAAAACAGTATGAGCTTCAGGAAAGACTGGATGCTATCCATAAAAAACAGGGTACTGCACAGTACAGCAATGGCAGCCTGAACTCAAATGCTTTTGAAATCGATCTCAGCAAGGTTAAAAAGGTTAAGACCGAAGAACCTGAACGGGAACAAATTGAGGCATAAAGAATCAAAAATTTAAAAGCCGGTTTTAACCGGCTTTTTTAATGATTATAATTGCTAAACCTGTACAGCTCAACTTTTGCAGGCGCAAGGTAGTATGTCATTCTCTCTTCAAGTTTATATTTTTTTGTGATTGATCCTATCTTGGATGTGTATTCTGATGTATCAACTGCGCTGTAATCCATAACCAGCCAGAATCTTTCAGGTTTTTGGGCAGATAATGAATCCTGTAATTCATTCCACCCATATTTGATCTTAACAGGATCAGTAATATTCAGGCTATTTTGTTTTTTGTAATAATTAATTACCCACCCGTTAAAATGCGGCTCAACGTAAATCCTGTCTCCCTGCTTATACTCACTGTTAATTTTATCTATCAGTTCCCTGTAATCATCATTTTTAAATTTAAATGAAAAATGTATCCCGATACCATATACATTTACAGCCATTAATAACACAATTAACGGGTAAATAATAATTTTTTTATTCCACCTGTTTAAACCATAAATTAAAAAAAATGTTATAAAAGGGACCAAAATACTCAGATACCTGTAAAATTCAATTTTTTGCCTTAAAGAAATGATACCTGCAAGCAATAATGTAATAAATAAAACAAAAAGCATTAATACGGGATTATCCTTTGTGCTTTTTTTAAATATAATTCCAAATCCTGCAGCTAAAACAACCATACCCCAGAATACAGTAATTATTTTAACCAATTTCAGATTAGTATAATAATAATACAGCCCAAGATTCAGATCACGGGAATAATTGATATATTCGTTCAATACTTCAGGTAGACTTTGTGCAGTACGCCAGGATTGTCCCCTGCTGAAATGAGTGATCAGTTCCGGAACCCACGGAAGATATAAAACAACTACTGAGGCTATCAGCAGCAAATATGCTATATATTGCTTTGCGGACTTTCTGTAAGTGTAAATAATATAAATAACTTCAGCAGCTAATATAAAAAAGGAAAAATAATGAGTATAAATTGCTGCCGCTGTAAACAGAACATACTTTATTGAAAATTTATCTTTAAATATCCGGTGGAAATCATGTGATTTATCCATCAATTTCAGTAAATAATAAACAGAGCCAATGTTCCAGAAGAGGTTCATACCTGCCATACGGACTTCCTGGCTGTAATACAGGTTTAAGGGGGATATTATATACAGCATTAATACCATTATTGTATTGGGAATATCCAGGTATCTTCTGCTTAGCGGGTACAGGAAAAATACCGCTCCTGAAGTAAACATCGCTGAAAGCAGGCGCATAACAGATACCGAATCGCCGAAAATAAATGTCCAGATCTTTAAAATAAAATAAAATAACGGAGGGTGAATATCGTTAGCAGTCCTGACAATAATTGTATAAAATGAATCAAGGCTTAAATGCCAGGAAAAAACTTCATCAAACCACAGGTTTTTTTGTGAAATAAAGACCAATCGAAGGGCAAGGCAGGTTAAAAACAGAATAAAAACCAGTATTTTTTCCTTTTTTTGATTCATTCACCGAAGAACTGAAAAATTACCCTTCTGGTCCGAGGTTTTTCATCAAAATCAATTAAAACCACCTGCTGCCAGGTACCTAATAATAGATTTTTACCTGAAAAAGGGATAGTTTGCGAACATCCAAAAAGTGTTGAACGTATATGCGAGTGACCGTTATGGTCTCCCCACGTATCATTATGAAAATATTTCTTAGCCGAAGGGATCAATTTCTCAAGTATCTCTGGAAGGTCCTTTTTTAGTCCCGGTTCATACTCAATAGTGCTTATAGAAGCAGTGGAGCCTACAGAAAAAACGGTCACATTTCCATTTATCAAACCGGAATTCTCAAAAGATTCAAACAATCTATCAGTTAGATTGACAATATCTGAGTTACCCTTAGTTTTAAAAATATGATTTTCTGTTATAATCTTCATACAGTTCAACCTTTTTGGTAGTTAATCACATAATTTAAACCATGTAAAACTGAATTTTCTGTATATTTATAATCAAAATTTAATTTACTTTTGATCAATCCGGCTGAGCCGCCGGTTAAATATATATTTAAATTACCGGGATATTTCCTTTTAACCCCGTCAACTATTCCTTCAGTTGCAAGTTTCATATAATTTACCAGACCAGATTGTATGGCTTCGAATGTATTTTTACCTATCAACGGACTGTTCCGGCTGAGCTTATTGAATTTTATCAGAGGAAGCTTGCCGGTATTTAAATTCAGAGCAATGGAAGAAGTTATTAGTCCCGGTGCAATAATGCCGCCAACATAATCACCATTGCTCAAAACCAGGTCATATTTATTTGCTGTTCCCAGATCAATAATCAAAATATTTGTATTTCCTGTACTTTTCATAAATCCGAATACAGCGTTGCAGATTCTGTCACTTCCAAGAGTATTGGGATTTTTTACTTTAATTTTAACCGGTAACTTGCTTTTATTACTGATAGTTAAAGGTTGGATGTTGAAATATTTCTTAATATATCCAGTATATTTCTTATCATGCTTGGGGGCAACGGATGAATATCCAATTTTCAGGATATGAAATTTTTTTAAAATTTTCTTTAAACCGGAGATATATTTTTTCATATTACCGGTTGGCCCTGAATATAAAAATTCCATTTTTTTACTTCTGAATACTGCTAAATGGAAGTTTGTGTTACCGATATCTATTGCCAGATTCATAATGATCAAATTTAAAACAAAAATGCCTGTATTAACAGGCATTTTTTGAAGAATTCTAAATTTTAATTATTATCTGCTTAATTCAAGTTTTTTTATTTCGTCCCTTAAAGATGCAGCTTTTTCGTAATCTTCATTATCAATGGCAGATTTAAGGTCTGTTTGCAGTCTGTTCAATTTTCTTGTAAAAGGGTCTGTGATCTTTTCAGTTTGTTCGGCAAGATCCGGTTGTTTAAACAGGTCTTCTTCAGTTGTTTCTTCTTCTCCGTCTTTATCAGGCAGGAAGGCGACTTCATTCATTACTTCTTCATTTACGTAAATAGGAACAGCGAACTTAAGCGCCAATGCAATAGCATCCGAAGGCCTTGAATCAACTTCATCCACACTTCCGACATCCATTTTTATCTTTGCAAAGAATGTTCCGTCACGGAGCTCGTTAATATATACATAAGAAATAGAAAACCCTAACTGCTCGATTACATTTTTGATCAGGTCATGGGTTAAAGGTCTTGGGGGTTTAATCCCTTCAAGCTCCAGAGCAATATGCTGCGCTTCAAAGCTTCCGATAATTATCGGCAGTCTTCTTTCTCCGCCAATTTCCTTTAAGATAAGGGCATATCCCCCACCTCCCGGTGCAGGAGTAGGTGATAGTCCTAAAATATCAACCTGAATTTTATCGTTATCCATGAATTAAATATGTTAATTTGAGAGTACTTTTTTGCACTCTTCAATAAGTACAGGCATAATTTCAATAGCATCACCAACTATGCCATAGTCTGCAATCTGAAAAATTGGAGCATCTTTATCTTTATTTATAGCCACAATACATTTGGATGATGACATACCCGCTAAATGCTGGATAGCTCCGCTGATACCGACAGCTATATACAGGCTTGGAGAAACTGTTTTGCCTGTCTGGCCAACCTGGTCATCATGCGGTCTCCAGCCGGCATCTACTATAGCCCTGGAAGCGCCTGCAGCCCCGCCAAGTACTTTAGCTAGGTCTTCAACTAGATAAAAGTTCTCAGGTCCCTTAAGTCCCCTGCCGCCGGAAACTACAATATTGGCTTCGGTTACATCCAGCTTTTCACTGCTAACAATAATTTCTTTTACCTGTGCTTTAAAATCTGAATCATCCAGATTAACCTCAAATTTTTCAGCCTCAGCGCTTACTCCGTCTGCTTTTACAGGTTTAAAGACATTTGGCCTTAATGTAAAAATTTTAACAGGTGAATTTACCTTTAAATCAATATATGCCTTTCCAGCATAAACAGGACGTGTGGCAATAATGTTTCCGTTTTCTGTCCTTATATCAGTGCAGTCTGAAGCCATCCCTGCTTCCATCTTTGCAGATACCCTTGCAGAAATATCCTTTCCCATTGCAGTAGCGGAAAGTATAATAATATCAGCACCGCGCTGTTTTGCAGCTTCAGCAAGTATTTTAGAATAAGCAGTAGTAGAATACTTTTCAAGCCTGGGGTCATCAGCTGTAATTACTTTCTTTATACCATAAGCACCCAGCTCAGCTGTAATTGAACTTACTCCGCTGCCTATGAGCAATACTTCAGCTTCTGCTCCAAGCTCATTGGCAATTTTTAATGCTGTTGAAGCCGTTTCAAAACCGGCATTCTTTATCTTGTTATCCCTTGATTCAACAAATGCAAGTACTTTGCTCATCAGATCACCTTCGCTTCCTCTCTCAGCAGCTTTACAAGCTCAGGTACTGCCGATGCATCTGTTCCGACAATTTTTCCTTTTGCCTTTGGTTTAGGCAGTGTCATTGTAAGGACTTCAGTTTTATTTTCAGTATAAGTTGGCTGTTTTTCTTCGATAGGTTTTGATTTAGCTGCCATAATCCCTTTTAGATTTGGATACCTTGGATTATTCAATCCGCGCTGCGCGCAAATTGCTGCCGGCAAAACTGATTCTACAACTTCTTTACCGCCTTCTATTTCACGCTCACATATCAGCTTGCTGCCTTCCAGATTCAGCGATACAACAACACTTATCGAAGGAATTCCCAGCATCTCAGCTGTAAGATTTCCAACCTGCGAATCATCATAATCAATTGACTGCTTGCCGAAAAATACAACATCAGCATTTATATCCTTCAGTACATCTGCCAGATTTCTGGCAACAGTATAGGAATCCATTTCAGCTTCAGTTTTTATAAGTATACCTTTTTCGATTCCCATTGCATAAGCTTTTTTTATAGCTTCTTTGTTTTTATCGCTTCCAACTGATATAACAATAGTTTCGCCGCCGTTTTTTTCTTTTAGCTGTAATGCTGCTTCAACTGCAAATTCATCGTATGGATTGATAATATATGTTACTCCAGCAGGATCAATGGTCTTTCCGTCACTGCCAATCTTTACCTTTGTAGTAGTATCCGGAACCTGGGATACACAAACCGCAAATTTCATTAGTTAACCTTCCTAAAATATGGATTTTTTTGCAATAATACCAAAAATAACCAATAATTGCGTTATTTTCAATTGATAAAATCGTAACAAAATCCTTAAACAATAACGCTTTATTTCTTATAATTTTTCATAACATCTTCCATTTCTTTCGCTTTATCCTTAAGTTCCTGCATATTTTTACCATTCTTTGTATCTCCCATTTTTTTCATATCTTCAAGCATATTGGTCATATCTACATATTTTACATCCTGCGGAGCTTTAAACATATCATCTGTTGTTTTAACATTTTTTTCAAATTTTATTGCTTTCATGTAAGTTTTGCCGTCAGCTGAACCCATTCTCAGCGGAACGGTCTTTTCGTAGAGGCTTACTGTAAAATTCTTTTCCTTATGTTTATAAATTTCACATTTGTACCCTATAATTTCTTCTTCACCAATTTTTTCCATCTGGTCAAGGTAGTCTCGGAATGTATTTACATCAACATTATCTTTTGTTTCACTGAATTTTTTCTTGTCAAATTTCATTCCCATTTTCATTCCGGCTACTTCGCTTACAGTGTAAACAATATCACCGCCGTCAAAATAAGCTACAGCAGAAAATTTTTTCCCGTCTGCATCAAAGCTGCTGGTTGACCGGCATTTCTTACCGTCATAAACTGCTTCAACGGTGCCTTTGCCTTTTTCTCCGCCGGTTACTTCAAACTCAACCAAAAAAGGCTTATCTTTTGAAAATGACGAATTATCCTTTGAATCAGTAGATTCAGTTTTTTTATCATCTGTTTTTGTTGTTGTATCATCTTTTTTACCGCAGCTGTTAAACATTAAAACGGATAAAGCAAGAATAATGATAAATCCGGTTACTGAATTAATTTTTTTCATTTTTATATAATTTTAAATTAATAATTTTTATTTTACATATGATGGCCTTGAAATATACTCTATCGGGTCTGCTAATCCAGCCTCTTCGAATCCTTTGAGCCTTAATGCACAGGAATCACACACTCCGCAGGCCTTATCTTCATTTACGTAACATGACCAGGAAAGTCCAAAAGGAGCGTTCAATTCAGCACCAAGCTTAATAATTTCAGATTTTTTTTTATGAATAACTGGTGTTTCTATAATTATTTCAGTATCAGGTTTGGTCCCAAGTTTTATAACTTTATTGAATGCTTTATAAAACACTTCCCTGCAGTCAGGATAGCCGCTTGAATCTTCTTCAACAGCTCCTATAAATATCTTTTTTGCACCTATCACTTCAGCCCAGCTTGCAGCTATCGAAAGAATGTTTCCGTTCCTGAAAGGTACATATGAAGTTGGTATGCCGTTATAATTCAGATCTGCTTTGCTGACCTGGATATTCTTATCAGTTAATGACGATCCGCCAATCTTAACCAAATAATCAATATTTACAACAAGCCTCTTTGATACATTATAATGATCAGCAATATCATTAAATGCCATTAACTCCCGTTTTTCTGTCCTTTGTCCATAATTAAGGTGCAGGAATGCCAGCTCATACTTTTCAGCAGCTATAGCTGCTGTTACAAGTGAATCCATGCCGCCGCTAACCAGGATTATTGCTAAATCAGAAACCAATTATTATACTCCCCTTGTTTCAGGATGCCAAATATACTTGTGCATCTGCAATTGAAAACGAACATTTAACTTATCATCCAGTATCCACTTTGCAAGATCAATATTTTCAACTTTATCAAAAACCGGAGAGAACAACACCTGTTTAACTTTATTTACAAGGTCATATTTACTTAAAATAGTTCTTGCCCAGTCATAATCTTCCCTGCTGCCTATTACAAACTTAACTTCATCATTCGGTTTCAGATAATTTATATTTTCATACCTGTTTTTCTTTTCCATTTTGCTGTAGGGAGTTTTAAGGTCCATAATTACTTTTACACGATTATCAATTAACTCAATTGGAAGCGAGCCGCCGGTCTCAATCATTACATCATATCCCATGTCACAAAGCTGTTTCATAAGTATATGAACATTTTCCTGAACTAAAGGTTCTCCGCCGGTGATCTCAACCAGCCTGCAGCTGAATGATTTAACCTCATTAATAATTTCTTCAACTGACCTGTCGGTACCTTCATAGAATGCATATTCAGTATCGCAGTATACACAACGGATATTACAGTATGTCAGCCTGATAAATACACAGGGCAATCCAGCGTTGGTTGATTCACCCTGAATAGAATAGAAAATTTCGTTAACTTTTAACAACGGAGACTCCATTACATTAACATCCCCTTTTGAAGCAGCCGTGATTTTTCCGCATAACTGTTCGGGCTTTCATAAATCTTTACAGTCAATTCTTCAAATTTATGCCCTTTTAAATCAAGCAGTTCATTAGTCAGCTTATCCGTAAAATCAGCACAGATATTTTCAACTGTCGAATGATAATTTACTACAACTTTTTTCATTTTGTTCCTTGTAAGAAAATCCAGTACTTTTTTATCACCCTTCCAGCATAAAAATGCATGATCATACTTTTCAATTATCGGCTTTACAATTTTATTCAGGTCAAAAAAATCAATCACCATACCGTTTTTATCCAGTCCGCCGGTAATTTCAACATACATCCGGTATGAATGACCGTGGATATTTCTGCATAAACCTTTGTGAAACGGTAAACGGTGACCCATTTCCCAGTGGTATTGTTTTGAGATTTTCATAATTAGCTAAAGTTAGTTAAATTTGAAAGTAATTTAAAGGAAATTCAACATTGATGTTTGAAAACGCAGAAATAATCCCGGTAAATTCACCTGAATTGACAGAAGCAGCCAAAATACTGTTCAGAGACTATGAAAAATGGCTGAATGTATCATTGTGTTTCCAGGGATTTGAAGAAGAAGTAAATACTTTACCAGGTAAATATGCTCCGCCTGAAGGCAGGCTATACATTGTCAGACAAAACGAAAAATATACAGGAACCATAGCTTTACGGAAAATAGATGAAGGAATTTGTGAAATGAAAAGGCTTTATTTAATTCCGGAATGCAGAGGAAAAGGTATTGGTCATAAATTGGTTTCATTAATTATTGATGATGCCAGAAAAATTGGATATAAAAAAATGAGGCTTGATACTATAAAGGAAAAAATGCCTAAAGCTGTGGGAATATACAAAAAGTATGGTTTTAAAGAAATTGAGCCGTATTATCATAATCCCAATCCTCACACATTGTTTATGGAGCTGGATTTAACGATTTAGCAGTATATTACCAAATGGAATTGATTACAACCAATTATTGTTATATTTTTGTAGGCTTTTTGAAGTAACTTGTTCTTTTAACGGGGATGAATTTGGTTTCGACGGGAATTTAGATGTTTAAGACAGCATTCCGTGTTCTCAGCAAGCACGTAAAAAAGGCTGAAAAGTCAAAATAAACGACAACTATAATTACGCTTTAGCTGCTTAATAAATAAGCCGCTCGTCTTTTACCGCCTCCACTGCTCACATGGAAGGTAAAAGGCGCCAAAATTGTGAGCTGGCTGCGAGGTTTATCTGAGCCGGACAGTGAGAAAACATCAGGTGTAGGTTTTGCTCCGCTATGCCGGCGGTGCTTGGCAAAGCTGAAATTCAAACGCTGGCTATGAATGTAGGCGTCTTAATGGTCTTGTTTTCGGACCCGGGTTCGACTCCCGGCATCTCCACTACTGTTATTATTCCTTTTCATTAATTTTAATTTACAAATATGAATTTCTCAATTGAAAGATCTTTAGAGATTTTATCAAGAACCCCTGATTCCCTTGAAGTACTGCTTTCCGGTTTAAATGATGTATGGATCAGCAATAATGAAGGACCTGATACATGGAGTCCATATGATATTGTTGGCCACCTGGTGCATGGTGAAAAAACAGACTGGATGGAACGTACTGATATTATCCTGAACAGGAAAGATAAACATTTCAGGCCGTTTGACAGGTTTGCTCAGTTTACAGAAAGCAAAGGAAAAACATTAAACGACCTTCTGAAAGAATTTAAACAGCTGAGGATGAACAATATCAAAACACTGAAAAGTTTAAATCTGAATGAGGAAAAATTAAACTTAAAGGGAATTCATCCTAAATTCGGTGAGGTTACATTAAAACAGCTGCTTTCCACATGGACTATACACGACTTAAACCACATTTCACAGATATGCAGAGTAATGGCTAAGCAGTATAAAGAAGCCGCAGGTCCGTGGATAGAATACCTGCCGATACTGAGTAAATGAAAAGTGATGTTTAATGTTTAAGATTGCTTCGTCGCTTCGCTCCTCGCAAAAATGTGGCGTCGGGTATCTACCCGACACGTGTCAGGTAAATACCTGACACCACAATTATAATTAATTATTTTTTCCCTTTATTCTTCAGTACTGCTTTTTGCTGTTCAATTACAGCCTCCTCTTCCCCTGCTTTCTTTCCTTTTTTGGTAATGTAATACTGTTCTATTATAGAAAGTAAATTAAACATAAAGTAATAAAGGTTAAGGCCTGCAGGTAAAGTAGTAAACAGGAATGTCAGCATAATTGGCATTACATATACCATAGCCATTTGTTTGGGATCCTTAACAGTCATTTTCTGCTGGATAAACATTGTTATACCCATCAGCAGCGCTAAGCCCGAAAGCGAATCAACACCAAACAAGGGGATCTTGAACGGAAGATGAAGTATTTCATCAGGAATTGCAAGGTCATGTATCCACAATCCAAAATATGCCTGCCTTAATTCAATGGTTGAGCTGAACACACCGAACAATGCATACAGGATCGGCAGCTGAAGCAGCATTGGCAGGCAACCGCCTGCGGGATTTATCTTCTCATCCCTGTACAGCTTCATCATCATCTGCTGCTGTTTCTGCGGATCATCCTTATACTTTTCCCTTAATGCATTCATCTTTGGCTGAAGCTCACCCATTTTTTTCATGGATTTCATCTGGTACCTTGTAAAAGGTGTAAGCACAATTTTCATTACAATACTGAAAATTATTATTACAATTCCCCAGTTAGAAATAAACTTATGAATGAAAAGGAAAAAAGGCAGGATAGCATATTGAGCAATAGGCCTAACCAGGAAATCAAGCGAGAATCTCATAGTTGCCTGGAGGTTCATATTATAGCTTTTCAGGATCTCGTAATCAACAGGTCCCAGGTATACTTTAAATTTATGCTTTTCTGACCTGTCATTTTTAACAAGCATTTTTAGTGCTATTGAATAATCTTTTTCATGACCGTTATTCGGCAGGTCGTAATAATTTCCGGTGATATAAGATCCGTCAGCTTTCCTGCCGTCAGGAATCAGGAATACCGTAAAATATTTTATTCTTGAAGAAACCCAGTTTGTCTGCCCGTTCAGGTCAGATTTTACAGGTTCATCTTTGGCAGTAACATCAAGTACTTCAAGCTCATCGCCCATTTCAGCAAATGCCTGCGCATGGCTGCCTTCGGCATCGCTTCTGTATTCTGTAAGCTTAAGTGAATTTTCCCACGCAAGCTGGTATTCAAAATTGGAAATGAAGCTTTTGGAATTTTCCATCCCAATCTCGATATCAAACATATACGAATCATTTTTAAAGGTATATGTTTTGGTTATTTTTGCGCCGTTTGTATCAACCGGCATTTCATAAACAACTTTATACTCATTATTGCCGGTCAGATTAACTCTTTCCCACGGTTTGTATGCGGAATTGAAATACAGCTCCTTGGTATTTATCAGCTTTCCTTCGGTTGAATTAAACAGCAGGTTAAGCTCGCCTCCTTTATTAAGGTATAGCAGCTGAACCGGAAAGCCGTCCCATGTTTTGAATCCTTTTACCTCGTATTTTATCAGCGAACCGCCTTTAGTGGAAAACTCGGCGTAATATTTATCTGTTTCAACAATTAATACTTTATCTTCACCCTTTTCAAATTTTCCGAATAAAGTTCCGTATTTTTCTGAAACAGGCAGCTGTACCTTGGTTGTATCGCCAGTTTTTTTAACAGTATCCTGCTGAGTCGTCTGTTTCTGCTGGTTTTGCTGAACCTGGTTTAAGCTGTCCTTTATTTTCTGTTCATTAACCTTATCATCCTGTTTTGGAGGAGGAGGCGGTGCATTCAGGTTCTGAAAATATAGCCAGCCTATCAGGATAACACCTATGAGAACAAATCCAATAATTGAATTTCTATCCATTATATATTTACACTCTTAATTTCTTTTTGGGGGTCAAAATTTATTTTTACTTTTTTTTCAGGAACGGGGTCATATCCGCCTTCAAAAAACGGGTTGCATTTCAGAATTCTGATCACGGCAAGGTAAGTTCCTTTGAAGAATCCGTGTTTATCCAGCGCTTCTACGGCATACTGCGAGCATGTTGGATAATGCCTGCATGAAGGAGGCAGTACCGGGGAGATAAAATACCTGTAAAACTTTACAAGAAGTATCAGCAGGTATTTTGGGTTCAGATATTTAATTATTTCTTTGATTATTATTTATATAAACGAGTTAACAAATGTAATATTTTAATCCGGTATCTTTTTTATAATTTTATTCAGAAGAACAGGCATATCAGAAACTATATCACTGAATTTAATATCCATATGCACTTTATATGCTGAGGATGAAAGGGTAAAAAGAATATTGATAAATTTATTATGATCCGAAGTAAATTTTAAAATCTCAGTTTTATTAAGCCTGTAAGCTTCCTTAAGCAGCCTTCTTAACCTGTTGCGCCGGGTTGATTTTTTAATTTTTTTTTTGACAATAAAAAACCGACTTTAACTGGAAAGCCGGTATTATGATCTGAAAAATTTAAAAATGCAGATAAATTTCCTGATTCTATTTTTAATGAAGAAGAAAGTATATTTTCGAATTCACCAAAACCCCTGATAATTTCACTGCGGCTTAATGTAAAAACTTTGCTCAAAATTACTGATTTAAGTTGATTTAACTTAAAAAATAGCGGAATTAACGGGTAAACTTCTTTTCGTCGCTTACTGAAAGCTTTTTCCTGCCCTTGGCTCTGCGTGAAGCCAGTACTGCCCTGCCGTTTTTGGTACTCATTCTTTCCCTGAAACCGTGCTTGTTTTTGCGTTTTGTATTGCTTGGTTGAAACGTTCTTTTCACAACTACTCCCTGCTGATTTTAAAGTGGTAATAATTTTCGTTTTACAAAACGCTAAAATAATGAAAAATTTCAACATATTCAAGACTTGAAATGAAGGGTAAATAAAGGCATTTTCACCTCCAATACGCACTCTTTTTTTTGGGCTTTTTAGCGGAGCGTTTTGGTAAAAACAGTGTATTTTTCGTATATGGGTCTGCTGAAAACCTGTTATTGGAAATGACATTGGGGCTGACATTGGAGTTGACATTGGGTGATAGTTGATAGTTTATAGTTGATATTTAATAGTTGATAATTGATAGTTGATTTTATCTGCGAGGAGCGAAAGCGACGTTTACACCGTTGGTGAAGCAGTCTTAACAATCAACGAGACTGCCACGGCATTCTGCCTCGCAGATGGGCAGTCTGAAATTAACTGCGAGGAGCGAATGCGACGTTTACCCCTTTGGGACCCGCTTTCACAATTGCGGACTTTAATTCATCTGTAAATATTTTAAGTTAATTATTGATATTTTAGCAAGAATTACAGGTTTTACGATATGCTAATTGCATACTATAGCAATATAATATATGATAATTGCATTGTCAAGACCCTACATTATGCATATGACGTAAAATTATAAAAAACATATAACCGCAAAGGGCGCTAAGCTTTTAAGCCCCAACGGGGCGAAAGATCATAGCAATGGGCGAAGCCCATTGAAGAGAAAACAGTAAAAATCAGCCCCGACAGGGCGTAATAAAAAGTCAAAAGCCTCTAACACGGAGACACAGAGGTACGGAGAAATAATAGTTTTTGCAGGTGAAAGGCTTTGTTTACCCCTTTGGGGTCTGTCATCCCGCATCAAATGCGGGACAGGCCAAGACTCAATAGTTGTAAGTAACACAAAGAATTATATGCCGGATTACACCGCTTTTGAACAACCCTGCCCTATTTCCATCACCCACTAATAAGTGGAGACACGGATGGTGTATTTTTACTATAGTTCCCAACCATTTTACGGAGATTCTCCAGTTGCAGACACGTGGAGGGTGAGTAAAACAGACACCATTGAAGATAATTAAAGTCCAAAGGTTAATTTATTAATCTTTATTTTAATGATTCCTTAAACAATTCTAACCACTTATCAGAGCCAAACCTAGAACCCAAATTCACTCTAATAACTCTGCTGCACTCACCAAATACGTTGGCAAGATCAACAGAGACGACGTAATAATTATTTCCATGAACGTGACTTATAGTCATTTGACTTATAGTCTACTAAAGAGGATATTTGTAGATGGATATAAAACAAAAGTTTGGTAAAAAAGTTAAAGAATTTAGATATTTAAGGAAATTTTCACAAGAAGATTTAGCATTAGAAGCTGATTTAGACAGAACATATATAAATAGTATTGAGAATGGTAGAAGAAATGTATCGTTGATTAATATAGAAAAAATTGCAAAAGCATTAAAAGTTAAAGTTAAAGATTTATTAGAAGAGGTTTAATCTTTATGGCTGAAGTTCAAAAACATGGTTTAGTGTTTGAAAAATGGGTAAGAGATACTTTCTTTGAAAAGTATGAAACCGGTTACGGTGCAAAGTGGGATATAGCTAAAGAAGCCAACAAAAAATACGGGAATTTGCCAGTTTCCATTAAAAGCATAAAATACGGTTCTTCAATTAATATGGGTGATGCCATCAGACAGAGATCGATTAATGAAGATTTCGTTCTGCTTGTGGGTTTCTGGAAACAGGAAGGAAAATTAAAAAGAATAGTAAATGTAACTTCCACAAAGATTGACCGAACATTATGGAATTCCCTTTGGGAACCGTTATCTTTAGATGATATATCCGAATTAGACAGGTTAATTAAATCGTATGGTGTTCATTATAGTGAAATAAGAAAACAAGCTCAGCTGTTAAAATCCAAACATCCATATTGTGACTGCTCAATAACATTAAATCCCAAAATTGACTCCAAATCACAAAGAAGGTTGCAATGCAGCATAGGTTTTAATCTCCACTTTAGTAAAATTGCCACCGGTGATTCTAGAGAAGCACAGGAAAGGCCAACATTATGGGGAGTTGAGGTACCCGAGCCGTTTGAATCTAGAAGCAGAATTTTCAATAAGTAGAGTAAGATTATGATTTTATTAAGACAAATAGGATTCTTTGGTAATTATTTTGACCACATCTATATAGAAGAAGATAAAATTTATATAGGAATTTCATATTACAAAAACAGCAATACAAGAATTGCAGATGAACATGGTAATCATTTATACAAACCAACTGAGCATAAACTAGAAAAGAAGTTCTTCTTAGAATGGATGATCACAAATAAAGAATTGGCTCAAATACTGGTAAAATATTGTGGGACTGATGAGTCTTATAAAATAATTACCTCGATACGTAATTTAAATAATTTTATAAAAGAAAAACAAGAATATTCTGGTAGAAAAGTTGAGACCAAAGCTAAGGTTGACGAATTTTTAGGGTATACAGTTTTGAAGAGACAAGAAATATTTTTCAGTTTTAAAAGAGCCCTAGATAGAACTAATTGTTTTGTTGAAGTCACTTTTAAGCCAGGTGACAAATCACCGATGGAGGAATATATGTTTTTATTAATCCCTTTTAGTGATTTATCATTTATTTATAAAGATAGAGGGATAAAAAAAATAGAATTTGATAATATTATAAAGAAAAAAACTTATGCAGTGTGGCAACCTAATATTGATACTATAAAAGAACTGGCAATAACTATATCACAAATTTCAGAAAAACATAGAGACCAAATTGCTGAAGAGATAAATAAGTTAATTTCAACTTAAATTAACTTTAAAATTATAAATATCTTCCTTCTTAATTGATTTACTTCCAACCCTGCTTGTTACTTTTTTAAAGTAATCTAGATTATTGTTAATGGATTGACATACTCTTTCCTTTACATTCTTATCTTTAGAGTAATTATTTTTTAAATCAAAAACGAAAAACATATCATTTAGGGTATCTTCCTTAATGTTAATTAACCCGGATTTACCAACACTTGAATTCCCGACTCTAACCACAGCCAATCTATAATCTTCAACATCTTTACCTACAGGTATTGTTTGCCTCTCAAGGATATTTTTTGCCGATACATTATAATCGGTAAATGATTTTTTTACATGAATCGGCTTATTATCCAGATAATCACCAAGAGAAATTCCCTTATTGTTAGTTATCTGCCCGCTTTCTTTATTATAAACAACTTCAGGTATAATCTCCTCGCAAATCAAATCTAAGTTATATTGATAAGTGTGTTTTACAGAATTTTCATATATCAAATGAATTTTATTTTTGCTCTTTTCTGTGTTTGTAAATATTGCAAAACAGCAGGGTATATTATAATCAAACCAAGACTTATCGTTTTGATATATTACAACAGTATTAAACTTGTTTATCAGTTCTTGCTTAAGTGTAGCGTTTCTGTTCTTTATAAAAAAAGATATTGGCAGCACAAAACCAATTGTAGAATTTATACCTTTCTTTAAATGCTTTAAGCATTTATATATAAACGCGTTTTCAATTCTTAACTTTTCTGACTTAACTTCTTTAACAGGTAAATAATCCCAGGGTTTTATTTTATTTTTAAAATAACCCTCAGGCTTAAAATAACTTTCAATTAAATTATATTTTGTAAAAGGCGGGTTACCAATAATTAAATCGAATTTACTGTTTAGCGGCAAATCAAAAAAATCACGTGGGTTATCAGTCAGCTCTTTATCAATTTCATATTTCTCTATCTCTGTAAAACCTTTTTGTTTAAGGACAGTGACAAAATTACCTGTCCCGAAAGAAGGTTCTAAAATAGAAATATTGTCAGTAAAACGTTTATACTCTAAACATAAGGCAACAAGGTTATCTGCTACTTCTAATTTAGTAAAATATTGTCCTAATATTTCTTTCTTATTTTCCATTCTCAAAACTCTTCAGTCTTTTTAATGATAATTGACAATACTTCTTATCAATTTCAAATCCTATAAAATTTCTGTTTATTAATTTACATGCAACAGCTGTTGCTCCACTCCCAATAAAAGGATCTAAAATTATATCATCTTCTTTAGAAAACATTTTTAATATTTCCATAATAAATGTTTTAGGCTTAGGTGTAGGGTGGTCTATAAAACCCTCGTCAGGCTCGACCATTCTTCCCGGAGTATCAACAAAAATATCCTTTGAACGTTTTATCATCTTAGGATTACCTTTTTTGAAAACAATGCATGACATATATTTAGTATAACCAATTGGTGAATTTACTTGTCCGTTGGGACAATATAATATAAAATTCCAAAAATATTGAAAAGGATTATTTTGAAACGCTAGAGGTAAAAATTTCGTGCTGAAAAAAGTAATAAAAAAGGCATCCTTTTTTAAAACTCTATTACATTCAGGTAAAATTGAGTAGAAGCTATCTAAATTCGTGTCATTACTAATTCCATTTGTATTTAATCCATATGGTGGATCTGTTAGTATTAGATCAACACTTTCATTCTCAATTTGTTTAAATCCCTTTATACAATCAATGTTTAGTATTTTATTAAGTAGTATTTCTGTCATTTTGTAAATTTAAACATTCTCATTAACACATAAAAGGTTAATTCTAAGTAAAATAAATGACCTAAATAAAAGTATTATTTTCTTTGGGTTTTTCTAATGGAACCATAAAAACGGTTGAAGTAATTTTCCTACTTCTTTGAGATTTTTCCGTCAGATTCAATAACTATACCTGTTTCAGGGAAATCGTTTTCAGTCACCCTTTTCATTAATTCAACAGTCTCATTTGATTCATCAAAAACTGGAAAACCGCGTCTGACCTGCTTGTCCCGCTTTTAGCCCCAAAGGGGTAAACAGGGACTGCTCCAAGGGAATTCCTTCGGAACGATAACACTCCGTGTTATCTTGTACGGATGTGGCTTTATCTAATTGTGGATATTTTACCATCATCTAATATTTCTATTCCTGTTCCCGGGAAATCCTTTTCTGTCATAGCTTTTATAAGTTTTACAGCACCATAATCATCATCATAGACTGGAAAACCACGCCTGACCTGTTTGAACGGAAAAATCCTGCCCTGTTTAAAATTTCCGTTCTTATCAATATAAACTTTTAATAATGGAGCCAGTCCAAGGTTGCCGCTTAACCCGAATTTTCCGTAAGTACAAAAATTTCCAAGGCTGTATGCAATTATTTTATTTTTATAAAGCTCAATCCCCCGCGGCACATGCGGACCGTGCCCGAAAACTATATCAGCCCCGGCATCAATCATCTCACGGGCAAACTCGTAGCAGTTGCCCCTATCTTCACCAAGATAAAATTCCCTTTTTTTAGGAACGTGAACTGCCCCGGAACCTTCTGCCCCGCCATGAAATGCAACAATGACAATATCACATTCTTTTTTAAGCTCTGCAACTATTTTAGCGGCTTTTTTATGATCGTTGATGCTTAATGTTCCGTTGTTAGGCGCAAAACCTGTAAACCCGAACCTGATACCATCTTTCACAAAAACTGATGTTGGAGCTGAAATATGTCCGCCGTAAAGGATTCCGTACCTTTTAAGTGTTTCCTGTGTTGATTTCCTTCCGATATCGCCCATATCGCCCGAGTGATTGTTGGCAAGATTCATGATATCAAATCCCGCATCCTTCATATAGCCGGCATAATGCTCCGGCATTCTGAAAGCAACACAATTATCCGGATTTGCGCACACCTTTGGTGTGCCGCCCTTGTTAAGCAGTGTACCTTCGAGATTTCCGATCGTAACATCTGCGGATTGAAGTATTTCGGCCGGGTCAGATAAAATAAACTTTCCGTCATCAGGCGGAAGTGAAGCCTCAGACGGGTAATTTGTGCCCAGCATCATATCGCCAACCATGATTATGGAGTATACGGAGTCGGGATTGGGGATATTTTCAGTGGTGTTTTTATCTTTGGATTTTTCGTCAGCAGGGGGTTTTTGTTTATTATCGGAATCACATCCCGGTAAAAACAGGAAAATTATAACAAAAGTAAACAGGGATAAAAGTTTATTCACGAGTTTATATTCATAATTTAATCGCATTTAACAATTGGGCGTCAGGCCCCATTGGGGTAAACTAAGCCATGACGCCTACTATTTATCTTCTTCGGCACACTTACAAATAGAGGGGTATGGCCGTCGTATTCTTGTCATGCTAAACTTGTTTCAGCATCCTGGTTTTTTTACCAGTCCCGCACCGGCGGGATGTCCTCCTACTCTATAATCAAAAAGTATGCAAGCAGACCCTGAAAACGAGTTCAGGGAGACAAAGATTTTTTCTTTTGGGGTTTACCGGTGACTTTTGCTTTTTCCATAAATGTAGAAGGCTGGCGCATATAAAGCCAAATACCGATTCCGATCAAAACAACAGATATCAGCTGTGCTTCGGATAATCCAAGGAAATACCTGGGATTCAGCCTGATAAATTCAACCAGCAGGCGCGAAGCGCCGGAAAGCACAAGATAAAGCCCGAAAAGCTTACCATCACCCAAAAACTGTTTTCTTTTGCTCCACAATAGCCAGAATACCAGTGCTCCGATTACAAATTCATAAACGGGTGTAGGGTGGCATAAAGTATTATCCGGTACAACTCCCCCGAACTTTGCGGCAATATCACTCCCCCTGAAAGCTACAGAAGGAGGTAAAGTACCGTTTGAATAATCAGTTCCCCAGGGAACCCATGACATAAATTCGCTTACAGGCAGGCCGTAATCACCGTCACCGGAAAGGTGACAGCCTATTCTTGCAATACCGTAACCGATTGCAAGCGACGGGGCTGCTGAATCAGCGATCCGTAAAAAAGGGATCTTTTTTGAACGGCTGTAAAAATATATCAGTATGGTGGCAAGAATTAATCCGCCGTAAAATGTTAAACCTGCAGGTGAAAACAATCCATCCGTTGAAAAAATCTTTGAAGCCGGCATTGATGTAAAGGATTTCCATTCTTCAATAACATATAACAATTTTGAACCGATAACACCGCCAACAAGTGCTATAAAAGTGATATTAACAGCTGTACCTTCTTCAAGCTTTTTGCGTTTAAATTCACGCTGCAGCAGCCAGCTTGCAACTATAAAACAAATGCCGAGCATCAGACCATAACTGTAAACGGGAACAGGCCCAAGCTGAAATAGTTTTGGTATCATTAATTAATTGTTTTCTGTTTTAATTTCTATAAAACTTTTTTTGGAAATATGCGACAGTTTTACCGGTGTACTTTTTGAGCGCTGAACAAGCAGCCTGAACCTGGTTTTATCAGAATCTTTTTTATCAATAGTAATACAATACTCCGTCATTTTAAAATCATACATTCTGTATTCATACCCTGCTGTACCGCTTGAGGATAGATCGCCAACAGGAGCTGAAAAACCAAGAATATTAAAATTCAGGTTCTTTTCATCGCGCTGATAATCTATTTTCAGAATATACTGGAAAGTCAGGAATTCTTTGGTTGTCTGGAAACGGAACGATATATAATCCAGTTTTTTGACTTCATCGTATTCCTTTGAGATATTAAGGATATATTCAAATTTTTTAGGCGGCGGCTTAACTTTTTTTGTACGCATTTTTCCTGTATTTAAATAAGCTTATCAGCAAGTTTGTCAAATGTTACCTCTGTTTGAGAGCTGTCACCCATATTTTTCAACTGGCCGGCTCCGTTTAAAATTTCATTTTCACCGATAATATAAACATACTTCACACCCAGCCTGTTGGCTTCCCTCATCTGCGCTTTAAAGCTGCGGTTAAGGAAATCAGTATCACATGAAATATTCCTGCTTCGCAGTTCGCCTATAAGCTCATAAGCTTTTTTCGCGGATCTGTCATCCAGCGCAATAAAATATATCAGCGGCTTTGCCGGCTCACCGAAAGTAAATCCGTTCTTTTCAGCAACAATCAGTATTCTTTCAATACCGCTGCCGAATCCCACCCCGGGACACGGTTTGCCTCCAAGCTGCTCAATTAATCCGTCATACCTGCCTCCCCCGCCAATTGCATCCTGTGAGCCAAGCTCCTGCGATATAAATTCAAATGTTGTATCGGTGTAATAATCCAGACCTCTAACCAGGCGGAAATCAATTTCGTAATTTACATTAAGCTTTGTTAGCTCATTTATAACATTATCAAATCTAGATTTCGATTCAGTTCCAAGCGTATCAATAATTTTTGGAGCACTTTCAGTGATATTCCTGTCATTTTTATCTTTGGAATCAAGAATTCTTAATGCATTGGTTTCAAATCTGCGTTTTGATTCATCAGAGAGGTCATTTAAATAAGCTGATAAATAATTTTTAAGCTGCTGAATATAATTTTTTCTTTCTTCTGATTTACCTATTGAATTTATCTTAACTTTAAAATTATTTATACCGCAGCGGTTATATACTTCCTTTGCAAGCAATATCAGCTCAACATCGGTCATATAGCTGCCGGAGCCGAGAATTTCCCCGCCAAACTGGGTGTGTTCACGGTACCTTCCGGCCTGCGGTTTTTCATAGCGGAACATATTTGTGATATAATACAGCTTATGCAGCGGGGCTTCGCTTATTAAAGAATTTTCAAGGAATGCCCGCATTACAGGGGCAGTGCCTTCGGGTCTGAGGGTGATTGAATCACCGCTTTTATCGGTGAAAGTATACATTTCCTTGCCAACAATATCAGTTTCAGAACCAACTCCCCTGTTAAATAAGTCGGTATATTCAAATGTCGGGGTACGAATCTCTGAAAAGTTAAACAATTCAGCTACTTCCCTTATGACACGCTCAACATAGTGCCATTTATGAATATCTTTCGGTAATATATCCTTTGTGCCCTTAGGCTTTCTGAAATTCATATTTTCCTTAAAATTATCATTCAATATAATTTTAGTTATCGGTAAAATCTATGAAAATATAAAGATATGCTGTAAAATCAAAATTATTGCTGAATAATGATTTTAAAATTATATTAACCGGGATGTTTAAGCAATATACTATCAGTTAATTATAAAAAAATGTATATTTGCAAATAATTAATAAATATGACTGAAATAAACAAAAAATACATTACTGACGAGAATTTGAATAAAATTGCAGTTCAAATTCCAATTGAAGAATTTGAAAAACTTGAAGACATTATTGAAAATTACGGGTTATCAAAATTAATAGAAGAAACAGAAAATGACGAAGCCCTGGATAAAGATGAGGCAATAAAGTTTTACGGGAAGCTGGATAAAAATGTGGAAGATTAATTACAAAAAGATTTTTCTAAAAGAATTATCCAGATTACCACAAAAAATCAGAACAAAAATTGAAACTTTAGCATTTGAAAAACTAACATCTGAAAACCCTTTTGATAATATTGACTTCAAAAAAATGACAGGTTATAAAGATAAATACAGGATCCGTATTGGTGATTACAGAATAGGGTTAACAATCGATATTAAAGAAAAAATTATTACTTTAAACAGAATAGCACACAGAAAAGATATATATAATATATTCCCATGATAAAAGCCGTAGTATTCGATCTTGATAATACACTCATTGATTTTATGAGGATGAAAAATACCGCTGTTGAAGCAGCTACCAAAGCTATGATAGATGCCGGGCTGGAGTTCCCCTATGCAGAAATCAGGGCAAATATTGATGAGATTTATAAAGAAAAAGGAATTGAATACCAGCAGGTATTCGACCAGCTGCTGAATCATTTCATTGGCAGGATAGATTACAAGATACTTTCAGCCGGAATAGTTGCATACAGAACAGCACGTGAAGCAGAGCTGAATACATACCCGCAGGTGATCCCCACCCTGGTAAAGCTGATAAAAATGGGAATAAAGCTCGGAGTTGTAAGCGACGCTCCAAGCAAGGAAGCATGGCTAAGGCTGACATATATCGGACTTCATCATATGTTCGATGCTATAGTAACTTTCGATGATTCGTGTGAGCGAAAGCCCTCGCCGGTACCGTTTAACCTGGTACTGCAAAAGCTGGATGTAGCTGCAGAAAATGCTCTGATGGTAGGAGACTGGGCTGAGCGTGATGTGGTTGGGGCTAAAAGCGTGGGAATGAAAACAGCTTTTGCAAAGTATGGTGATACTTTTGATACAAAAAATCACGGGGCAGATTATGAAATAAACTCAGTTGCCGAGCTTGTGGAGATTGTAAAGAAGGAAAATAAACCTTGATCATTATATTTTAATAATAAATAATTTATTAACCCCACCCTTCAGGGTGGGGAGAAATGAAACTAACTAGCATGGGCTTTAGCCCTGATTAAAATATGTCGTATGTTAAAGTCTGGATTCACGCAGTTTGGGGAACAAAAAATCATGAAAAGTTATTAACAAAGGATATAAGAAGAGTTTTATTTCAACATATTAAAGTAAACGGTAAAGAAAAAAATCTTTATATTGATCACGTTAACGGTTATTTTGATCATGTTCATTGTCTCTTCACTTTAAACGCAGATTTAAGTTTATCCAAAACATTACAGTTAATAAAAGGTGAAGCATCTTTTTGGGCAAATAAAAATAAGCTGGTTCAACCAAAACTAGCATGGGCTGATGATTATTTTGCAGCTTCGGTAAGTGAATCAATAGTACCAAAAGTCAGAGAATATATAAAAAATCAGGAAGAACATCACAAAACTTTGACATTTAAAGAAGAATTTGACAGATTTATTGAGAAATTTAACTTAAAGCATCAGGGCTAAAGCCCGGATTTATGGTATAGTCTTAATCCCCGCCTTAAAAGGCGGGGTTAAAAGATATTAAGATTCAAATATATAATTCTTTGAAATAGTATAACCTGAAATATAAAGTGGCGTTAAAAGATATTACGTATTAGATTTATGATTATTGAGATTTTTTCCTGAATTCAAAATGGGATTTGATGAAAATGATTAAGGTTGCTTCATATTTTTTCTTTAAATAAAATATATTTTATTAACCCCACCCTTCAGGGTGGGGAGAAATGAAAAAAACTAATAAGGGCTTTCTCCGAAGGAGATCCCCGCCTGCGCGGGGATAAAATGTTATGATAAAAGGCGTTGGAATTGACATAATAGAAGTAGCGCGGATAAAAGGCATTATGGAAAAATACGGTGATAAGTTTTTTCAGCGTATACTTACCGAAAACGAGATAGCTTACTGCAAAAAGTTCAGCGATGCTGAGCTGCATTTTGCAGGAAGGTTTGCCTCAAAGGAAGCTTACAGTAAGGCAATAGGCACGGGAATCTCGAAAGATTTCGGGTGGAAAGATATTGAGATATTGAACGATGAAAGGGGCAAACCGTATATAAATCATACAAAGGAAAACGAATATTCAAAACTAAAATTTCATATCAGTATTTCACATACAAAAGAATACGGCAGCGCTGTTGTGGTATGTGAAGAGTAGTTTTTGTTGTTGATATTGCTTCCCCAACCGGGTAAAAGCCGCTTCGCTACTCACAAACTAAATGATTAATAGCTCAAGCTTGTATAGTTATATTACACATCCTGAGGTCTTGCAACCATTATACCTGTTTTCTTCGAATCCCCTGCAACGTATTCCTGAAGCTCTTCACCGGAAATAATCACTTTTTTGCTCTTGCTGGATGCATGCATAAAGTATGTTCCGCCGGCTTCTTTATAAACATAACCTGTGTGTGTTACATCTAATCCGCCGATGCTAGTTGTTGTTGCTATTATATCCCCTGTCTGCATCAAGTCATATGATTTTGAAATATCTTTAGTGGGTATATAATAATAATACCTTGAATTAATTGCATCTTCTGATGCTTTAATCCCTTCAAGCTCGGCAGAATCAGCCAGCTGTTTGTAAGAATTTGTATGGGTTGACATAAAATCGATATTTTTACTGTATGAAACGCCGCCGATATCTGCGGTAATATTCTTTACAATACCTTTTGATTCATTATCCCAGATCCAGTCACAGAAATAATGCAGGCGGCTGGAGTAGCCATTAATTACGCCATCGCGGTAGCGAATTTTCTTTAATTCAGCTTTATAATCGTCAAATGTAGTTTTCCCCAGCTTAACACAGCGGGCAAAAACAAGGCAGTTTTCTACAAATGTAACGCAATCCAGGCCAGTCAGATTAATAACAAGGCTTTCGCTTTTATTTTTATCAAGAGTGCCGGCAACATAATCGGTATCAATAAATGATTTTCCAACCTCAGCAATCACATCTCCAATAGGCAATTTCTGAACTTCATTGCCAAGCAGCAGCTTGAATTTTTTTCTGCAAAGTACCTCGTCATAGTCATCCCAAAAAACATTATTAATTAATTTTAATGATTGAGGTACAGCGCTTAAAAATATAGCACTTAATGCTGATGTTTTAATGAAATTTCTGCGTGTTAACTTTGTCATTACTTAAATTAAAATGGCTGATCCTGCGGTGAATAATAAGCAGGTTCCATATCTTTAGCCCTGTTTTCAAATTTTGCGTAGTTATGTATAAATGTCAGCTTCGCTTCGCCTATCGGACCGTTACGCTGTTTACCGACTATAACCTCTGCCAGTCCCTGTACGTCGTGGAATTTAGGGTCATCTTTGCTGATATAAACCTCCGGCCTGTTAATAAATATAACAACGTCAGCATCCTGTTCAATTGCGCCTGATTCCCTTAGATCTGAAAGCTGGGGGCGTTTTTCCTTGCCTGCGCGTTCTTCAACCTTACGGCTTAACTGAGATAACGCAACTACAGGAATATCAAGTTCCTTTGCCAGTTGTTTTAAACCGCGGGTGATATACGCAATTTCAAGGTGCCTATCCAGATTGCCTTTATTTGAAACTTCCATAAGCTGGAGATAATCCACCATAACCATATCAATATTCTGGATTGCTTTCATACGGCGCGCTTTTGAGCGCAGCTCAAGAAGGCTGAGCGGTGAAGAATCATCAATTATTACATTAATTTTGCTGCTCATTAAACGGGGGGTCTGCTTGGCAATTTTAGCCCAATCTGATTCCGGCAGCCTGCCTGTTTTTAGCTTGGAAATATCTACTCTTGACTCCAGGCAGATAAACCTTAATGCAAGCTCGCGGTTGCTCATTTCAATTGAAAATATACCGATATTTTTCCCGTAGTCAACAGCAGCATTACGGGCAAAATTGAGTGCAAGAGCTGTTTTACCGTGTGAAGGGCGGCCCGCAATAATAATCAGCTCAGATTTCTGGAAACCGCCTGTTAGCGCATCAAGTTCATCATATCCCGATGGGACACCGAAAACTGTTGCTCCTTTTTCATGGCGCTCGTGAATTGATTCAACATACTCCATAGTTTCACGGACTTCATCCTTGATGTGCGAATAATTCTTTTTCTGCAGGTAATTGGTAACTTCAAGTATTTCCTGCTGAGCTTTATCCAGAAGGCTTTCGGTATTTATTGTGGGGTCGTAACACTGCTCGTTTAATGAATAAGTAAGCAGAATCATATCCCTTTTTATCCAGTTTTCCAGTATCTTATTGGCTGAAAAAATTATACTTTCCTGAGAAGAAAATGCAGTTGAAAGCTCTGCAAGATAATACGGGCCGCCGATAGCATCAAGCTCGCCCCTGGATTTCAGCTCTTCAGTAAGAGTAATAATATCCACCGGCTCATTCCTGTCCCTTAAATCACTTATTGCCCTGAAAATCAATCCGTTTGCATTAACATAAAAATGCTTGGGTTTTAAAATCGTAGTAACAGCATCAATAAGTGCGTTATCAATTATCATACCGCCAAGTATGTTCATTTCCAGCTCACGGCTGTGCGGCGGTACTTTACCGCCGTAAAGAACGTCGTCAGGAATGTTGCTTATTTCAGTGATATTATTTTTTTTCTGTTTAGCCAAATTAATTGTTATTTACCGGGGTTATTTTTTTACCTGTTATTTCTTCGTAAAGGGTGCGGAACTGCTGCATATCTTCCCATGCGGGGCGTTTCCAGTTCGGGTTGCGGAGCAGCGCAGCAGGGTGGAAAGTTATCATAACCTTCCAGCCTTTGTAATCATGTATCTTTCCCCGCAATTTATTCAACGGTTCTTTGGTTTTCAATAGCGATTCTGATGCTACTTTTCCCAGCAGCAGAATAAGCTTCGGATTTACAATTTTAAGCTGTTTTTCAAGATAAGGACGGCATAATTCAACTTCATCAGGTGCAGGGTTACGGTTTCCGGGCGGGCGGCATTTTAATATATTACAGATAAACACTTCTTCACGCTGAAACCCGGTTGCTTCAAGGATTTTATTAAGCAATTGCCCTGCCCTGCCTACAAACGGCTCACCCTGCGCATCTTCATCCGCTCCGGGAGCTTCGCCAATCACAACAATATCAGCTTTGGGGTTGCCAACACCGAATACAAAATGTGTCCTTGTTTTCCCCAGTCCGCATTTAAGGCAGGTATTTATATTGCTGTTAAGCTCATCAAGTGATTCGGAAAATTCCCATTCCTCGCGCTTTATACTTTCATTGCCGAAAATATCAATTTCAGCTACTGCTGATTTATCTTTTACAACAATACCCTGATCGTTTTTTTTAATCTTCTTCGGAACCGGTTTTTCTTCTGCCGGAACAGTGTTTGCTAAACTTTCCGGTAAATCATTATCTATATATAGCTTACCTGAATAAAACCTGCCGAAGTTCTTAACAAGAGTTTCAGTATCTGATATTATTTTGTTTAATTTATCGCTGCTCAATTTTTATATTATATTCTATCCAGTATTTTATTAGCTGCTTCGAATTTTGTCATTATATCAAAAGTCTCTGTCTTAAGATCTTTATCAATAATAGTAATTACATTTGTATCTGTTCCAAAGCCGGCACCTTTGATTTTGGGATTATTAACAACAATTAAATCCAGATTTTTCCGTTTTAATTTATCAATGGCATATTCAGTTTCGTTTCGGGTTTCAAGCGCAAATCCAACCAGTTTGTAATCTTTTTTGTTTTTCCCGAGATATTCAAGTATATCAGCTGTTTTTTCTGTTTCTATTGTAAGGTTTGATTCTGTTTTTTTGATTTTTTCTGATTTAATATCTTTCGGTTTAAAATCAGCAACGGCGGCTGACATAATAACAGCATCAACTCCATCCAGTTGTCCTTTTACAGCCTCAAACATTTCAGCGGCTGTATTAATATCTATGCGGTTAACATTGCGGGGGGTTTTAAGCAGTGTGGGTCCGCTGATGAGCATAACTTCAGCGCCGCGCTGCGAAGCAGCTTTTGCAAGCGCAAAGCCCATTTTACCGCTTGAATAATTACCTATAAACCTGACTGAATCAATAGGCTCATATGTAGGACCGGCAGTAATAAGGATTTTTTTTCCTTCAAGATCTTTTTTTACACCGTTTAAAAGCTTTACTGTTTCATTAAAAATTGTTTCAGGTTCAGGCAGTCTGCCAATTCCGCTTAAACCGCTTGCCAGCTCGCCTGACTCCGGTTCAATTACCCAATATCCCAGCTCTTTCAGTTCAGATACATTCCTGGAAGTAGCTTCATTAAGATACATATCCTCATCCATTGCAGGAGATATTATCACCGGGCAGCGCGCTGAAAGCACTGTAGTTGTAAGGAAATTATCTCCAATACCGTGAACGATTTTAGCGATTGTGTTGGCGGTTGCGGGAGCAATTACAAATACATCAGCCCACAAACCGGTATAAATATGCCATGTTTTAGTTTCAACTGTTTCAGAAAGCTCAGCATTTGTTTCCGGGAACATGTTTATCATTACTTCATTGCCTGAAAGCGCAGAAAGGGTTACAGGTGATACAAAATTCAAAGCGGAGGGAGTCATAATAACTTTGACTTCCGCCCCGCTTTTTTTATATAATCTTACCAACTCGCAGCATTTGTATGCTGCTATACCGCCGGAAATACCAAGTAATATTTTTTTATCTTTAAGTTCCACTGGTAAGCTTTGTTCTGGTAATTACTTTTAAAAAGTAACCGGCAAGCTATTTTATTAATCGTCTAAGTTTTCAGATCTTACTCTGAACTCAAGTCCGTCACCCAGAAGCTCATCAAGGCCTCTTTCTGTTGGTTTAGGCCTGGTTTCAAATTCAACACTAATGTTCATTTTATCCTTGCTGACCACAGTATCATCGCTGTCATCATCGGCTTTAATGAGCGGTTCAATACGCTGGTTATATTCAAGCTTCTGCTCGTCATTTATCTGCCTTGCGCGTTTTGCAGCAACAACAACAGCTTCATAAATATTCCCTGCCTTGGATTCAACTTCTTCAATTTCAAGCGGTGTTATTTTCATTTAATTTACTCCTTAATGCTTATATTTTTAATTTTTTATATACTTATTTATAATTGATTCAACTTCATTTACAGCGGTTTCAATCCCTTTGCTGTTATCAACAATAAAATCAAACCTGTTTTTAAGCTCAGATTCCATTTTAATTCTTGAAATCCTTTTTTCAATTTCTTCAGGGGTTTCTGTATTCCTGTTCTTTAACCTTCTGACAAGCTCATCATAAGGAACATCGATAAAAACCAGAATTGCTTCAGGATACAGTTTTTTTATGGATAGCGCTCCTTTAACATCAACATCAAAGATCATAATATCCTTGCTGTTCAGAAACGGTTCAGCCTGGCTTTTTAAAGTACCGTAAAAATTTCCGTGTACTTCTTCGGTTTCGATAAATTCACCGGCTTGTTTTTTGCGGTTAAACTCATCGGGATCGAGAAAAAAGTAATCTTTACCATCGGTTTCACCGGGTCTTTTTTTACGTGTAGTGGCAGAAACAGAAAACGAAATTCCGGGATATTTTTTAAATAATTCCCTGATAATTGTTGTTTTACCGGCTCCGCTTGATGCACAAATTACAAAGAGCATTTTTCAAATAGTCTTAAATATCGTGAATTTTTTGGTTTATTAAAAGCCGTTAATTTTACCGTAACTTATTCAATATTCTGAAGCTGTTCCTTGATTTTTTCAAGCTCTTCCTTCATTTCAACAACATATTGTGAAATTTGCGAGCTGTTGGATTTTGAGGCAATTGTATTTATTTCCCTGTTAATTTCCTGTACCAGAAAATTAAGCCTTCTGCCTGAGAGCTCTTTTTGTTTAACATTGTTCCTGAAATAATCAATATGAGATTTAGCCCTTATGACTTCTTCGGTAATATCAAGCCTGTCGCTGATCATAATAAGCTCATATTCAAGCCTGTTATTATCAGTTTCTATTTTTGCTTCGGTGATAAGGTTATTAACCTTATCCATCATTTTCTTTTTAGTTTCAGATACGTTGTTTTTGGAAAGCTTAACAACGGCATCCAGCTTTTTTTCAATTGAGCCCAGCCTTGACATTATATCTTTTTCAAGAACTTTCCCTTCTTTGGTTTTCATCAATAGCAGGTCACTTACTGCTGCAGCTATGACTTTCTTAATATCGTTCCAGTATTCAGCGAGCTCTTCGTTATTATCGCCTTTAAATATCTCTGAAAATTTCAGAATATGCTCAAGCCTGATCTCTTCTTTAATTCCGGTTGATTTTTTTATCCCCTGCAGAAGCTTATAATACTCTCTTGCAGTTTCAGGCTTAACCTGGAGTGTTACATCATTTGCGGAATTCCTTTCTATTGAAAGGATTAAGCTTATCTTACCGCGGGAAACTTTCTGCGCCACCAGCTCTTTTATTTCAGATTCTTTATCCGAAATTGCCATTGGCAGCCTTGAAGATACTTCAAGATATTTGCTGTTTATACTTCTAAGTTCGGCTGAGAACTTCATTTTCTTCAGGCTTTTAGAGGCTTTCCCGAAGCCTGTCATACTGATTATCATATTATATCTTTATTCTGAATTTCTGTTTTTTATTATGATTCCTTTAAATTCTTTTTTAGTTTTGTTTTTTCTTTTCTGCTGATCTTTGTTTTATTATTGAACAGGCTTCCCGGCTTCTGCAGGTAATGTTTGTTAAGCTCGCTCTTTAAATATTCGAATGCATCTTCAACAGATTCAGCAGTGTAAAACAGCTTAAGGTCATCTTTATCTATCAGTCTTTTATCAGCAAGCTCCTGAAAATTAATTATCCTGTCCCAGAATTTTTTATCATATACAACTACAGGCATTTTTTTCCTGATCTTTTTTGTCTGCACAAGCGTTAACAGCTCAAATAATTCATCAAGCGTACCGAATCCGCCAGGCATTATCACAAGCGCTTTTGCAAGATACGCAAACCAGAACTTTCGCATAAAAAAGTAGTGGAATTCAAAATTCAGCGAAGGAGTAATGTATTGATTGGGATACTGCTCAAAAGGCAGGCTGATATTTAAGCCTATGGATTTTCCTCCCGCTTTTTTTGCTCCCCTGTTTGATGCTTCCATAATACCCGGGCCGCCGCCTGAACAAACAACAAACCTGTGTGCGGGTACCTGTTTCATAGACCATGCTGTTATCATCTGAGACAGCTTTACTGTATCTTCATAATATCTTGACATTTCAAGATCAGTTTCAGCAGTCAGAAGCCTGTTAGCTGAGGGTTTTTTAACGCTTTTTACTGCCTTAAGGTTTTTTTGCGCTGTACTTTTGGGCAGGAGTCTTGCTGAGCCGTAAAATACTATTGTATCCCTGACATTTTCTGCCCTGAACCGGTATTGAGGTTCCATGTATTCAGAAGCTATTCTTAATACCCTGGCTGCGGGTGAGTTCAGGAATTTAATATCGTTATATGCTTTTGGCGCTTTTTCCAGCATTCTTTTAGTATAGTTGTTTTATTTAACTGTTAAGTAATCTTCCCCCGTCAACCGGAATTACATGTCCTGTAAGGTAACTGCAATCAATAATAAATTCAACTGCAGAAATAATATCTGATGGTGTTCCGTAACGTTTCAAAGGGATCTTATCAACACTGGTTTTTTGAGGTGTACCTTCTTCTTCACCTTCGATAACTATAGTACCGGGAGCAATTGCATTCACACGGATTTTGGGTGCAAGCTTTCGGGCAAGCAGGTATGTTAATTTTACCAGACCGGTTTTTGACAAGCTGTAAGGAATATACCCGCTCCAGTTCTGCAATCCTCCAAGTGAAGCTATATTGATTATCACGGGAGAACCGGATTTACGGAGATATTTTACTGCTGTTTGTGATACAAACAGCGGCGCTTTTAAATTAACAGCAGCTGTATCATCAAATAATTTTTCATTAATATCCGCAAGGTCAATTTTTTTTATTACGCCTGAGTTATTTACAAGCACATCTATTTTTTTGAAGTCGCTGCCTATTTTGCTTACAGTTTTTTTTATTGCCGGAACATTCTTAAGGTCACATTTATAAAATCTGTACTTTATATTAAAAGCATTCAGCAGCTTTTTGGTACGGTTAATTTCTGCCGTGCTGCTTGAATTATAGATCAAAGCGAGGTCATAGTTCCGTGAAGCAAGGTACAGCGCGATCTGCCTGCCGAGTCTCCTTATGCCTCCCGTAACCAGAGCAACTTTATTCATAATTCAAAAAATTTTAAAGCCAAAATTCAACAAAGTATGATCTTTGACATTTTGGCTTTGAAAATTAACTTAACACTCAATTAGAATTTATAATTATTAATTCGTAATTCCTAATTGATTTTGTACCCTCGACAGGAGTCGAACCTGTGGCCTGCGGTTTAGGAAACCGTCGCTCTATCCTACTGAGCTACGAGGGCGGGTGAAAATTATTGTTTCTAAATTCTACTGAGCTATCACGCCTTTGGCGTGACTTCATCACGATTACATCGTGATTTTGCGAGGGCAGGTGAAAATTATTGTTTCTAAATTCTACTGAGCTATCACGCCTTTGGCGTGACTTCATCACGATTACTTCGTGATTTTGC
>JAANMV010000843.1_pt1 | contig 36564 bp, 35 predicted proteins | sample 7279661 | NCBI WGS metagenome assembly JAANMV01 (sample SAMN14094540, study PRJNA606508) | bioreactor metagenome | isolation source: A lab-scale SPAN reactor treating ammonium-rich wastewater day 121 | place: Ireland: Galway | collected 2017-05-16
AGGGTGGTGCGGCTGGGGTCGTTCAGTGCGGGTTGAGCGGCGAGCCGCCGTTCTTCCTGTTGGGCACGGGTGAGGCGGCTGGGCCGCCAGGGGGAAACGGTCACACCCTACGATACAGATTTAGGCACGGATCAGTAGGATGCCTGACATGCAAATGCGAACGCTGGGGCAGGGCGGCCCGCTGGTGTCGGTGGTGGGGCTGGGGTGCAACAACTTCGGGCAGCGGCTGGATCAGGCGCAGACGACGGCGGTGGTGCGCCGCGCGCTGGACGCCGGCATCACGCTGTTCGACACGGCCGACATCTACGGCGGCCGGGGCGGGTCGGAGGTCATGCTGGGCCGCGCACTGGGCGCCGAGCGCTCGGGGATCGTGCTGGCCAGCAAGTTCGGGCACAGCATGGGCATGGACGAGTCCGGTGAGCTGAAGGGCGCGCGGCCCGAGTACGTCCGCTCGGCGCTGGAAGCCAGCCTGAGCCGCCTGGGCACCGAGTACCTGGACCTGTACCAGCTGCACCAGCCAGACCCGGAAACGCCCATCGCCGAGACGCTGGAGGCGCTGAACGAGGCCGTCCAGGCGGGGCTGGTGCGGTATATCGGCGTGTCGAACATGCCGGCCGCGGACGTGCGCGCCGCCGACGCGCTGGCCCTCGAGAAGGGCTGGGCGCACTTCGTGTCCTGCCAGGACGAGTACAGCCTGCTGGTCCGCGGCGCGGAAACGGACCTGATTCCCGCCATGCGGGACCTGGGGCTGGGCCTGCTGCCGTACTTTCCGCTGGCGAGCGGCCTGCTGACCGGGAAGTACCGCGCCGGAGAGGCGCTGCCGGAAGGCGCCCGGATCACGGGCTCCGCGGGCGCGCAGGACCGTTACCTGACCGAGGAGAACTGGGGCATCGTGGAAGCCCTGCGCGCCTTCGCGGGAGCGAGAAGCCGGACGCTGCTGGACCTGGCGTTCGCGTGGCTGCTGTCCGAGCCGGTCACGAGCAGCGTGATCGCCGGGGCGACGAAACCGGAGCAGGTGGACGCGAACGTGGCCGCGGCCGGGTGGGTGCTCAGCGCGGAGGAGCGCGCGGAGGTGAACCGGCTCAGCGGCAAGGGCGGCTGATGTTCACCGGGGGGAGGCTGGCGTCATCAGGGCGGCGACGGCCTCCTCCTTGCCCTTGGCCTCCACCTCGATCCAGGGCACGTCCGCGTAGGCGCTGGGCAGGTGCGTGATCAGCCGGCTGTGCCGGCGGTCCTGGGGGCCCTCGATGCCGTTGCTGAGGTGCACGACCTGCCACTCCGGCGGGGTCCAGGTGCGGCGGGCGGCCAGCACGATCTCCCGCACGCTGGCGTGCTCCTGGTCGGGCAGTTTCTCCCGCACGACGTGGTGGTGCGCGTCGAACACGAAGGGCGTGCCGGTCGCCTCGCACACCGGGAGCAGGTCAGCGGGACCGTAGGCGCGCTCGTCGTTCTCCAGGCCCAGGCGCGACCTCACCGCGTCCGGCAGGTCCGGGATGACGGCCTGCAGTTCCGCCGCCCGGCCGCCCTTGCCGCCGTGCAGCAGCAGCAGGTTCCAGGCGCTGCGGTCCAGGCCCAGACCGTCCATCACCCGGGCGTGCGAGGCCAGGGCGTGCCGGCTGCTCTCGCGGACCTCGGGGCGGTCGCTGTTCAGCACGATGAACTGCTCCGGGTGCATCAGCACGCGGATGCCGGCCGCGCGGAAGGCGTCCCCGGCGGCGCGCAGCTCGGCCGCCAGGGAGCCGAGCACGGCCTCGCCGGTGTCGTCGCCCTTCAGGTCCAGCATGGGAAACAGGCTGGAGCTCATGCGGTACAGCCGGATGCCGCGCGCGGCGCAGTACCCGGCGGCGGCGTGCAGCCGGGCGATGTTGTCGGTGTACAGGTCCCGCAGCTTCGCCTCCCGCTCGGCGGGCGTGAGTGCTCGGTAGCGGCTGAGGGTGACGGTCCGGAAGCGGATTTCCGGTCCGGCGGTGAGGCACACCAGACCGAACGCGGGCGCGGTCATTTGTCCGCCCCGGGGGCCAGGGCGCGCCGGGCCCGGCAGCGGTCCGAGCAGTAGCGCACCTGCGCCCAGTCGCGCGCCCACTTGCGCCGCCACGTGAAGGGCAGGCCGCACACCGGGCAGGTCTTGGTGGGGCGGTCGGCCGGGGGGCGGCCTCCGCCCATGGCGGGCCGGGCGGGGGAGCGGCGGGGCATGCCGGGCAGTCTGCCGCGCGCCGGGGCGCTGGACCGTACGCGGCGCAACTTTGGAGGGACGCCGCCCCCAGGGGACGCCCCGCATGCTGCGGGCATGCCCCGGCCGCTCTCCCTGCTGCTTTCCTTTGCCCTCACGCAGGCGCTGAGCTGCCTGTTCGCGTTCACGGTGGTGGGCCTGCTGGCCGTGGCCCGGGTGCTGCCGCTGGGCGAGTGGGGCGTGGCCCGCTACGACTTCCTGCTGGTGGGCTGCGTGGCGGCGCAGCTGGTGCTGATCGCGGTGCGGTTCGAGTCGTGGCGGGAGGCGGGCGTGATCCTGGCCTTTCACGCGCTGGGGTTCGCGCTGGAGGCGTTCAAGGTCGCGCACGGCAGCTGGGCGTACCCGGACGCGGCGCTCAGCAAGGTGCTGGGCGTGCCGCTGTACGCCGGGTTCATGTACGCCAGCGTGGGCAGTTACATGGCGCAGGCCTGGAAACGCCACGGGCTGCGGCTGGCCGTGGCGCCGCCCGTCCCGGTGCAGGTGGGGCTCGCGGCGGCCGCGTACCTGAATTTCTTCGGGCATCATTACGGGCCGGACCTGCGCTGGGCGGTCATGGCGGGCCTGATCCTGGCCTTCCGCCGGACCTGGGTGGTGTTCCGCGTCTCGGACCGCACCGTCCGGCTGCCGCTGCTGCTGGCGTTCGCCTTGATCGGGCTGTTCGTGTTCCTGGCGGAGAACGTCGCCACGTTCCTGGGCGCCTGGGTGTACCCGGACCAGCACGCGGGCTGGCGGGTGGTGAGTGTGTCCAAGTGGCTGGCCTGGACGCTGATGGTGGTCGTGGCGTTCCTGATCGTGAGCGTCCTGAAAGGCTGGGAGGCGCGGCTCGCGGCCCGCACCAGAGTGCCGGCGGTCAGAGCAGCAGCACGTCCACGTCCGCGCCGGCCGGCACCTCCTGGCCTTCCGGCACGATCACCAGAACGTCCGAGTCGCTGAGGGACCGCAGCACCCCGCTGCTCTGCTGCCGGTACGCGTGCACCTCCGCGCCGCGCAGCACGCCGCGGGCGTACACGGTCTTGTCCGGCACGCCCCGGAATTCCGTGCCGGCCCGCAGGCGGACGGGGCGCAGCGGCTGCCCGGTCAGGGCGGGGCGCACGATCAGCCCGAACACCACCAGGCTGCTCACCGGGTTGCCCGGCAGCCCGAACACCGGCAGGCCCGCCCAGCGGCCCAGCAGGGCGGGGCCGCCGGGTCGCATGCGGACCTTCCAGAAGGTCACGGTGCCGCGTTCGATCAGCAGGTCGCGCATGAAGTCGTAGCGGCCCATGCTGACGCCGCCACTGGTGAGCAGCAGGTCCGCGCCGCCCGCCGCGTCCAGCGCCGCGTGCAGGGCGTCCACGCTGTCCGGCGCGTGCCCCAGGTCCAGCACCTCGCAGCCGCATTCGCGCAGCAGAGCACTCAGGCCCACGCGGTTGCTGTCGTACACCTGCCCGGGCCGCAGCGGCTGCCCGGGAGCCACGACCTCGTCCCCGGTGGAGAGCAGCGCCACCCGGTACGGCCGCCGGACGGTGACCTCCGCGTGGCCCAGCGCGGCGGCCAGTGCCAGCCGGGCGGGCGTGAGCGGCACGCCCTCGAGCAGCACCACGTCCCCGGCGCGGAAGTCCTGCCCTTCGGGGCGCACGTCGCCGGGCCGGGCCGGGCGGCGCAGCAGGACGTGGTCCGGGCCCTGATCGGTGAGCTGTTCCACCGGGCAGATGGCGTCTGTGCCGGGGGGCAGGGGCGCGCCGGTGTAGATGCGCACGCACTCGCCCTCCCCCACCGTGCCCGCGAAGGGCTGCCCGGCCCGGCTCTCGCCCACCACCCGGAGCGGCACGGGCTGGTCGGCGGTGGCGGTCAGCGTGTCGGCCTCCCGGCAGGCGATGCCGTCCAGGGCGCTCTCGGTGGCGCTGGGGTGGCTGACCCCCGCGGCCAGCGCCTCGGCCAGCGTGCGGCCCAGCGCGCCGGAGAGCGGCACGCGGTCCACGCCCGGGGCGGGCAGCAGGGCGCGCAGGTGCGCGGTGGCCTCGGGAACGCTCACGAACATTGGAAAAGCGGGCGCGGCGGTCATGAAGGCAGCATAGAGGGCCGGGTCATGTGCCGGCTGGGCCGGGCGCCCTAGCATGACCGGCACCATGCCCGGACCCCACCGCCCCCCTGCGGTTCCCGCCCCTTCCCGCAGGGGCCGGCGGCTTGCGCCGGTTCTGCTGGGCACCGCCCTGGGCGCAGCCGGGCTGGGGGGACTGGCGCAGACCACGCGCCCGGTCCCGGCCGGGCCGGCCCTGGAGTCGCTGGGCGTGAACGCCGTGCGGCGGCTGGCCGGGGTGCCCACGGTCCGGCTGCGCACGGACTGGGTGGCGGAGTGCGCGGCGCACGCCACCTACCTGGTGCGTGCGGACCGCGCCGAGCACCGCCAGGACCCGCAGAGCCCGCACCGGTCGGCGCTGGGGGAACGCTGCGCGCCCGGGCATTACTACGTGACGTCCCGCCCGGACGCCGGGTCGGCGCGGGCGATGGCGTACTGGGCGACCGGCGCCTTTCACCTCCCGCAGCTGATCGACCCGCGCCTGAAGGCGGTGGCGCTGGGCGTGGCGCACGATGCGGCGGGCGGCGTGCAGTCGGCGGTGGTGCTGGATGTCCGGCGCGGTCTGAGCGGCGCGGGCCGGTACCCGGTGCGCTTCCCAGCCCCGAACCTGACGTCGCCGTTCGTGCAGGCCGCGCAGTTCGAGTGGCCGGACCCGGTGGCCGGCTGCCCCGGGTACGCCGCGCCGGTGGGGGCGCCGGTGGCGCTGCTGCTGGGCCCGGGCCGGGAGGCGCGCTGGGCGGCCATCAAGGTGAACGGCCGGGCGGTCGCGGCTTGCCTGCTCACGGCCGGGCGCTACCGGGGGGTCAGTGACGCGGACTCGCGGGTGGGCCGGAACGTGCTCGCGGCGCAGGGCGGCGCGGTGCTGCTGCCGCGCGTTCCGCTGCCGGCAGGTGCAGCGGTGCGGGTGAGTTTCGGCACGAAGCAGGGCCGGGTGTCGTGGGCGTTCCGGGTGGCGGGCGGCGGCCGCGACTGAGCAGGGGCCGGGCAGGTGCGGGATGACGTGCGCCGGGCAGCGTGCGGGGTACACTCCTTGGGCAGACAAGCCCGCGCCCAAGTTTTCACCCCGGCCCCGGGTCGGGAGCGCGAGACGGAGAACGCATGAACATCACCCAGGACAAGGTTGCCGAGATCGAGTACAAGCTCACCGTGAACGGCGAGGTCATCGACCAGAACGAACCCGGCGAGCCCCTCACGTACCTGCACGGGCACAGCAACATCATCCCCGGCCTGGAACGCGCCCTGGAAGGCAAGACCGTGGGTGACGCGCTGCAGGTGACCGTGCAGCCCGAGGACGGCTACGGCGAGCGTGACGAGTCGAACACCGACGAACTGGACCGCGCGGACTTCGACGACGAGATCGAGGTGGGCGCCACGTACTACGCGCAGTCCGAGGACGGCAGCGTGATTCCCTTCACCGTGACCGCCATGAACGGCGAGAAGGTCATGGTGGACTTCAACCCCCCGCTGGCGGGCGAGGTGCTGCACTTCGACGTGAAGGTCGTCACCGTGCGTGACGCGACCGAGGAAGAACTCGAGCACGGGCACGCGCACACGCCCGAAATGCACGACCACTGAATTCAGGGCTGAATCCCAGAGAGCCGCGCCACCCGAGATCCGGGTGGCGCGGCCCTTTGGCGGCTTCTGGAGCTATTCGAGGTCGTCGTAGCGGTGGATCAGCATGGCGTCCGGGTCGCCGATGGGGGCGTGGTGCCGGGCGACCAGCCGGGCCACGCGGGGGCGGGCGCCGGCGTGCGCGAGGAGTTTCGCGCCGAGTTCCGGGTGGTTGGCGCGGATGCCCAGCGCGCCTCGCGGGGGGAACAGCCGGGTGAGGCGGTACGGGAGCAGGCCCACGAACACGCGTTCGAACACGTAGTAGGTGCGCACGCTCTTGCCGCAGTCGTGGAGGAGGGTGGCGGCGAGCACTTCCTGGTCCACGTCGGGGTGGTCGCGCAGGAGGTGCTGGGTGACGCGGCAGGCGTGCTCGCGGTCGCGGGCGTCCATGCCGTTGTAGATGAGGGTCTCGGCGGGGGTGAGGAACTGTCGGGCCCAGGTGTCGTCGGGGTGGGCGTCGCTTTCGCGGAAGGAGCGCAGGAAGCGCCGCACTTTGCCTACCAGACCACTGCCCGGGGTGGGGACCAGCGTGGTCGCGGGCGTGTTCATACGCTTCAGGATAGAAGAGCGGCGCTGACGGCGGCATGACGCGGGACGGAGTCTGAAGGAACGCTCAGGGTTCCGCCGGGACGGCGGAAAAGGAGGCCGGCGCCGGAGCGGTGAGGCTCTGCGGCGCCGGCCCGGGAGTGCCCGGGGTCAGGCGGGCTGGGGTTCGGCCTCGACTTCCAGGGCCGCGAGCTGGCGTTCGACGGACATGGCGGCGCGGGTGCCGGCGCCGACGCTGGTGGCCAGCTGGCGGTACACGTAGTCGCTGACGTCCCCGGCGGCGAACAGCATGGGCACGTTGGTGTAGATCTCGTCGCGCACGTCCACGTACCCGTCGTCGCGCAGGGTGACGAGGTCCTTCACGAAGCCGGTGTTGGGCACGTGCCCGATGAAGATGAACACGCCGTCGGTGGGCATGACGCTCTCCTCGCCGGTCTTGAGGTTCCGGAGTTTCACGCCGGTGACGCTGTCCTGGCCCTGGATTTCCTCCACGGCGGTGTCCCAGATGAACTTCATCTTGGGGTTCGCGAACGCCCGGGCCTGGGCGACCTTGTTGGCGCGCAGGGTGTCGCGGCGGTGAATCAGGGTGACCTCGTCGGCGAACTTGGTGAGGAACAGGCCCTCTTCCACGGCGGCGTCCCCGCCGCCGACCACGACGACCTTCTTGCCGCGGTAGAAGAAACCGTCGCAGGTGGCGCAGGTGCTCACGCCCTTGCCCCAGAAGTGCTCCTCGCCGGGCACGCCCAGGGTCTTGGGGTTGGCGCCGGTGGCGAGAATCACGGCCTTGGCGCGGTACTCTCCGCCGTAGCCCTGCACGGTGAAGGGGTGGTGGAGGTCGGTGTCGGTGCGGGTGATGGCCTGGACTTCTTCCATCTCGATTTTCGCGCCGAACTTCTCGGCCTGCTGCTGCATGCGCTGGGCGAGTTCCATGCCGGGGATGGGGTCGGGGAAGCCGGGGTAGTTCTCGACTTCCTCGGTCTGGGCGATCTGGCCGCCGGGAAGGCCTTTTTCGAGGATCAGGGTGCTGAGGCTGGCGCGGCCGGTGTAGATCGCGGCGGTGAGGCCGGCGGGGCCGCCCCCGATGATCACGACGTCGTAGGTGGGCGCTTCGGACATGGGTTCAGCCTACCACATTTGCTTTACTTTTTAAAGCATCAGTGGGCGTGGGCGGCGGTCCTCGCCGGCTCGGGCGCCCCGGCTGGCCCCACCCCGAACACCGCGTCCAGATCGGCGCGCGACAGCCCCGCACTGGCCTCGTCCAGACTCACCTGTCCGTCCCGCAGGGCCACCACCCGCTCCCCCAGGCTCAGGGCCTCGTCCAGGTGGTGCGTCACGAACACCACCGTGATCCGCTGCCGCTCCCAGATGCCGCGCAGCTCCCGGCCCAGCGCGGCGCGGGTCTGCACGTCCAGGGCGCTGAAGGGCTCGTCCAGCAGCAGCAGCCCCGGCCGCACCGCCAGCGCCCGGGCCAGGCTGACGCGCTGACGCTGCCCGCCGGACAGCTCGTGCACGCGCCGCGCGCCGTACCCGTCCAGGCCCACCAGGCCCAGCGCCTCCTGCACGCGGGCGTCCCGTTCGGGCCGGCGCAGACCGCGCAGCCCGAAGGCCACGTTGCCGGCCACCGTCAGCCACGGGAACAGGGCGGGTTCCTGCTGCACCAGGGTCAGCTGCCGGTGCGGACCCCTGAGCGGCACGCCGCCCACGCGGATCTCGCCGCGCTGCGGGGTGAGGAACCCCGAGAGCAGGTTCAGCAGGGTGCTCTTGCCGCTGCCGCTGGGGCCCACGATGCACAGGAACTCCCCGGGCGTCACGTGCAGGTCCAGCGGGCCGACGCCAGCGGCGGGCAGGGCGCCGGCCGGAGCGGCGCGGCCATGAAAGCGGAAGGTCACGCCGTCCAGATCCAGGCTGGCGGCGGCGCCCGACGCGGGCGTGGGGTCAGGGATGGGGCGGGTCATTCGAGCACCTCCAGGCCGTAGTCGCGGCGCACCCGGCCTTCCAGGGCGCGCAGCAGCGCGTCGAACAGGCCGCCGATCACGCCGATGATCAGGATGGTGGACAGCACCAGGGCGACGTTCGCGGTGTTGCGGCCGACCTCCAGCTGCTCACCCAGGCTGCTCGCGCCGCTGATCAGCAGTTCCCCGCCCACCAGGGCGCGCCACGCGAAGCTCCAGGCAGTGCGCAGGCCGGTCAGGACGCTGGGGACCGAGGCGGGCAGCAGCACGCGCAGCATCAGCCCGGCGCCCTGGGCGCCCAGGGTGCGGCCCGCGACGCGCAGGGCCGGGGGCACGTTCAGCAGAGCCCCGGACACGGCCAGCGCCACCGGAATGAAGCCTTCCAGGATCACCACGAACAGCACGGCGCGTTCGTTCAGGCCCAGGAACAGGATCGCGAACGGCACGAACGCGATGCTGGGCACGCTCTGGATGCCGGTCAGGTAGGCGCCCAGGGTGGTGCGCAGCGGCCGCCACGCGCCCATCAACAGCCCGACCGCGCTGCCCAGCGCCACCGCGATCAGGTACCCGGTCAGCACGCGGCGCAGGCTCCCGGCGATCGCGGCGAGCAGCTTCCCGTCCTGCGGGCCGGTGCCCCACAGGCCGTAGCGGATCTCGGTCCACACGGCGCCCGGGCTGGGGAACACGTAGGGTGGGTACAGCCGCAGCACGTCGGTCACCAGCCACCACAGGGCCACGAGCAGCAGCAGGCCGGCGAGCTGCCAGCTCAGGCTGCGCAGGCGGCCGGGCCGCGTGCGCGGGGCGGGGGTGAGTTCGGCGGTCGTCATGGGGCGCGGTAGATGAAGCTGGCGAGGTTCGGCACGCTGCGGGCGTAGCCGGCTTCCACGTTCAGGTCGGCGTACTCGTTCAGCGCGGCGAGGTTCAGGGTGGTGGTGAACGCGGTGCGGTTCAGGGCGCGCTGCAGCACGCGCAGGTTCAGGGGCGCGCCGGTCAGCTTGTCGAGCTGGCGGTTGATCAGGGTCTGCGCGGCGGCCGGGGAGCGGTTCAGGTAGGTCACGGCGTCGTTGTGCGCGGCGAGGAACGCGGTAAGCAGTTTGGGGTTCTGCTGCACGAAGCGGGTGCTGGCGACCAGCAGGGTGGTGGGGTACTTGCCGTCCCGCCAGATGGTCTTCTCACTGCCGATCACCTTGTGCCCCTGCGCTTCCAGGGCGGCGCCCCAGGGTTCGGGGACCAGGGCGGCGTCGGCGCGTTTCCCGGCGAAGGCCGTGACGATGTCGGCCGGGGGGATGCTGGCGATGGTGACGGTCCCGCCGTCCGCGCGGGGTTTCAGGCCGGCGGTTTTCAGGAGGTGGCGCAGGCTGATGTCCTGGGTGTTCCCGAGGCTGGGCACGGCGACAATCTTGCCGGCCAGATCGCGTTCGGTCTTGATGCCGCTGTCCTTGCGGGCAACCAGCACCGCGCCCGCCTCGCTGGCGCCGGCCAGGAACGTGATGGGCAGGCCGCGGGTGGCGGCGCTGATGGCGGGGCCCGGGCCGACGTAGGCGATGTCGATCTGCCCAGCGGCGAAGGCTTCCATCAGGGTGGTGCCGGACACGAAGCTGCGCGCGTCCAGTTTGGCGCTGCCGAGCGCTTTCTGGAAGGTGCCGCGTTCCAGGCCGATCAGGGCCGGGGCATGCGTGAGGTTCGGAAAGTACCCGAGGCGCACGGTGGTCTGCGCGTGGGCGGCGGGGCCGAGCAGGCCGGCGGTCAGGGCGAGGGCGGTGAGCCCGGGGTGGAGCCGGCGGGGGAAGGGTGCGCGCATGTCAGGTCCTCCTGAGGGGGGCATGGGGTGCCGGGATGGTAGGGGGTGGGCGCCGGGGTCGGCCTGGACGGGTGGGGGCTCGGGTGGAGATTCTTGAGCCGGACGGGCCGGCAGGGATGACGGCTGTCTATAAGTTTACAAAGTCGGTCAACTGCTTGGGGTAGCTTGACCCTATGCTCCGACACCGGCTCGCCCCTGCCCTTATCCTTCCCCTCACACTTGGCGCCCTCAGCCTCGGCGCCGCTCAGGCGCAGAGCGGCACGCAACCCACCGAACTGCGCCTGGGCGTGTTTCCCAATGTCACCCACGCCGCCGGACTGGTCGGGGTGCAGCGCGGCATCTTCCAGAAAGAACTCGGTGGCGTGAAGCTGATCGTCAAGGAATTCGCCAACGGCTCCCAGATCAACGAGGCCTTCGCCGCCGGCGCCATCGACGCCGCCTACGTCGGCCCCGGCCCCGCCATGAACGCCTTCATGCGCGGCGTGCCCATCAAGGTGTACGCCGGGGCCGCGAACGCCGGCGCGGTGCTGGTCGCCCGCAAGGACAGCGGGGTGCGCAACGTCAAGGCGCTCGCCGGGAAGAAGGTGGCCGTGCCCACCCGCGGCAGCACCCAGGACATCAGCCTGCGCCACCTGCTGCACGAGAACGGCCTGAAGGCCACCGACGAGGGCGGCACCGTGAGCATCGTGCCGATCGACCCCGCCAACATGCCCGCCGCCTTCGCCGCCAAGCAGGTGGACGCCGCACTCGTGCAGGAACCCTGGGGCGCCGTGATGGAAAGCCAGGGCGCCAAGCTGATCGTGAACGAGAAGGGCATCTGGGCGAACGGGAACTACACCACCACCGTACTCGTCGTGAACACCACCTACGCCAGCAAGTACCCCACCGCGCTGCGCGGGCTGCTGCGCGGGCACCTGACCGCCATCGACTTCATCAAGCGCAGCAACGCCGGCGCCCAGAAGGCCGTGGCCGAGCAGATCTACAACTTCACCGGCAAGCGCCCCAACACCAACGAACTGTTCCGGGCCCTGGCGCGCACCAAGGTCACCTGGGACATCAACCTGAGCACCCTCGGCGAGTACGCCCAGCTGAACAAGGAAGCGGGCTTCGCGCGGGACGTCCCGGACCTGGGCCGCTTCGTGGACCTCAGCGTGATCCGCGGCCTCGCAAAGTAGATCCCAACTCAGCAACCGGGCGCCCCACCGTTGACCGCGGGGCGCCCGGTTGCCGTCTGTCAGGCCATGAAACCGGGCACAAAAAAACCTCCCGCGTTGCTGCGGGAGGAGGTTGGCTGGGGCACTAGGACTCGAACCTAGATCGACAGTGTCAGAGACTGTTGTCCTGCCATTAGACGATGCCCCAACGGTGAAGCCTGACGTGCGCACCCGGAGGGGTGAGCGACAGGGAGTATAGGGGGCTGTTGCGCGGGCGTCAACCACCCCCACCCCCGGCCCGTGTGGGGCAGGAGCAAGAGATACTCAGTGGACTGCGTTCACATCGTGCTTGCCCGTGCTTGCCGGCAGGTGCTACACTGAGGTGTTGCCGCCACGTTCTTGCGCCATGCAGGGCGCTGGCAGGTATCAGGACAGGTGAACGCGGGCCAGCAGGAGCACCCCTGGTGCATCCAGGACCGCGCGCCAGGAGGAACAGGAGTTCATGGAAGACAACACCCAGACCCCCGCCGAGCAGGGCGGGACTCAGCCCACGACGGGCACCGACACCACCAGCAGCCAGCCGGTCGTGACCCCCGCCCCCGCCGCCAGCACGAGCACCGAGCGCGAATACCCCGAGATGACCATGGAGGACATCCTCGCCACTGAGGCGCAGGATGCCACCGCCGTCTCCCGCGGCGACATCGTGGACGGCACCATCGTGTTCATCGGCCAGGAAGGCATCGCGGTCGACATCGGCGCCAAGGTCGAGGGCATCATCCCCCTGAACCAGCTCGGCGAGGAAGCCGTCACGCTGGAGCAGGCCCAGGAGATGTACAAGGCCGGCGAGACCATCGAAGCGTACGTCGTGCGCGTCGACCTGCCCAACAGCCAGATCGTGCTCAGCAAGAAGCGCGCCGATCAGGACAAGGGCTGGCGCGTCCTGGAGAAGATGCAGGAAGCCGACGAGGCCTTCGAAGTCGAAGTGCTGGAGAAGGTGCGCGGCGGTCTGGTCGCCCAGGTCGAAGGCATCCGCGCGTTCCTGCCTGCCAGCCAGGTGGACACCCGCCGCGTGAACGACCTCGACCCCTACGTGGGCAAGCCCCTGATGGTCAAGCTCATCGAGCTCAACCGCAAGCGCAACCGCGTGATCATCAGCCACCGCGCCATCATGGAAGCGCAGAAGGCCAAGGCCCGCGAGGCCACCGTCGGCCAGCTGACCTCCGGCGCGCAGTTCGAAGGTGAAGTCGTCGAGATTACCGACTTCGGCGTGTTCGTGAACCTGGGCGGCATCGACGGCCTCGTTCACCGCAGCGAACTCACCTACGGCCGCTTCAACCACCCCCGCGACGTGGTCAAGGTGGGCGACAAGGTCCAGGTCCAGGTCATCGACGTGGATGAGGGCCGCGAGCGCATCAACCTGAGCATGAAGGCCCTGACCCAGGACCCCTGGGAAGGTGCCACCGAGCGCTACAGCATCGGCCAGCACGTCAAGGGCAAGGTCACGAACCTCACCAACTTCGGTGCGTTCGTCGAACTGGAACCCGGCCTGGAAGGCTTGGTGCACGTCAGCGAGATGAGCTGGACCAAGCGCGTGCGTCACCCCAACGAAGTGCTCAAGGAAGGCGACGAGGTCGAGGCCGTCATCCTGCGCATCGATCCGAAGGACCGCCGCATCAGCCTCGGGATTCGTCAGACCACGGACGATCCCTGGAGCGCGCTGCCTGACCGCTACCCGCCCGGCACCCCCGTGAAGGGCAAGATCACCGGCATGACCGACTTCGGCGTGTTCATGGAGATCGAGGAAGGCATCGAGGGCCTGATCCACATCAGCGAACTCGACCTGAACCGCGTGAACAACCCCGCCGACCTGTTCAAGAAGGGCGACGAGATCGAAGCCATGATCCTGAACATCGACCCCGTGGAGCAGCGCGCCAGCCTCAGCCGTCGCCGCTTCCTGGGCGGCGGCGCGGCCCCCACGCAGGGCGGCGGCAGCCGTGACTTCGTCAGCCAGGGCGGCGGCAGCCGCAGCGACCGGTACAGCGCCGGTGGCGGGCGTGGCGGTGGCCGTGGCGGCCGTGGCGGCGCGGACTACGCGTACAACGCCAAGGACGCCCAGCAGGGCGGCAAGATCAGCACCAAGCTCGGCGACGTGTACGCCGACCTGTTCGCCCAGTTCGGCCTCGGCAACGACAAGAAGGACGATGCCAAGACCGAAGACGGCGGCGAGAGCACCCAGAGCGAGTAACCCCCGCTTCTGACCCCGGCCCGGCGGCACCTGCCCCGGGCCGGGGCTCTTTTCTTTTTCACGCGTACAGTGGGGCATGACGGCCCTGCCCCCGCCCGCCGACCGCGCCGTGCGTGAGCACCTGCGCGCCCTGCTGACCACCGCCCAGGCCCACCAGACGCTGGAGGACGTCCTGCGGGACTTTCCGCTGGCCCGGGTGACGGAGCGCGTACATGGTCTCCCCTACTCCGCGTGGGAGGTGCTGTGGCACCTGCGCTTCACGCAGCGCGACATCCTGAACTTCGTGCGTGATGACACGTACCAGGAGGTGCCCTGGCCGGACGCGTACTGGCCTGCGCCGGGCACCGCCGCCGACTGGGCCGCGCAGGTCCAGGCGTACCGGGACGACCTTGCGGCGCTGCTGAACCTGCTGGACGACCCCGCCACCGACCTGCTCGCCCCCGTGCCGAACGGCAGCAGGCAGACGTGGCTGCGGGAGTTCCTGCTGGTGGCCGACCACACCGCGTACCACGCCGGGCAGCTTCTGCTGCTGCGGCGCCTGCTGGCGTGACGCGGCGGCCCTAGCCGCTGTGGCGGGCCTGGGCGAAGGTCTGCTGGGCGCTGAGTTCCCCGGCGCACTTCACGTACACGCCGTCCGGCCCGAGTTCCCACGAGCCGCGCTGGTCGGTCCACTCGGTGTCCATCAGGCCCAGCAGGGCGTCGCGGTGCGCGTCGTCCAGCATGGGGGCCACGACCTCCACCCGGCGGTCGAGGTTGCGGCTCATCCAGTCCGCGCTGCCGAAGTACACCTCCGGCGTCCCCGCGTTCCCGAAGGCATACACGCGGGCGTGCTCCAGGTAGCGGCCCAGCAGGCTGTGCACCCGGATGTTCTCCGACAGGCCCGGCACGCCGGGACGCAGGCAGCACACGCCCCGGATCACCAGGTCCACCCGCACGCCCGCCTGTGACGCGCGGTACAGCGCCTCGATCAGGCCCGGGTCGGTCAGGGAGTTCACCTTGATGCGTGCCCAGGCGTCCAGGCCCGCGGCGGCGTGCTCGGCCTCGCGTTCCAGCAGCGCCTCGAATCCCGAGCGGGCCGAGTCCGGCGCGACGAGCAGCCGGGCGTACTCGGCCTCGGCGTACCCGGTCAGGTGGTTGAACAGTTCCGCCACGTCCGCGCCCAGGTCCGGGTCGGCGCTCAGCAGGCTCAGGTCGGTGTACAGCCGCGCGGTTTTCGGGTTGTAGTTCCCGGTGCCGACATGCACGTACCGCCGGAGACCGCCGGGTTCGCGGCGCACCACCAGGGTCACCTTCGCGTGCGTCTTGAGGCCCGGCACGCCGTACACCACGTGCGCCCCCGCGCGCTCCAGTTTGCGGGCCACGCTGATGTTGCGCTGCTCGTCGAAGCGGGCCTTGAGTTCGATCAGGGCGACCACCTGCTTGCCCTCCTCCGCGGCGGTGCGCAGGGAGGTGAGGAGGCGCGGGTCGTCGCCGGTGCGGTACAGCGTCTGCTTGATCGCCAGGACGTCCGGGTCGTGCGCGGCCTGCTCCAGGAAATCCAGGACGTTCACGAACGAGTCGTACGGGTGGTGCAGCACCACGTCCCCGCGTTTCAGCACGTCGAACACGCACTCGTCGTCGCCTTCCAGGTCGCTCAGGGCCGGCGTGAAAGGCGGGAAGGCCAGATCCGGGCGGTCCACCGGGAAACCCATCAGGTCGGCGGTGCCCAGCGGGCCCTGCAGCGTGAAGATGTCCTCCGGCGCGAGGTGCAGCTTCTCCTGCAGGAAACGCGTGACCGGCCGGGGCATGTCGTGGTTGATCTCCAGGCGTACGGCCGCGCCGAACCGCCGGCGGCGCAGGCCGTCCTCGATGGTGGCGAGCAGGTCCTCGGCTTCCTCCTCCTCGAACTCGTAGTCGGTGTTGCGGGTCACGCGGAACACGTGCGTGGACAGCACCCGCCGGCCCTTGAACAGCTCCGCGATGTGCGCGGCGATCACGTCTTCGAGCAGCAGCAGCGTGCCGTCCAGGTTTACGATGCGCGGCAGCACGCCCACCGGCACCTTGACCCGCGCGAAGTCCGGCGTTTCGTCCTTCCCGGCGTGCAGCAGTACCGCGAGGTTCAGGCTGAGGTTGCTGAGGTACGGGAAGGGGTGGCTGGGGTCCACGATCAGCGGCGTGAGCACCGGCTGGATTTCCGACAGGTAGTGCTCGCGCAGGTGCGCGCGGGCCTTCTTGCCCAGGTCCGCAACGCTGGTCAGGGCCACGCCGTGCTCCGCGAGCACGCCCAGCGCCGTGCGGGCGGCGTGCTCGATCTCCTGCAGCATCTCGTGCGTGCGGGCGCGCACCAGGGCCAGCGTCTCGCGCGGCAGCAGGCCGTCCGGGCTGGGAATGCCGACGCGGGCGGCGATCTGGCGGTGCACGCCCGCCACGCGCACCATGAAGAACTCGTCCAGGTTGCTGCCGCAGATCGCGGAGAACTTCAGGCGTTCCAGCGGCGGGTTGCGCGGGTCGCGGGCCTCGGCCAGCACCCGCTCGTTGAACGCCAGCCACGACAGTTCGCGGTTCAGGAAGCGGCTTTCCGGCCGGGCCACGGTGCTGTGCGACCGCACCGGCAGCTCCTCCGGGAGTTCCGGTGGCACCCTGGGCTTGCGGGGCGCGCGGCGGGCCCGGTTCTTCGGGGTGTCGGCGGTCTGACCGGACCCACCCTTCCTCCGCGGGCGGGCGGCGCCGTCCTGGCCCGCACTGGGGTCGGGGGCCGGCGGGTCGGACGGGGTGGGCTCGGGCTTCACGGTCATGACTCCTGACGAGGAAAGGCGAGAAACGTCAACGGAAGGTCAGGTCATTCAAGCAGAGGGCCGCCCCAGCCGGACACGGACGTCTTGACGGTCCCCTGAGACTCCGCCCCCCGGCGTCAGCGGACGCGCTCCGGAATCCGGGCGCGCACGGGCAGGCGGTCGGCGTACAGCGCGTGCGGCGCCCCGGTCTGGGGAAGGCCCAGGGCGGCCGTGAGGGTGTTCAGCGGGAGTTCGCAGCGGGCCGGCTGGAGCGGCCACGGGCCGTGCTCCACCCGCCCCCGGTACAGGCGGCCGCGGGCGTCGGCGCTGTAGAAGCACAGCCGGTCGGTCAGCCAGTGGTCCAGCGTACCGGGCGCCGCGTGGGACACCTCGCCCGCCGGGCGGTACGCGGCGGCAAAAGTGGCGCCGGGCTCGCCGGGGTGGGTGCGGGTGCTCGCGAAGCGGTGCACGTCCCCATCCCGGTCGTGCCACATGCGGGCGTGCCGGTACGGCAGGAAGAGCAGGCGGCGGGCCGCGCGGACGGTCAGGGCATGGTCGGCGTCCAGGCTGTAGAACCACACGCCGGGCACGCCGTTCACCGTGACATAGGTCCGCAGGTTCAGCTCGGTGAAGCTCACGCCCCGCGAGACATGGCCCAGGCCGCGGGGCACGACGTGCTCCATCCGGAACGGCACGACGCTCAGCCACGCCTGCCCGCCGAAGGTGTCCAGCTGCACGCCGGGCGGCAGGGTCGCCTGGAGGGCCCGGGCGTCGGCGGGCCAGTTCAGGAACGCCAGGTCGGTCCAGTTCATGCTGAGCACCCACGGCCGCGCCATGCCCGCAGCATAGGTCAGCGCCGGCCCAAGCAAAACCGCCGGGCCCAGGGGGCGGCCGGCGGCTTCTCGGGGCGTACGTCGGGCGGGTCAGACTTTCTTGAACACCAGGGCGGCGTTCTGCCCGCCGAACGCGAAGGAGTTGCTCAGGGCGTACTCCACCTGCTGCTCGCGCGCACCTTCGGGGATGTAGTCTAGGTCCAGGTCCGGGTCCGGGTCGGTGAGGTTGATGGTGGGGGGCAGCACGCCGTCCTTGAGGGCCTGCGCCACGGCGATCGCCTCGATGGCGCCGGCCGCGCCGAGCAGGTGCCCGGTCATGCTCTTGGTGCTGCTCACCGCCAGGTTCTTCGCGTGGTCGCCGAACACGTGCTTGATGCCCTGCGTCTCGTGCAGGTCGTTGAAGTGCGTGCTGGTGCCGTGCGCGTTGATGTACCCCACCTGATCGGGATTGATCCCGGCGGTACTCAGGGCCATGCGCATGGCGACCTGCGCGCCGGCGCCCTGCGGGGCGGGCATGGTGATGTGGTGCGCGTCGGCGCTGGTGCCGTACCCGACGATCTCGGCGTAGATCTTCGCGCCGCGCCTGACTGCGTGCTCGTACTCTTCCAGGACCAGCACGCCCGCGCCCTCGCCGAGCACGAAGCCGTCCCGGCTGGCGGAGAAGGGCCGGCTGGCCGTTTCGGGCTCGTCGTTGCGGGTGGACAGGGCCTTCATGTTCGCGAAGCCGCCCATGGCGAGTTCGGTCACGGCCGCCTCAGTGCCGCCGGCGATCATGACGTCCGCGAGGCCCAGCTGGATGTAGCGGGCGGCGTCGCCCACGGCGCCGGTGCCGGTGGCGCAGGCGGTCACGACGGTGCTGCTCGGGCCGGTCGCGCCGAACTTCATGGCGACGTGCCCGGTCGCCATGTTGGCGATCATCATGGGCACGAACATGGGGCTCACGCGGCTGGCGTCGCGTTCGAACATCACGCGGGACTGGTCCTCGAAGGTCTTGATCCCGCCGATGCCGCTGCCGATCACCGTGCCGGTGCGCTCGCCGCGCAGTTCCTCCTCGCTCAGGCCGCTGTCCTCCACGGCCAACTGCGCGGCGGCCAGGGCCAGCTGCACGTAGCGGTCGAGTTTGCGGGCCTCGCGGGCGTCCACCCACGGCGCGAGGTCCTCCTTGACTTCCCCGGCGATCTTGCTGGCGACATTCACCGGGTCGTAGCGCGTGGTGCGGGTGATGCCGCTTTTCCCGGCGCGCTGGGCGTCGGCGTACGCCTGGGCGCCGGTGCCGATGGGCGTGACCGGGCCGAGGCCGGTGATCACCACCCGTTTCAAACCTGTCATCGTCATGCGCTTTCCCCTCCCGTGAGTCAATGGGAAATGGGCCCGGCGTGAACCGCGCCCACCTCGTTCACCCTTGCCCGCTGGGGGCGTCAGGCGCGAAACAGCGTTTACTGCCGGCTTTCGATGTAATCGATGGCGGCCTGCACGGTGCGGATGCCTTCGGCGTCCTCGTCGCTGATGGTCACGCCGAACTTGTCTTCCAGACCCATGATCAGTTCCACGGTCTCCAGGCTGTCGGCGCCCAAGTCCTCAACGAAACGGGCCTCGGGCACCACCTTGTCCGCATCAACGCCGAGCTTCTCGACGATCACATCTTTCACGTCATCAAAAGTAGCCATGTTTGAATACCTCCTTACTTCCTGAAGTCTGCGCCAGTCTACACGCCGCGGGGCACGCGGGGAGCAATCCTGAACAGGGTGCAAAGCGCGGCCGGCGGCCCGGGCTGCGCGAGGGTCAGGCGGGGTTCATCCCGCCGTCCACGCCGATGGTCTGCCCGGTCACATACGCTGCGGCGTCCGATGCGAGGAAGCTCACCACGGCCGCCACCTCCTCCGGCTGCCCGAACCGGCCGAGCGGAATGTTCGCGAGGTAGGTCTTCTGCGTCTCGCCGTTCAGTTCGGCCGTCATGTCGCTGGCGATGAAGCCGGGCGCCAGGGCGTTCACGGTGATGCCGCGCCCGCCGTACTCCTTGGCCAGGGCCTTGGTCAGGCCGATCAGGCCGGCCTTGCTGGCCACGTAGTTCGCCTGCCCGGGGTTCCCGGTGAGGCCCACCACGGACGCAATGTTGATGATCCGGCCGGTGCGGGCGCGCATCATGTGTTTGATGGCCGCGCGGCTGGCGGTGAAGGCGCTGCTGAGGTTCGTCTGGAGGACGGCGTCCCAGTCCTCGTCCTTCATGCGAATGGCGAGAGTGTCGCGGGTGATGCCGGCGTTGTTCACGAGCACGTCCAGGCGGCCCATCTGCGCGATCACGTCCTCCACAAGTTTCGTGGCGTTGGCAGGCACGGTGAGGTCGGCGCCGAACACCTCGGCAGCGCCGCCGGCCTGCGCGATCTCCTGCGCGACCTTCTGTGCCTCGGCCGCGTTGCGGCCGTAATGCACGGCCACGGCAAAGCCGTCCTGCGCGAGTTTCAGGGCCATGGCGCGGCCCAGGCCGCGGCTGCTGCCGGTCACCAGGGCGACTTTCTTCGGGGAGGAAACAGGATCAGTCATGAGGGCTCCAGGGCGGCCTGCACGCCGCGCAGATGGTGAAGGTCGTGGTAGAGGGTGAAGTAGGCCAGTTCCCGCACGCTCAGGCGGCCCAGCAGGTCATGTGGAAGGGCGTGGGTGTCCAGCGCGGCGTCCGGCCAGCGGGCCAGGGCGGCGCGCAGGGCTTCGGCACCGCGCGCGTACCCATCCAGCACGGCGGTGCGGGTGGCCTCGGTGGGGTCGGTGTCGGGGGCGGGCACGTACCGGTCGGGGGCGGTGCCGCCCGCCGCGAGGGCCGCCCGGTAGGCTGTCACCACCTCCGGGTAGGGGCGGTGGGTGGAGGGCGCGCCGAACATCACGCGCAGCGCGGGGCGGGGCATCCCGAGGCCCTGCGTGACGCGGCGGTGCGTGAGGGTGAGGTGGCGCAGGTGGCCGGCCGGTGCCCAGCGGCCCGGGGCGGGCGCGCGGAAGAACGCGTCCAGCGGCAGAGCGGCGGCGTACGCCGTCCAGTCGGCCTGGGTGCCGGCAAGGCCGCGCAGCACGTCGTCGCGGCCGTGGGGGGTCACAGGCTGAAGTCCTCGATGTGCTCGGCGGTGCCGACGTTCAGGGTCCGGGCGTCCGGGAGGATGCGCTTGACGAGCCCGGTGAGGACCGTGCCGGGCCCGAACTCGATGAACACGGTGGCGCCCGCGGCGTGCAGCGCCTGAATGGTCTCGACCCAGCGCACACTGCCGGTGATCTGCCGGGCGAGCAGGTCCGGGAGCGCGGCGGCGTCGGTGACGGGCTGCGCGGTGACGTTGGCGTACACCGGGAACTGCGGCGCGTGGAAGGCCGTGGCGTTCAGGTCGGGGCTCAGGCCGTCCTGCGCGGGCTGCATCAGCGCGCAGTGGAAGGGCGCGCTGACCTTCAGCGGAATGGCCTTCAGGCCCCGGGCCTTCAGTTCGGCGCCGGCGGCGGCCACGGCGGCGGCCTCGCCGCTGATCACGGTCTGGGTGGGGGCGTTGAAGTTGGCGGGCTGCACCACGCCGGGCGTGGCGGCGCAGACATCCTGCACGACCTGCGGGTCGCCCATGATGGCGCTCATGGCGCCAACGCCCACCGGCACGGCTTCCTGCATCAGCTGCCCGCGGCGGCGGGTGAGGCGCAGCGCGTCGGCGAGGTCCAGTGCGCCGGAGGCGACCAGGGCGCTGTACTCCCCGAGGCTGTGCCCGGCCGCGAAGGCCGGCGTGAGCCCGCGGTGCTGCACCCAGGCACGGTACGCGGCGACGCTCGCGGCGACCAGGGCCGGCTGCTGGTTGGCCGTCAGGGTCAGTTCGTCGAAGGGGCCGGCCTCCACGAGTTCCCGCAGGCCGGGCAGGGTGTCTTCCTTGATGGCGTACACCTGCTCGGCCGCCGTGAAGCGGCCCGCGATGTCCACGCCCATGCCGACGGCGTGCGACCCCTGTCCGGGAAAGAGCGCGGCGATCTTCATGCCTGGGCCTCCGCAGCGGGTTTCAGGCTGGGTGCGCCCGCCCACCATTTCATGGTGCAGGCCGCCCAGCTGAGCCCGCCGCCGAACGCGACGAACAGCAACTGCTGGCCGTCTTTCACGCGGCCGTCGTTCACGGCCTCGTGCAGGGCGAGGGGCACGGTGGCGGCGCTGGTGTTGCCGTACTTCGCGAGGTTCACGACCGTCTTCTCCATGGGAATCCCGAAGCGTTCGGCGGCCGCCTGAATGATGCGCACGTTCGCCTGGTGGGGAATCAGCCAGTCCACGTCGTTGTTGCTCAGGCCGGTCTTTTCCAGCACCTCGGTGCCGCTGTCGCCCAGAACGCGCACGGCGAACTTGAAGACCTCCCGGCCGTTCATGCTGGCGCCGGTGGGCAGCGGCAGGCCGTTCGGGAACTGCGTGGCGACGTGCCCGATGGACAGCGCGGGGCCGCCGGCGCTGTCGGCGCCGAGCACGAAGTCCTGCATGCCGTAGCCGTCCGGCACCTCGCCCACGACTGCGCAGCCGGCGCCGTCACCGAACAGGATGGCGGTGTCGCGGGCGTCCTGGTCGATGGCCTTGCTGAGCACCTCCCCGCCGATCACGAGCACCTTGCGGGCCACGCCGCCCAGCACCTGTCCGCGGGCCATGCTCAGGCCGTACACGAAGCCGCTGCACGCGGTGGACAGGTCGAAGGCGCCGGCGCCGGTGAGCCCCACCTGTCCGGCGACGAGCGCGGCGGTGGAGGGGAAGATCGCGTCGGGGGTGCAGGTGGCGTAGATGACCTGGTCCACGCCGTCGAGCGCCTGGGGGTCGCGGGCCAGCATGTCCTGCACGGCCTTCACGCCCAGGTCGCTGGCGAACTCCTGCGGGGCGGAGAAGCGGCGTTCGCGCATGCCGGTGCGGGCCTCGATCCAGCCGGGTTCGATGCCCATGCGGCCCTCGAAGTCCTCGTTGCGAACGACTCGCTCCGGCACGTACATGCCCAGGGCGGTGATACCGATGTTCTTCACGGCGTCCAAACTAGCATTCCCTGAACAGCCGTTCAGTCAATACTGGACGCGGTTCAAGCGCCCGCGCCGGCCGACGGGCCGCTCCAGCGCAACGCCGCCGCCCCCCAGCTGAGCCCCCCGCCGAAACCCGCCAGCAGCAGCTGCTGCCCCGGCTGGATCCGCCCGTCCCGCACCGCCTCGGCCAGCGCCAGCGGAATGCTCGCGGCACTCGTGTTGCCGTACCGGTCCAGGTTCGTCACCGCGCGCTCCAGCGGCAGCCCAAAGCGTTCACAGGCCGCCTGGATGATCCGCACGTTCGCCTGATGCGGGATAAGCCAGTCGATGTCGCCCACGCGGCCCCCGGCGCGGCGCATGGCCTCCTCGGCGCTGTCGCCCAGGATGCGCACCGCGAACTTGAACACCTCCCGGCCGTTCTGTTCCAGGTAGGGGCCCATCGGCGTGCCGTCCGGCAGGGCGCCGCACACCCCGCGCAGGAACAGGCTGGGGCCGCCGGCACTGTCGGCGCCCAGCACGAAGGACTGGAACCCGGTCCCGGCCGGCACCGGCCCGACCACCACAGCGCCCGCGCCGTCCCCGAACAGAATGGCGGTGTTGCGGTCCTGCTGGTCCACCACGCGGCTCATCACCTCCGCGCCGATCACCAGAGCCCGGCGGGCGGTGCCGGCCGCGACCATGGCCTGCGCGACGCTCAGGGCGTACAGGAAGCCGCTGCACGCCACGCTGAGGTCCATGGCGGCCGCGCCCTTCAGGCCCACCTGGCCGGCGATCAGGGCGGCGGTGCTGGGGAACATGGCGTCCGGGCTGCTGGTGGCGCACAGCACCAGGTCCACGCCGTCCAGCGCGCCGGGATACCGGTCCATCAGGTCGCGCACGGCCTGCACGCCCAGGTGGCTGGTGGTCTCGCCTTCCGTGGCGTGCCGGCGCTCGCGGATGCCGCTGCGCGACACGATCCACTCGTCGGTGGTGTCCAGGTAGGCGGCGTAGTGCGCGTTGGGGATCACCTGGGCCGGGGCGTACGCGCCGACGGCGGTGATGCCGATGGCGGGCTGGGGGCCGGTGGGGGTGGGCAGGGCGGTCACGCGGCGACCCTAGCATTCTTTGAACGGTCGTTCAATGAATTGAGTTCAGACTTCGGGAAGAGGCCAATAAAAAAGGAGAAGGGGCAGCCCGTGCGGGCCACCCCCTCCCCTGCTCACCGTCCGAAGACGGAAAAGCCTTACTCCTCGCTGCCCGCCTCGGCGGTTTCGGTTTCGGCCGTCTCGGCGTCGGCGTCCTGCGCCTTCTTGGCACGGGACTTCTTCGCAGGCTTGGCCTCGGCGGCTTCGCCAGCCTCGGCGCCCTCGGCCTTCTCGCCGCTCAGCTGACCCAGCGCCAGCTGCAGGGCGCGTTCACGCACCATGCTGGCGTAGTACGACTGGATGCCGTCCGGCCCGAGCTGCTTGCTCAGCTGCTGCGGGGTCATGCCGTTGGACTGCGCCAGCATGTTCATGGTCTGGTTGAACTCGGCCTCGCTCAGCTGGACCTTCAGGTCCTGCGCCAGGCGTTCCAGGGCCAGGTCGCGCTTCACGCGGGTCTCGGCATTCTTGCCGAGGTCCGCCATGAATTCCTCCAGCTTGCCCTGCTCCTGCATGAAGGACTCGTACTCGGCCCACTTCACGCCCTGACGGCCCAGGTCGTCCTGGATCTCGTTCATCATCAGTTCGCGGCGGCGGGCCAGCAGCGCCTCGGGGATGTCGGCCTGCATGTTCTCCGTCAGGTGCGTGACGAACTCCTCGCGGCGGGCGTTGTCGCCCTCCTGCGCGGCGCGGCGCTCCAGTTCGGTCTTCAGGTCGGCCTTCAGGCGGTCCAGGCTGTCGAAGTTCAGGCTCTTGGCGAACTCGTCGTCCAGGTCCTGCAGCTTCTTGGTCTTCACGTCCAGGATCTTCACGCTGACAGTGTGGGCCGGGTGCTCGTGGTCGCCGTGCTGGTGGGCGGGCACGTTGATCTCCACGGTGTCGCCGGCGTTCTTGCCGAGCAGCGCGTCACGCACGTGCGCTTCGGCGACGTCCAGGTAGATGGGGTACGTGCCGCCGTCCTCGCCCTGCTCCTCCACGGTCACCTGGTCGCCGGCCTCGATGGCGCGTTCGGCGCTCTCGAAGCTGGCGTTGCGCTCCTGCAGGTCGCTCAGGGTGCGGTTCAGGACGTCGTCGGTGATCTCAGGCGCGGCGGCTTCCAGCTTCAGGCCGCTCCAGTCCGCCAGGGTCACTTCGGGGTACGTCTCGCCCGTCACGTTGAAGGTGAAGTCCTGGCCACTCACGACCTCGGCCGGGTCGATGGTGGCGTCCACGAGGCTGAGGTTCAGCTCGCGGGCGGCCTGGGGGTAGTGCACCTGCAGCAGGCGGTCGCGGACCTCGCGCTCCACGTAGCCCTTGCCGACGCGGCCCTCGATGACCTTCTTGGGGGCCTTGCCGGGGCGGAATCCGGGGACGCGCACGTCGCGGCTCAGACCGGCCCACACCTGATCGTAGGCGCGGTTCACTTCGGCGGCGGGCACCGCGACTTTAAATTCGACTTTGTTGCCTTCTCTGCTGATCAGCTCTGCCATGTGACTTCTCCCGTCCCTGCCGCCACGCCAGTGTTGCCCTGGGGTCGCAGCAGGCCGCGTGTGTGTGTTGCCTTGCCGGGTCCGCCCGGATGACCCTGGTGAAGGGGTCGGGCGCGGGCGGGCGGCATGCCATCCGGCATCATACCAGCCTTTTTCCCGCCGCATCCCGGTTGTGCCCCGTCAGGACCGCCTGGCACGACGTCAGGGCAGGTGCGGGACGTCCGGGCCGCCAGCAACGCACCCGAGCAGTAGGCACCGCTTTGTGGTGGCGGGTGTCACGACAAGGTTGGGCAACGGCCTTCGTGCGGCTTTCGGCCAGGGAATCAGGTCACCCCGGCCTTCCGGCAGGAGCGGGCAAGCCCACTCAGGTTTGCGCGGTTTACACGACGTCCGGCATTTATGGACTCTTCATCTCCTTGGCTCGCGTGATCCAATCCGGCACCCGTCCGCATACATCCGGGTGTCGACCAAGACCCCCGCCGAACACAGCGGAGGCCAGCCCATCCGTCCCTGCCCTGATCTGCACGCCACGCCGGCGTGCACGGGAGCCCTCATTTCTGGAGACCGCCCATGACCCACGACCCACAGCCGACCCCCGACCACATCAGTAACGCCGTCAACCGCCGCGCGGCAATGGGCTTCCTCGGCAAACTCGGCCTCGGCGCTGCCCTGGGCCTCTCGGCCACGACCAGTACGGCCAGCGCCGCGCCGGCCCGGAACATCGACGGCGACGTGCTGAACTTCGCACTGAACCTCGAATACCTGGAAGCGGCCTTCTATCTCGCGGCCGTGGGCCGCGTGGGTGAGCTGCGGAAGATCGGTGGTGGCGCGGACATCCTGCTGCCCGCCAGCCTGGATCAGAGCCGCGGCATGCAGTTCAAGGACAGCAACGTCCAGGCCCTCGCCCAGGACATCGCCGAGGATGAACTCAGTCACGTGAAGTTCCTGCACGCCGCACTCGGCAAGGCCGCCGCCCCGCGCCCCGTGATCGACCTGAACGGCGCGTTCCGCGCAGCCGGGCAGGCCGCGTCCGGCGGGAAGATCAGCGGCTTCAACCCGTACGCCAACGACCTCTTCTTCCTGCACGGCGCGTTCATCTTCGAGGACGTGGGCGTCACCGCGTACGCCGGCGCGGCCACCCTGATCACCAACCCCGCCTACCTGCAGGCCGCCGCCGGCATCCTCGCCGTGGAGGCGTACCACGGGGGCGCCATCCGCTCCATGCTGTTCCAGCAGCGGCAGGTCAGTGCAGCGGCCGGGCTGTACGTGGGGCAGGTCGTGCAGGCCATCAGCAGCCTCCGCGGCAAGGTGGGCGGCATGAAAGACCAGGGCCTCACTGACGCCCGGGGCATGGCGGTCATCGCGCCCGCCGACGCGAACGGCGTGGCCTACCCCCGCAGCACCCGCGAGGTGCTGAACATCGTGTACCTCGCCCCGAACGCCCGCAAGGGCGGCTTCTACCCCAACGGCCTGAACGGCACCATCAAGTAAGTCCTGTTGCCGCTTCGCGCTGCTCGAGAGGTGAACGTCCTGGGTGGCGCGAAGTGCGGGTCAACGCCTGAGTGTCAGGAGTGCTGGTTACAGGGGTCCGGCCTGCGATCACCAGAACTCAGCCGGAGCGCAGAAAGAGAACGGCCCGCTGAGAAGCAGGCCGTTTACCGTTTTGGTGCGAGGAAAGGGACTTGAACCCTCACTCCCTACGGGAACCAGATCCTAAGTCTGGTGCGTCTACCAGTTCCGCCATCCCCGCACGCTGGTAATGAAAAGTCCCCCGGGGGTCCGGGGGTGTTGGGGTGGATTATGGGATTTGAACCCACGACCTCCGCTTCCACAGAGCGGCGCTCTAACCGACTGAGCTAAACCCACCGCGCGCGTGCCGCTTGCCCCTGGAGGCGCTTTGCAGGCCCACATATCCTAGGGGGTGCGGGGCGGGGTGTCAATGCACCCTGCCCCGCAGTGCGTGCTCAGGGCAGGGTGCCCAGGTACTTGTGCAGTGCCTGCAGTTGCGCGTCGGTGGCGGGCGCGCCGTCCAGGCCGATGGTACCGAAGCGCGGCATGACGTTTTTCAGTTCCCGGCCGCCGGGCGCATGGCCGTGCAGGACGGCCTCCTTGAATTCGGCGTCGCTCCAGGCGGCGCTGGGTTTCATGGCCGGCCCGACCGCGCCCTGGCCCTGTCCGCCGTGGCAGCCGGCGCAGTTGCCGACGTACAGGGCCTGCCCGTCAGGGGTGGTGGCGGCGCCGGCGGAGGCGACCACGGCGCCGCTGCCCGCGCCGCTGAGGCGGCCTCCGGCCTGGTAGGCGGCGATGCCGAGCACGAGGCCGACGGCGGCGAAGGTGGCGAAGCCCAGGGCTTCCTTGGCGGTGAATCCTTTGTCGTCGCTCATGCGTTCACCAGATCCTCTGGCCGGGGACCATCTGGTAGTTGGAGATCATGGGGCCGATGACGGGCAGGTACACGAGCAGCGTGAGGATCAGGGAGAGCAGGCCCAGGGCGAGCAGGCTTTCCGTACCGCGCACGAGGCCGCTGGCGCGGGAGAGTTCGGTGCCGGCGGTACTGATCGCGTCGCTGTAGGGGATGGGGGTGGCTTCGCCGTCCTCGGTGCGGGGGGAGAGCAGGGTGCGGAACAGCACGTAGAAGAAGGCCAGGCCGGCGGCGAGGAGCACGATGCCGCTGGCGGCGGTGAGGAATTTGGGCAGGGCGATGCTCATGGCGTCGTACACCTGGGGTTGGGTGGTGGCACTGACCAGGGCGCGGCGCGGCACGCCGGCGAGACCCTGCCAGTGCATGCCGACGGCCATGAGGATCATGCCCCAGAACCACAGCCAGACGCTGGTGAGTGCCAGTTTCGGCGCCACGAGGCGTTTGCCGGTGAGGTGCGGGACGAGCCAGAAGGCGATGCCCATGAAGCTGAGGGTGGTGGCGGTGCCGACGGTGATGTGGAAGTGCCCGGGAATCCAGGCGGTGTTGTGCACGACGGGCGCGAAGGCCAGGCTGGCGTTCACGATGCCGCCGGCGCCGCCGGGGATGAAGCTGATCATGGCGAGGACCTGCGCGGTGGCGCTGGCGTTGCCCCAGTTGAGGCGGCGGATCCAGCCGAACAGGCCGCTGCCGCCGCGCATGCGGGCGGAGTCTTCCAGCGCGGCGCCGACGGAGAAGGCGGTGAGGAGGCTGGGCACGGCGACCAGGAAGGTCAGGAACATGTGGATGGTCTTCCAGGTGTTGTTGATGTTGGGGTCGGCGTACTGATGGTGCAGGCCGACGGGCACGCTGAAGATGACGAACATGGCGAAGGCGAGGCGGGTGAGGGGTTCGCTGACCATGCGGCCGCCCATCTGGCGGGGCAGGAAGGCGTACCAGCTGATGTAGGCGGGCAACAGCCAGAAGTACACGATGGGGTGCCCGGTCCACCAGAACAGCGTGCGGGAGAGCAGCGGGTCGATGCCGCTGCGCCAGCCGAGGCTCCAGGGAATGACCAGGGCGACGACTTCCACGACGAGGCCCAGGGACGCGACGAACCACATGATCCAGGTGGCGACGCTCATGTAGGACACGATGGGCGTGACCCGGCCCGGGTTGGCGCGCTTCCAGCCGAGCCACACGGCGACGACCTGACCGAAGACGAGCAGGCTGGCGGCGACCATGATGGCCGCGCCGATGTAGAACAGCGCGTCGCCCTGCATCGGGGGGTACAGGGTGTACAGCACGGTGGCGCGGTTGAACAGGAGGGGCACGGCGGCCATCAGCAGGCCGGCGGTCATCATCCAGAACGTGAACCACGCGAATTTCATGTTGGGTTTGCCGCCCAGTTCGCGCAGGGGCAGGTACAGCATCCAGCCGCTGATGAAGAACTGCGTGAACACCAGGGCGTTCAGGACGCCGTGCAGGGTCAGGCCCTGGTAGTAGGTGCTGAGGATCGCGTTGAGCACCGGAATCTTGGCGATGGTGGTGTACAGGTCCACCCCGCCGTAGTTCAGGGCCTGCAGCGGCCCGATCATCACGCCGATGAACAGCGCCAGGAACGCCACGACCACGTAGTACTGCGTGACTTTTTTCAGGCTGGCGAGGGTCGCGGTGTCCAGGGTGGTGCCGCCGGCGGGCGTGGTGAGGCTCAGCGGGTGCGCCTCGATCTGCCCGGCGAGTTCGGGCGGGTAGCGGGTGGGGGCGGGGCGGGTGGGGATGGTCGTCACGGCTTACTCCTTGGGCGTCTCGACGATGAAGCGGGTGATCATGTCCTGATGGCCGCGTCCGCAGTACTCGTTGCAGATGATGTGCTGCTCGCCGGGGTGGCGGAACGTGACTTTCATGGTGGCGACATGCCCGGGGAGGATTTCCGTGTTCAGGTTGGTGCCGGTGACCTGGAAACCGTGCACGACGTCGCTGCTGGTGACGTGCAGGGTGACGGGCACGCCGGCCGGGACGCGCAGGACGTTCGGCTGGAACACGAAGTTCCCGGCGACGATCCAGGCGTCGAGACTGCCGTCGGCGTTCTCGACGAGGCCGGGGGTGGCGAACGGGGTGTTGTTCAGGTTGGTGGGGTCCACGCGGCCGGTGCTGCTGATGCCCATGCTGTGCGTGCTGGCCTCGGCACTGACGCCGCCCCGGTCGGCGATCTTGGGGAAGGTGCCGGTGATCATGCTGGCGAGCACGCCCACGAAGAGCAGCAGGGTCATGACCACGGCCAGGGCCAGCCAGATGTTCTCGTACTTGTGCAGGGTGTGGTGGGTCAGGGGCGGCAGGGGCCGGGCGGCGCGGGGGTCGGGGCGGGTCATCAGGCGCGGCCCTCCAGGATGCCCAGGACGAGCAGCCACAGGGTGCTGATGCTCAGGAGCAGCACGGCGATGACGCCGAACGTGCCGACCGGGGTGGGGCCGCCCTCATGCGCGTGGTCCGGGGCGGGGTGAGCGGCCGGGGGGGCCTGGGGCGGGGTGTGTTCTTGCATGCGGCTCCTTGGATGGGGAGGGGTAGGCGGCGGGACGGCCGGGCACATGGGGGTGTCCGGCAGGTGGGGGGCAGAGGGTCAGGTGGTCTGGGGCACGCGGGCGTAGTCGCGCAGGACGTCGGTGACGGACAGGATGCCCTGCACGGTGCCGGCGGCGTCCACAACGGGCAGCGCGCCGACGCGGTGCTTGACCATGGTGTAGGCGGCGTCTCTGGCGTCGGCGTCGGCGGTGGTGGTCAGGACGCTGCGGCGCATGACGTCCGCGACTTTGATGGCCGCGAGGTGGGTGGTGGCCTCCCAGGGGCTGAGGGTGCTGGCCTTGCTGGGCATGGCCTCTCGCACGTCCCGGTCGGTGACGATGCCCACGAGGTGCGCGCCGTCCACGACGGGCAGGCGCCGGATGCCCTTGCTTTTCATCAGGTGCGCGGCGTCCGGCAGGCTGGTGGTGGGCGGAATGGTCAGTGCGGGCGAGGTCATCAGGTCCTGAACGAGCATGGCGTCCTCCTTGGTCGTGGGGGCAGGGTCTGGATGGGGCCGGGTGGGAAGCACTGGATGAGGGTGCGAGAAGGGTATTACGAAGCCATTACGGCGGTGCGCTCAGGCGCCCGGAGGTCCGGCCGGGACGGCTCCGGGCCCCATGGTCAGGGGCGGCCCTGGCGGTCCATGAAGTCGGGGAAACCGTCGGCGCAGGGCTGCTCGCCGGCCTTGATGCGCTCGGCCAGGGTGACCGTGTCGGGCATGGGCGTGTCCCCCACCTCGTGGCTCAGGAAGTGGCGGTAGCGGCGGTAATGCTCGATCGCGGCGAAGCGGTCGCGGGTGGTGGCGAGGCAGGCCATCAGGCGCTGGTGGTGCAGCTCGCCGATCAGGGGGTCCTCCTGCGCGGCGCGGACGAGGGCCTGCGCGGCCAGGGTGCATTCCTGCGCGCCGCAGTGCAGCGCCGCAAGGGTCAGTTCGGCCTCCACGATGGCGGCGCGGTGGTGGCTGCGGGCCTGGTCCACCCAGTCGCCCTGCAGTTGCGGCAGGTACTCGCCGTCCGCGGCGGCCAGGGCGCGGCGCAGCAGGTCCTCGCGCTCCCGGGCGGTGCTGGCCAGCCGGGAGGAACTCAGCGCCTGGTGCAGGGAGTGCGTGTCGCTGGCGGCGAGCAGGTCCGGGTGCAGCTGGTAGCGGCCGCCGCGCTCCAGGACGGCGTCCGGGCGGCGCAGGCAGTGGCGCAGGCGGTGCAGGGCGACGCGGAAGCGGTTGGCGGCGGCGGGCGTGTCCTCCAGGCCCCACAGGAGGTTCAGGATGTCGTAGCGGTACACGCCGGCGGGGTGGGCGTGCAGGAACCACAGGAGTTCCTCGGCGCTGCGGGCGGGCCAGGTGACGGCGGCGCCGTCGATGACGACGGTGGCGTGGCCCATGGAGCGCAGGAGGATGTGGGGCGGGTCGGGTGGGCTGGTCATGGCGTGTCTCCCCCTGTCGCGGGCCGCGGGCGGGTCTGGGGTGGGGCGCCCGGGTGTGGTCGGCTTTCAGTGTGCATCCTGACCGGGTGGTCAGATGTACCCGGCCCCGGTGGGCTCGCGGTGGGGCTCACGTTGACTTTAGGGTCTGGGGCGGCCGAGGGGGGCTGGGGGGCGTGCATGAGCGGAAGGTCAGTGAAGGCGGGGTGAGTCGGTGAATGTCAGGTCAGGTTCTGCAAGCGTTCGGTCAGGGCGCCGGGCGTAGACTTTCGGCGTGATGCACAGGGCGCAGGCTGGACAGTTCATGGAGGCGCGGCCCTTGCCGGACCTCCAGAAACTTGATATAGTCACGCTCAAGTCTCCGCTCAAAGCGATTTGATTTTTAAAGCTGAGTGACAGACGGCATCACCTCACCACCGAGCCGTACCCTCCGAGCACCACCCGCTCCGGAACCCGGGCGAAAGGAGTCCGCATGCCCACCGAAATCCCCACCCTTCCCAGCAACGTCCCCGTCTGCCCGGTCCGCGGCAGCGTGATCTACCCCACGATGGTGCAGCACATCGACGCCAGCCGCGCCATCTCCATCAACGCCATCGAGGCCGCCATGGCCGGCGAGAAGGTCATCCTGATCGTGTCCCAGAAGGACAAGGACGTGGACGACCCCAAAGGCGATGACCTCTACACCGTCGGCACCGCCTGCAACGTCCTGCGCGTGCGCAAGAACCCCGACGGCACCGTGCAGATGCTCGTGTCGGCCGTGGCCCGCGCCAAGGCCAGCAACTACGTGCGCGGCAACCACCTCACCGCCGACATCGAGGTGCTCCCCAGCGAGGACGGCAAGGCCGTGGAACTGCGCGCCCTGGCCCGCGAACTGAAAGAGAAGTTCGAGCAGATCGCCGGCAACGGCAAGGTGAACGCCGAGGCCGTCCAGACCATCCAGGGCAAGGACGAACCCGGCGAGATGGCCGACCACATCGCCTTCAACCTCGACTTCAAACTCGAGGACAAGCAGGCGCTGCTGGAACTGCCGAAAGTCACCGACCGCATCAAGAAACTCCTGACCCTGCTCGACGCCGAACAGGAAGTGCAGGCCGTGCAGGCCCGCATCCGCGCGCAGGTCAAGGAAGAGATCGACAAGAACCAGCGCGAGTACTACCTGCGCGAGCAGATGAAGGTCATCCAGAAGGAACTCCACGGCGGCGGCGACGACGAGGACGCCGACGAGGCCGAGGCCTTCCGCGCCAAGATCGAGGCGCTGGACCTGAAACCCGAGGTGAAAAAGGACATCGAGCGCGAGGTCAACCGCCTCGCCCGCATGCACCCCGACTCGGCCGAAGCCAGCGTGATCCGCACGTACCTCACCTGGATCACCGAGCTGCCCTGGAACGAACGCAGCGAGGACCAGCTCAGCGTGGACGCCGCCGCGACCGTCCTGGACGACGACCACTACGGCCTGGAGAAGGTCAAGGACCGCGTGCTGGAATTCCTGGCCGTGCGCCGCCTGCGCAAGGAACGCGCCACCCGCGGCGAGATCAGCGCCGAGGACGTCAACAAGGGCCCCATCCTGGTGTTCACCGGCCCTCCCGGCGTCGGCAAGACCAGCATCGCGCAGAGCATCGCCAAGTCGCTGGGCCGCAAGTACGTGCGCATCGCCCTGGGCGGCGCCCGTGACGAGAGCGACATCCGCGGCCACCGCCGCACCTACATCGGCGCGATGCCGGGCCGCCTGATCCAGGGCATCCGCAGCGCCGGCACGAAAAACCCCGTGATCCTCCTCGACGAGGTGGACAAGCTCGGCACCAGCTACCAGGGCGACCCCAGCTCGGCGCTGCTGGAAGTGCTGGACCCCGCGCAGAACATGCACTTCACCGACCACTACCTCGGCGTGCCCTTCGACCTCAGCGAGGTCATGTTCATCGCCACCGCCAACTACCCCGAGCAGATCCCCCCGGCCCTGATGGACCGCATGGAAGTCATCGACTTCTCCAGCTACATCGAGCAGGAGAAACTCGAGATCGCCAAGCGCTACCTGCTGCCCCGCCAGCTCACCGCCAACGGCCTGAAAAGCAACCAGATCAGCTTCACGGACGCCGCGCTGGAGAAACTGATCAGCCACTACACCCGCGAGGCGGGCGTGCGCAACCTGGAACGCGAGATCGGCACCGTGGCCCGCAAGGTCGCCCGCCGCATCGCCGTGGGCGAGGTCAAGCGCGTCAAGGTCACCGACAAGGAACTCGACCGTTACCTCGGGCAGGCCCGCCACAACCCGGAAACGGAGAACAAGGACGACATGGTCGGCGTCTCGACCGGCATGTTCTACACGCCCGTCGGCGGGGACATCCTGTTCGTGGAAACCAGCATCATGCCCGGCAAGGGCCTGGTCCTCACCGGACAGCTCGGGGACGTGATGAAGGAATCGGCCCGCGCGGCCCTCACCTACGCCAAGAGCAACGCCGAACGCTTCCACATCGACAAGGACCGCATCGACAACAGCGAGATCCACATTCACGTGCCCGCCGGCGCGATCCCCAAGGAAGGCCCCAGCGCGGGCGGCGCCATGGCCACCAGCCTGATCAGCGCCCTGGCCGGCATTCCCGCCCGGCATGACGTCGCCATGACCGGCGAGATGACCCTCACCGGCCGCTACCTGCCCATCGGCGGGCTGAAGGAAAAGGTCCTGGGCGCGCGCCGCGCCGGCATCAAGCACATCATCATGCCCAAGGCCAACGAACCCGACCTGCGGGACATCCCGCTGCACCTGCGCAGCAGCATGCGCTTCCACCCCTGCGAGACCGTGGATCAGGTGCTGGACGTCGCCCTGGTGGGCGGCCTGAAGGCCCTGGAAACACCCCGGGACGGCAGCGCGGCGGAGCCCGGACCCTCCGGCGCCCCCAAACGCAAGAGTGCGCGCCGCACCGGCGCAGACGCGCGCGCCTGAGCCCACCACTCACTCCTCAGTCCCCCACCGCGCGGTGGGGGATTTTCCTGTGCCCTCCCCCAAGCGTGCGCGAGGCGTCAACACTGCACCCGGACCAACGCGGCCTCCCCACCTGCGGTTCAGACGGCCGCTTTATGCTGTACGTGATGAGCGGGCCACTGACCTTCCTCGTAGCCAGTCCGCACCTCCAGGGCGAGGTGTTCGCCGGTGCGGTGATCCTCCTGCTGGAACACGACCGTAAAGGCGCCCTGGGCCTGGTCGTGAACGCCCCCATGCGCCAGACCGTGCAGGACCTCCTCGAAGGTGCCGCGGGGCAGAACCGCCCTGCGTGGCTGGGCGGTCCGGTGGACCCGGCGCTCGGCTGGTGCCTGTACCAGCAGCCGGTCAGCCTGCCCGGCGAGGTGCTGCTCGTCCCCGGGCTGTACATGTCCAGCAGCATGGACGTCCTGACCGCCGTGATGGCCGGCGGTCAGGAATACATGCTGGTCCTCGGGTACTCCGGCTGGGCGGCCGGGCAGCTGGAGGAGGAAGCCCGCACCGGGACGTGGGTATGGGTGGAGCAGGACACGCCGGAGCTACTCTGGAACGTGCCGCACGAGCAGCGCTGGGACGACGCGCTGCGGCGCCTGGGCGTCACGCCGGGCACGATCATGCCGGGCGGCGCGCAGGCCTGAGCGGCCGCCCAGGTTCAGGGCTTGCGCGCCTGGGAGGGGCATGCTACTATCCCTCTCGCGCCGGAAACGGCCCGCCACCACAGCGTCCCGGACCTGCGGCGGAGCAGCACCCAGGTGATGCGCAGTAGCTCAGTGGCAGAGCATCCGACTGTTAATCGGACGGTCGTTGGTTCGACCCCAACCTGCGCAGCCAAATGAGAGAACCCCGTCTCAGACGGGGTTTTTTCTTTTGATCCTGCTGCCTCGTGTGGTTGGCCCATCCGTGATCGTGTGTTCTCCAGGGCAGAGCCGTCAGAGGAGTGGAGATGCAAATCAGCCAACTCTGGCAGGAGTTCTACATCCATTTGCGTGCCCGTCGACGCACCCGCGCCACGCTGCGGTACTACGAGTGTACCGAGCGGGTCTTCGCCCGATTCCTGACCTCGGAGGGCCTCTCCCTGACCGCTCAGGAGGTGCGGGTAAGCCACCTGCGCCTGTTCCTGCGGTGGCTGGAGGATCAGGGACTGGGGGTTGGTGGCGTGCATGCGCACGCCAGGGCGGTCCGGGCCTTGTTCAACTGGGGGGAACACGAGGAAATCCTGGAGCGCAGCCCGGCGCAGCGACTGGAACTTCCCTCCCTGACCCGGGAGAGGATGCCGACCGTGACGCCTGAGCTGACCAAGCGTCTACTGGCGGCCGGGAAGGAAGCAGGACAGCCCCTGCGGGACGCGGCACTGGTCGTGGCCTTGTTCGACACGGGGTTAAGGGTGCAGGAGCTGGTGGATCTCAAGTTACAGGACCTGCTGTTTGATCGCGGCCTGATCCGCGTGAACGGGAAGGGAAGCAAAGAGCGGTTCGTTCCGATTGGCGCACGGGCCATGGGTGCGATCAGCGCGTACCTGCGGCGTGAACGGGAACCGGCCTACGCAGGACTCGAACACGTCTTCCTGAACCGGAGCGGGGCGCCCCTGACGAAAAGCGGTGTGCAGATCCGACTGTCGAAGCTGGCGGGAGTGGTGAAGGTTCCCCGCTCAGCATGTGCGCCGCATGCCTTCCGGCGGGGCTTCGCGGTGGAATTCCTGCGCAATGGTGGGGACGTGTTCACGCTCCAGCAGATCCTGGGGCACAGCAGTCTGGATATGACCCGCCGGTACGTCACCTTCCTCGATGGGGATTTGAAAGCGGCTCACCTCCGCTTCTCCCCGGGAGATCGGCTCTAAGGGGTCAGATGGGGAATCACTTCTCTAAGATCCATTGGTGGTCCGCTCTGCGGGCAGCACAGTGTTGCGCCCGTAAGGAACAGTCCGCCCTTGGTGGTGACCCTAGCGTCCACAGCGGGCCTCTATCTGTCGCCGCCAAAGTGCTAGTTGGTGGCGCTGCGTCTTACTGCACGGATGAAATCCCTGGGCCGGCCAAACGCCACGAACGTAACTTATACGGTCAGGGCGATTGAGAGCATGGGCTGGACTCCACGACTGATCTCAAGAGGATGTTGTCAGAGCTCCTGTCCTGGTTGAGGTGCCAGCTGAGATCAGAACGGCATTTCCGACCGACCGCAGACCGGCGCTCCTGGCCCTTGGAGTCGTGCCACAGGACAGCAGAGTCGCACTGTCGTCCTGCATCCTTCTCCTCCCTGATCACAGGGGCGAGGGACACCACCCCCGGGACGTTGATCCAGGGCTAGTCCAGTGTCGTCGTGACCAACTTGGCCGAACGGAGTGCCAGGGGTGGTAATGCTCCAGGTTTGACTTCAAGCGGCGTTGCGAGCGTTCGCCGATGAGGTGAGTGTAGACCAGGGCGTGGCGTAGCCGAGCGCCGAATGACGGCG
>JAANMV010000846.1_pt1 | contig 36453 bp, 28 predicted proteins | sample 7279661 | NCBI WGS metagenome assembly JAANMV01 (sample SAMN14094540, study PRJNA606508) | bioreactor metagenome | isolation source: A lab-scale SPAN reactor treating ammonium-rich wastewater day 121 | place: Ireland: Galway | collected 2017-05-16
CCCTCGGTGGTCGTCGGGGCGACACCCTCCAGCACCGGGCCGTCAACGTCCGGCGCGGGGGGTGGGGTGTGCCCGGGCGGAATCAGGTTCGGGGAGGGGGAGACGGGGGGCCTGCTGGCGGCCGCCTCCACCGCCTTCATGGTGACGGTGCGGGGCAGGCTGGGCAGAGTGGGCGCGTCCGGCAGGGCCTGGGTGCCCAGCAGCGCGTCGGGCAGCAGGTGCCGGGAGGCCATGTCGGCGAAGCTGCTCGCCAGCGCGCGGTAGCCACTCACGAACTGCGCGTACTCCTGCCGGGCGGCGCTCAGGCGGGCGGTGAATTCACTGTGGCGCTCCAGGTACGTCTGGTCCAGTGCGGCCAGGCGTTCGGCCTGAGCGCGCTCACGTTCCAGCAGCACCTGATGGAACTGCCGTTCCAGTTCCGCGCCGCGCGTGCGGAAGGCGGATTCCAGCGTGGCCATGCGGGCCTCGTGCTGGGCGTCGGCCTCGCGGGTGCGGCCTTCCAGGTCCGCGAGCAGCGCCTCGCGTTCGCGGGTGGCCTGGGCGATCATCTGTTCGCTTTCCCGCACGGCGTTCTCGCGCAGTTCGTGGCTGATGCGTTCGGCGGCGATGATGGCGCGGCGGATCTCGTCCTCGTTCGCGCGTTTTTCTTCCAGCTGCCGTTCCAGGTCGGTGAGGAATTCGCCCTGCGCCTGCTGCTGCATCAGAAGCTGTTCGAACTGCTCGGCCACGGACGCCAGGAAGCTGCGCACGGCGGCCGGGTCGTAGCCGTTCATGCGTTTCGGGAATTCCTGATGGCGGATATCCAGCGGTGTGTAGTTCATTGGAACAGGCTCCTTCCCACGCGGACCAGGGTAGCGCCTGCCTGCACCGCCAGGGGGTAGTCGCCGCTCATGCCCATGCTCAGTTCGCTCAGGCCCAGGTCGTGGGCGCGCCGGGCGGTGTCGTTGAAGACCTGCAGCACCTGCGCGTCCGGGGCGTCCTGCGGCGCCATGACCATCAGGCCGCGCACGGTGAGGCCCGTGGCGCGCACCGCGGCGAGCACGCGGGGCAGGTCGGCGCCCTCGATGCCATGCTTCTGCACCTCGCCGTTGTGCACCTGAAGCAGCAGGTCCGGCGCCTGCCCCCAGCCCTGCGCGGCCTGCGCGATCGCCTCGGCCTGCCAGACCTCCTCGATGGCGTGCACGAGCCGCACCGGTTTCAGGTACTTGATCTTGTTGCGCTGCAGCGGCCCGATGAAATGCCACTCCAGGTCCGGGCGCGCCGCGGCCTTGTCCCGCAGTTCCTGCCCGCGGTTCTCTGCCAGCGGCAGCGGACCGTACGGCAGCACCTTCGCCTCGATCTCCGCGAGGTCGTGGCCCTTGGTCACGGCGACCAGCTGTACGCTGCCGGGCGCGCGGCCCGCTGCGCGCTCCTGCGCCCGCAGGTCCTCCAGGACCGCCGGCACGCTCATGCCCGCACTCCAGTCGGGTTCACGCGGGCCAGAGGGGAAAAACGCAGCAGTAAGGCAGGCACACTGCATTCTCACGCACCTTCGTGAGCCGCTCAAGCGGGGGCGGCCGCCCGCCCCCCCCAGCGGGGCCATTCAGACGTTCTTCAGGTCACTTCACCCTTCTCAGACAGCAAGCGGGAAGTGTGGGCACAGTCAAGCCTGCTGGGGCCAGTCCAGCCCACCAGAGTTCAAGACCGCGGCAGCCGCGGCCGCCGCGCGCCCCGAGCAGGGCCGCCCGGCCCCCGGGATGCCACACTAGGAGAAGAATGCGACACCCCATGACCCTTGCCCTGACCCTGCTGCTGGCCGCCCCCGTCGCCGCGCAGACGGCCACCCCCCCGACCGCGCCGGCCACCGCCCCGGCCCAGGCCGCCCCGGCCCAGCCGGCTGGCACCGTGCAGGACATCGTGATCGTCGGGACCAGCGAACTGCTCGTGGAATTCCTGCGCGCCACGCTGTCCGTGCAGCCCGGCACGCCCCTGAGCGCCGTGAACCCCCGCACTGTGGAACAGGAGGTGCTCGCCAGCGGGTACTTCAAGACCGCCGTGGCCGAACTGCGCACCGTGTCCGGCCGGGACGTGCTGTACGTGACCGTCACGCCCAACCCCACCATCAGCAAGGTGGAGGTCACGGGCCTGAGCTTCCTGCCCGCCGACGCCTTCAAGGCGTCCATCGCTGACCTGCTGAACATCGCCCCCGGCGCCACCCTGAACACCGAACGGCTGGAGCAGGCCAAGGACGCCCTGGCCAGCAACTTCCGCTCCGAGGGCTACCCCTTCCAGCCGAGCATCAGCAGCACCACCACCGCCAACACCGACGGGTCCGTGACCGTGAACTTCGTCGTGGACGAGTCCGCGCCCCTGAGCCGCGTGGAGGTCAGCGGCGCCACCCTGCTGCCCCGCAGCACCGTCGTGGACATCTTCAAACCCCTCTACGACGCCAAGAAGTTCACCCCGCAGGCTTACTTCCAGGCTGTGCAGGCCGTGTCCCAGGCGTACAGCGACGCCGGCATCCTGCAGGCCGGCGTGAACCCCACCACCACCACCCTGGAAAACGGCGTGCTGAAGGTCGAGGTCGTCGAGGGCAAGGTCACCGGCGTGGACCTCAGCAACCTGAACGTCACCAACGCCGACGCCCTGGCCGCCAGCCTCCAGACCCGCGTGGGCCGGCCCGTCACCCTCAGCGCCATCCAGGCGGACGTGCGCACCCTGTCCAACCAGACCGGCAAGGCCGTGGGCTTCGCCATGCAGCCCGACCCGGCCAACCCCGGGCAGGTCACCGTGCTGTTCGGCGCGGCCGACATCGCCACCGGCCCCATCAAGAGCATCGCCGTGCAGGGCAACACCCTGATCCCTACCGCGCAGCTGCTCGCCGCCGTGAACACCAAGATCGGCGACACGTACAGCCCGCAGCTCGCGCAGCAGGACTTCATCGCCATCCGCGACGTGTACCGCAAGGCCGGGTACGAGGTCAGCACCCGCGACGCCATCACCTTCCAGGAAGGCCAGCTCACCTTCAACATCCGCGAGGTGCGCGTCGCGAAGTACGAGATCCAGTGGCAGGGCAAGCACAACACCAAGGACCGGGTCATCACCCGTGAACTGCCGCCCGTGGGCCAGGCGTTCAACTCCACCACCCTGCGCGAGGCGCTCGGCCGCGTCAGCCGCCTGGGCTTCGTGCGCCCGGTGGACCTGACCACCCGCAGCGACGACCCCCAGAACCCGGAGAACATCACGGCCGTGATCGTCCTGGCCGAATCCGACAGCGGCATCCCCGTGAACCTCGCGGTGGGCTACGACAGCCTGTCCGGCGGCTGGAGCGGCGAGGCCGGGTACAGCAACGAGAACGTGTTCGGGCTGGCCCACAAGTTCGGCGCCAACCTGATCATCCAGCAGAACGAGGCCGGGCAGAACTTCGCCGGGAATGTCTCGTACAGCATCCCCTGGCTGGACTTCGACTTCCTGGACTTCCGCACCGTGCCCACCAGCCTCAGCGTGGCCGCCGGCACCACCGTGACCGGCAACAACACCCTGACGAAGAAGGCCACCGAGGACGGCGTGGACCCCGCCACCGGCCGCGACATCAAGACCGGCGACAACGTGGACACCTACTGGGACTACACTCAGCGCAACACCTACTTCAGCGTCTCCGCCGGACGCGTCCTGCGCCCCAACCTGCGCGGCAGCGTCGGCATCGGCGTGTCGTACCGCACCTACTACCTGGAACCCTTCCGGGACAGCGACGTGCCCAACGCCCAGGGCACCGAGACGAAGGTGCCGGTCACGACCAGCGAGGCCGAGGCGCAGGGCCTGCTGCCCCCCGAGTCCCTCACCACCAACCTGACCGCCAGCCTGGACTACGACAGCACCAACAGCCCCGAATTCCCCACCCAAGGCTGGCGCGCGAACACCGGCGTGGTGTACTCCTTCGGCCGCAGCGGCGAGCAGCCCGTCTCCTGGACCGAACTGCAGGGCGGCGCCAGCACCTACTTCGGCTTCGGCAACACCCTGGTCAAGGAAGGCGGCGTGACCCGCAAGCAGCAGGTCTTTGCGGTCCGCGCGAACGCCGGCACCCTGTTCGGCACGTACCCCGAAGGCACCGGCTTCGCGGTCGGGGGCGGCAGCTCGCCCGTCGCTGCCCGCCAGATCCGCGGCATCGCCGACGGCTCCCTGACCGGCACGAACTACTTCACCACCAGCGCCGAGTACCGCTACGACTTCGGCCTGAACTACAGCGTCGCCCAGGGCCTGTACGGCGTGGTGTTCGCCGACGCCGGCTCCGCCTGGGGCAACGCCACCAACCCCAACTTCAACCTGAACTACGGCTTCGGCGCGGGCCTGCAGCTCGACCTGGGCTTCGGCGGCGCCCGCCTGCCCAGCCTGCGCTTCGACTACGGCTACAGCCCCCAGAACGGCAGCGGCAAGTTCTACTTCCGCCTCGGCAACTTCTGGTAATCCCGGCCATCCACGTGCCCTGACGGCCTGCCCGCGTGTCGCTCTCTGCACCGCGGGCAGGCCCCTTTCCCTTTTCTGCTGGTTTGGCCTGAACGCGAAGGGTCTCGCAAGCCCACGCGGCGCCGGGCCCGCTAGCCTGGGGGCATGCAGGATGTCGTGGTTATCGGAGCCGGTCTGGCCGGCCTCACCGCCGCCCGGACCCTTCACCGCGCCGGTCAGCGCGTGCAGGTGCTGGAAGCGGCCCCGCAGGTGGGCGGCCGGGTGCACAGCCGGCAGGTGCAGGGCTTCACGCTGGACGCCGGGTATCAGGTGCTGTTCCCCACCTACCCCGCCGTGCGGCGGCAGCTGAACCTGGACGCCCTGGACCTCGTGCCGGTGCCCTCGGCAGCGGTGGTGCGCCGGGGCGCGCAGGTGGACGTGCTGGGGGACCCCATCCGCGATCCGGCCGGGTTGTGGCCCACCCTCACGGCGGGCGCGCTGACCCTGGGCGACAAGCTGCGCGTGGCGAAACTCGCCCTGCACCTCAAAGGCCCCGCCCCGGAGGCCCTGTTGCAGGGGCCGGACGAGTCCACCCGCGCGTACCTGACCCGCCAGGGCTTCAGCGACGGGGCCGTGCAGAACTTCTTCGCGCCGTTTTTCGGCGGGATCTTCCTGAACCGCGAGCTGGAGACCTCCGCGCGGCTGTTCCGGTACTACTTCCGCATGCTGATGGAGGGCGGCGCCGCGCTGCCCCGCGCGGGCATGGGCAGCCTGCCCCGGCAGCTCGCGCAGGAGCTGGACGTCACCCTGAACGTCCGGGCGCACCGCCTCACGCCGCGCGGCGGGCGGGTGGTGGTCAGCTGTGACGCCGGCGACCTGGAGGCCCGGAACGTGATCGTGGCGACCGACCCCCACGCGGCCCGCGCCCTGACTGGCGACGACGTGACGCGCGGCGCGCTGGGCAGCACGTACCTGTACTACGGCCTGGACGCCCTCCCAGGATTCGAGCCGGAGCGGCGCCTGATCCTGAACGCCGGAACCGGGCTGATCCACAATGCGCAGTGGGTGAGTCAGGCCGTGCCGGGCCGCGCGCCGGCCGGGCAACACCTGCTGACCGTGACCGTGCTGGGCGTTCCCGATCTTACGGACGGGGCCCTGGACGCCGCGGTCCGCGCCGAACTGCGCGCCTGGGACCCGGAGGCCGTGGTGGGTGACCTGCGCACCCTGGGCGTGGAGCGCATTCCGTATGCGCAGTTCCGGCAGCCGCCCGGGTACGCCGCCCGGCTGCCCGGGCATGCCACGGCCCTGCCGGGCGTGCTGCTCGCCTCCGAGGTGACGTCCATGAGCGGCATTCAGGGCGCGCTGGAAAGCGGGGAGAGGGCCGCGGCGATCCTCCTGAACGACCTGCGGACCATGAGCCGTCCCCGGGGGGCCTGACGTGCCGGGCGAGGCGGGGACGGGCGCGCGACTGGATCATCTGGTCGTGGCGGCCCGCACGCTGGACGAGGGCCGCGCGTGGCTGGAGGGGCGCCTGAACGTGCCCCTGGACCCCGGCGGGGAGCACGTGACCTTCGGTACGCACAACCTGCTGCTGTCGCTGGGCACCGCGTACCTGGAGGTGATCGCCGTGAACCCCGCCGCGCCCCCACCGGCCCGGCCCCGCTGGTTCGCGCTGGACACGCCCGCCATGCAGGCGCGCCTGGCTGACGGCCCGGCGTTGATTCACTGGGTGGCGGCGCTGCCCGCCCCGCCCGACTCCCCGGACGTCCTGGCCCTCGCGCGCGGAGAGGCCCGCTGGACGCTGACCGTCCCCGCGGACGGCCACCTGCCCATGGAGGGCGTGGCGCCCTCTCTCATCCACTGGACCACCGACCCGCCCACGCGGCGCCTGCCGGACCGGGGTGTGCGACTGGACCACTTGCACCTGCTGACCCCCCGGCCGGACGCCCTGCGCCGGCAGCTGGACGCCCTGCACTTCGAGGGCGAGGTGGAGGTGCGGGAGGCGCCCCAGACGGAACTGCGCGCCCGGCTGCTCACGCCGCACGGCCCGGTGGACCTGTGACAGCGGGCCCGTGCGCCGGGTGGGTGGGGGTGCCGGTGGACCATACCACTCTGGTACAGTGAGGGTCTGAACTCACCGGAGTCTCAGGAGAGTCCCATCCGCGCTGACCGCGCGGGCACTGACGGAGGGCACAGGGTTCTGGACACGCGCACCGCTCGGACACGGACGTTCCGCCGGCCACGTTTCACGCAGCGCGTGGGCGGGGACTTCCGCCAGTACCTCCAGCAGGACACCCCGGAGGAAGAAGCGCGGCTGCTGCACCGCATGTTCGTGATCACGGCCGCGATCATGTTCATCGGGTCGGCCGCTGCCCTGTGGGTACAGGCGCCCAACTACGACCCGCTGGACCTGCGGGCCCTGCCGGCCGTGGCCGCCGTGAACCTGCTGCTGATCCCGGCCGTGCTGATGGGCCGCCTGGACCCCCGGCCCGCCTTCCTCGCCAGCTACGCCGTGGACGCCCTGTACCTGCTGTCCGCGTACGCGCACCAGTACGAGGTGTTCGCCCCGCTGTACGGGCTGCTCAGCCAGAACACCTACTGGTTCCCGGCGCTGTACGTGGGCGCGTTCCTGATCTTCCCGCACGCCCTGGCCCGCTACCTCACGCAGACGCTGCTGGCCCTGACCGTGCTGATCACCGCCGTTCAGCTGGGCCGCAACCCCACCCTGCTGAACCACCGCGACCTGATCGGCAGCGTCACGCAGTTCCTGCTGGTCAGCATGGTGCTGCAGGTCATGCTGATCCGCTTCGGCGCCATGCGCGACCGCCTGAGCGCCATGCAGACCGCCGCCTACCGAGACGCCCTGACCGGCGCGTACAACCGCCGCTACGCCGAGGAACACCTCGCGTCCCTGCAGGCCAGCCACACCCCCTACAGCCTGATCCTGATGGACCTCGACCACTTCAAGAGCGTGAACGACCAGCACGGGCACGCCGTGGGCGACGGGGTGCTGGTGGGCGTCACCCGCCTGACCCGCAACGTCCTGCCAGAAGGCGGCATGGTGGCCCGCTGGGGCGGGGAGGAATTCCTGATCCTGCTGCCGCAGCGCAGCGAGGAGGACCTGCGCCACTTCATCGGCACACTGCGCGAGCAGTACCAGACGCTGCACGTGGGCCCGCTGCTGGGCGTGACCGCCTGCTTCGGTGTGGCGCACGGCGGCCCGGACGAGACGCCCGAAAGTGTTCTGGCACGCGCGGACGCTGCCATGTACCTCGCGAAGAACGGCGGCCGCGACGACCTGCGCTTCGCCGGGCACCGCGGGGCCCGGACCCGGTCCCGCAATCCCACCCTGACCGACCTGCCCGTGCGCTGAGGCCCCTTATCTCCTGGCGGGACGGCCGTGCAGCAGGGCCGCCGATACCAGGCCGGCCAGGAACCCGAACAGGTGCGCCTCCCACGACACCCAGGGGCTGCCCGGCAGCACGCCCCACAGCAGCCCGCCGTACAGCAGGAAGGTCAGCACGGCCACCCCGATGGCCGCCGGGGTGCGTTCCCACCAACCGACGCCCAGCAGGTACCCCAGGTACCCGAACACCAGCAGGCTGGCGCCCAGGTGCAGGCTGCCACCCCGCGCGAACAGCCACACCAGCCCGCCCCCCAGCACCACAATCAGCAGCGTGGCGCCCAGGAAGCGCCACAGGTTCCGCACGGCACTCAGGAACGCCAGCACCGCCAGCGGCACGGTGTTCGCCACGAGATGCCCCAGCCCTCCGTGCAGGAACGGCGCCGTGAACACGTGCCAGAAGGTGTCCGCATCCCGCGGGCGGATGCCGAGCGAGTCCAGCCGCCCGCCGAACGCGAACAGGTCTACCAGCTCCTGCGCCCACAGACCCGCGATCAGGCCCAGGGTGGTCACGGCCGCGCCCGTCACGTTGCGGCGGGTCTGGCTGGCTGGGACGTCCGGGGCGCGGCGCATGCCCCAGTCTGCCCCAGCCACGCTCAGGCGCGCGTGAGGGCCGCCTCAACCCGCGCGTGGACCTCCCGGGCGGCCTCCTCCAGCTTCAGCAGGCCCCCCTCCCCGGTCGCCCGGACCTTCAGCTCCGCCTCGCCGCGCTCCACGCCGCGGCCCAGCGTGACCCGCAGCGGAATGCCGGTCAGGTCCGCGTCCGCGAACTTCGCCCCGGCGCGGCCCGGCCGGTCGTCCAGCAGCGCGTCCACGCCGAGCGCCCGCAGCTGCGCGTACAGCGCCTCGGCGGCCTGCACCTGCGCCTCGTTCCCCACGTCCACCACGGTCAGCAGCACGTCGTGCGGGGCGATCACGGCCGGCCACACCAGCCCCCGCCCGTCCGCGCACTGCTCGGCCACCGCCTGCGCCAGCCGCGTCACCCCGATGCCGTAACAGCCCATCTGGAACGGCCGTTCGACCCCGTCCGCCGCCGCGAAGGTGGCCCCCATCGCCTGCGCGTACCGGATACCCAGCTGGAAGATGTGCCCCATCTCGATGCCCCGCGCGGAGTGAAGCCGCTGCGCCGGGTCGTGCCGGCTCGCCTCGCCCGCCTGCGCCTGCCGGACATCCACCACCTCCGGGCACGGGAAGGTGTCGCCCCAGTTCGCGCCAGTCACGTGCCAGTCGGGCTCGTTCGCCCCGGTCGTGAAGTCCCGGCACTCGGCGGCCGCCTCGTCACACAGGCGCAGGAACGCCCCATGCACGCCGTCCCGCGCGGCAATCACTCCGTCCGGCAGGTCCGGCGCCACGTACCCCAGCGGCAGGGCGCCCGCCGCCCAGGCCGCCGTGTCGGCCACGTCCAGCCGCACCAGCGTGCCCGGCACGCGCGCCTGCACGGCGTTCCACAGCTTCACGCCGTTCACCTGATTGTCGCCGCGCACACTCACCAGCACCGGCGTGAGCCGGCCGTCCGCCGTGACCGCGTCATACAGGACGTTCTTCACCATGTGCGCCGCCTCGCAGCCCAGCACCGCACACGCCGACGCCACGGTCGGCGTGCCCGGCGTGTGATGCCGCGCGAAGACCCGGAACGGACTCGGCGGCGCCGCGGCCGCCCGCGACACGGCCCGCTCGGCGTTCGCCGCGTACCGGCCGTCCTCCGTGAACAGCACCTCGTCCTCACCCACCTCCGCCAGCACCATGAACTCCCGCGAGGCACTCCCGCCGATGCTGCCGCTGTCGGCCTCCACCGACCGCCACGCCACCCCCAGCCGCGACAGCACCCGCGCGTACGCCGCGCCCATCGCCTCGTACTGCTCCGCGAGACTCTCCGCGTCCGCGTGGAAGGAGTACGCATCCTTCATGACGAACTCCCGCGTGCGCAGCAGCCCGAAGCGCGGCCGCAGCTCGTCCCGGAACTTCCGCCCGAACTGGTACACGCTCACCGGCAGGTCCCGGTAACTGCGGACCAGGCCACGCACCACGTCCACCGCCACTTCCTCGTGCGTCGGCCCCAGCGCGTGCCGGCGCCCCGCGCGGTCCTGCACGGTGAACATGATCCCCTCCGCCTGCGTGTACGCCGCCCAGCGGCCCGACTCCTGCCACAGCCCCTCCGGCTGCAGCACCGGGAAACTCACCTCCTGCGCCAGACCGTCCAGTTCCTCCCGGATCAGCGCCTCCAGTTTCTGCACCACCCGGTGCATCAGCGGCAGGTGAGCGTACAGGCCACTCCCGACCTTGCGCACGTACCCCGCCCGCACCAGCATCTGAATGCCCGGCGTCTCCGCGTCCGCCGGAGCCTCCCGCCACGTCGTGAACAGCGCCCTCGATAACCGCATCCGTGTTCCCCCTGTTGTGAATGTCGCCTGGAACAGGTCAGCGGCGCGGCCTGCGCCCGCCCTGACCACCCGTCATGACGTGTTCACACCCCGAAGGGTGGCGGGAGCACGGGCAGGCCCGCACCAACCCGCAACAGCGGTCTGGGGGTCATCTGCTCGCTCATGCGCGCCAGAGTAGGGGAGAGCAGGGGCCGCGCGCAACCCGGGGAACCTAGACGGGCTGGAGGGGGAGGGAAAGACCCAGGCCCTCCCCCTCGCCCTGACCCCAGGGCAAAAGCGGGTGGGCGGGGATGTCCCCGCCCACCCGCTCCGGCGCGCTTACGCCGTCTGGCGGCGCTTCAGCGCCCCCTGCTCCTGCAGGTACTCGGCGATCTGCACGGCGTTCAGGGCCGCGCCCTTGAGCAGCTGGTCCCCCGCGACGAACAGGTCGATGCCGCCGTCGAACACCAGGCTCTGGCGGATGCGCCCGACCTCCACGTCGTACTTCCCGCTGGCAGTGAGTGGCATGGGGTACAGCTTCTCACCGGGGTTGTCGCGCACCTCCACGCCGGGCGCGGCGCTCAGCAGCTCGCGGATCTCGTCGGGCGTGGCGGGCCGCTCCAGGTCCAGCGTGATCGCCTCGCTGTGGGTGCGGAGGGTGGGGATGCGCACGGCGGTGCAGCTCACGCGGATGCGGTCGTCCCCGATGATCTTGTGCGTCTCCCACGCCACCTTCATCTCCTCCTTGGTGTACCCGTTGTCCTGGAAGACGTCGATGTGCGGGATCACGTTGAAGGGGATGGGATGCACGAACTCGCTGTTCGTGGCCTCCTTGCCGTGCAGGACCATATGCGTCTGCTCCAGCAGTTCGTCCATGCCCTTCTGGCCGGCGCCGCTGGTGGCCTGATAGGTGCTCACGATCATGCGTTTCACGCCGTACTTGCGGTGAATGGGCGCCACCGCCACCACCGCGATGGCGGTCGTGCAGTTCGGGTTGGCGATGATGCCCTGGTGCTTCAGCGCCTCCGGCCCGTTCACTTCCGGCACGACCAGCGGCACGCCCTCGTCGTAGCGGAAGGCGCTGCTGTTGTCGATCACCACGCCGCCGCCCTGCGCCCACCTGTGCGCCAGGGCCTTGCTGACGCTGCCGCCCGCCGACGCCAGGATCACGTCCGCGTCGATGGGGCCTTCGGGCGTGACCTGCACGGTCAGATCCTGTCCGCGGAACGGCAGGGTCTTCCCGGCGCTGCGCGGCGAGGCGTACAGCAGCAGTTCATCCAGTTTCAGGCTGGAGCGTTCCAGCACCTGCATCAGTTCGTGACCCACCGCTCCGGTCGCTCCGACAATCGCTACACGCATACGTTCCTCCAGACTCTTCAAGAAGAAACCGCCCGCGCAACTATTGCGGGGCGGCTGCCGTCACGAGACGCCGCCCTAGCGGGGAATAGTCATCGCGCGGCCGGTCATGCGGCCCACACTACGGGCTGCCGGCGGGGGGGTCAAGCCGCCCGTCTGCACCTGCCGTTCACGGACACGCCCGCGCCCGTTCAGGACTTCCGGCCGAACAGGCCCCGCAGGCCCAGCCCGCGGCGCGGAGCCGGCTGCAGGTCCTCCATGCGGATCTCCGCTTCCGGGTGCGGCGCGAGCTCCCAGCCCAGCGGTCCGGCGATCATTCCCCCCAGCCGGCCCGCGGCGTACAGCGCGTGCGCGCGCTCCTCGTCGGGCGTGCAGGCCCTCGGGTCCACGAGGGCCTCCAGCATGGCGCGCAGCGAGTCGTCCTCGCAGGACCACACGCCCGCGCGGAATTCCGCCATCACGCCGTACACCTGAATCCTGACCGGCACCTGCCCTCCTCTGTTCAAACGCCCAGAGGATACCCGCAACCCGGCCCGATTGTCTGGGACGCCCGCCCTGTTTCAGGGGCACGCCCCGCGTCAGTTCAGCGGGGGCCTGGCTGGTTCGGCCTTCTCGCCCAGGCGCCGCTCGCTGCCGGCGTGCAGCCGGGCGATGTTCTCCCGGTGCAGGAAGATCAGCATCAGCGCCAGCCCCGAGATCACCGCCACCTGCCACGGCGCGCGCCCCAGCACGGCCACCAGCACGATCGCCGCCGCCGCGCCCAGCACGCTCCCGGCACTCACGAACCGCGTGAGCCACATGGTGAAGATCGCCAGCACGAAGGCCGAGGCACCCACCAGCGGGTCCAGCGCCGCGATCGTGCCGAAACTCGTCGCCACGCCCTTCCCCCCCCGGAAGCCCAGGAACGGACTGAAGTTGTGCCCCACCACGGCCGCCACCCCGCACGCCGCCGCCCACGGTTCCTCCAGGCCCAGCGCCCGGGCCAGCAGCACCGCCACCGCGCCCTTGGCGATGTCGAAGGCCGCGACCGCCAGCGCCGGGCCCTTCCCCAGGGAGCGCAGGACGTTCGTGGCGCCGCTGTTCCCGCTGCCGACCCGGCGGATGTCCACGCCCCGCGCCCGGGTCACCCACGTGGCCGCCGGGACGGACCCCAGCAGGTAAGAGGCGAGCACGGCGAGCACAGCGGTCACGGTCACCCCCGGATTGTACGGGCCGCGCGCCTCACCCCGGCAGTCCACCCGTCCAGGGTGGGTGACGCCCCGCCCAGGTTTGCAATCTGCCGCCGCAGCCGCTAGATTGTCTGCCGCTGGAACGGTGCCCGAGTGGTTGAAGGGGCACGCCTGGAAAGCGTGTGTACGGGCAACCGTACCGAGAGTTCGAATCTCTCCCGTTCCGCCAGCTTGCATGAAGGCGCTCCCCCGCGGAGCGCCCTTCTGCTGTGCCCCCATGCCCGTCCATCCGGGCGGTGCCCGTCTGCACCGCGGCCCTGCGCGGCGGGCCGGTCGTGGCCTATGCTCGGGGCATGAGGCGAGTGACTTGAGGCGCCGCGCGTGAACCACGACATTCCCGTCCTGACCCTGGGCGCGCAGGGCGAGGTGATGGCGCACGCCGTGGACGCCTGCGTGCACTGCGGGTTCTGTCTGCCGGCCTGCCCGACCTACGCCCTGCTGGGCGACGAGATGGACAGCCCCCGCGGGCGCATCGTGCTGATGAAGGAGGTGCTGGAGGGCCACCTGGCCCTGCCGGACGCCGCCCCCCACCTGGACCGCTGCCTGGGCTGCCAGGGCTGCGTGACCGCCTGCCCCAGCGGCGTGCCGTACGGGGAGCTGATCACGGCCTTCCGCGGGTGGAGCGAGCCGCAGCGGGCCCGGTCGCCGCTGGACCGCGCGAAACGCTGGGCGATCCTCAAGGCCCTGCCCGCGCCGAAGCTGTTCAGCGTGGCCGCGCGCCTCGGGCAGCACGCCAAACCGCTCGCCCCGGTGCTGCCGGCCGCCCTGCGCGGCCCGCTGGACCTGCTGCCCGAGCACGTGCCTGCCATGCAGCCCAGCCCGGCCGTGACGGCCGCGCGGGGCCCGCAGCGGGGCCGGGTGGCGCTGCTCGCCGGGTGCGCGCAGCAGGCCCTCGCGCCGAACTTCAACGCCGCGACCCTGCGGGTGCTGGCCCGCAACGGCATCGAGGTGGTCATCCCGGACGGCCAGGGCTGCTGCGGCGCCGCGGCCCTGCACACGGGCGCGCGGGACGAGGCCCTGCGGCTGGTCCGGACGAACCTGCGGGCCTTCGACCCGGACGACTACGACGCCATCCTCAGCAACGCCGCCGGGTGCGGCGCGGGCCTCAAGGAGTACCCGGTCGTCCTGCACGGCCTGCCGGACGAGGCCCAGGCCCGTGCCTTCGCGGCGAAGGTGCAGGACATCAGCGAGTACCTGCACGGCCTGCTGCAAGGCGGCACCCTGGAGCCCACGCTGCCCGCCCGCACGCCCCTGAAGGTCGCCTACCACGACGCCTGCCACCTCGCGCACGCGCAGGGCGTGAAGGCCGCCCCCCGCGCCCTCCTGCGCGCCATTCCCGGCGTGGACCTCGTGGAGATTCCCGAAGGGGACCTCTGCTGCGGCTCGGCCGGCACGTACAACCTCGAACAGCCGGAGCTGGCTGCGCAGCTCGGCGTGCGCAAGGCCCGCAACATCCTGGGCACCGCCCCGGACCTGATCGCCAGCGGAAACATCGGCTGCCACACGCAGATCCAGAGTCATGTGCGCCGGCAGGGGAGCCCGGTGCCGGTCATGCACACGGTCGAGGTACTGGACCTCGCCTACCGGGGGGAACTCTGATGCCCAGGCCGTCCGCCGACAAGCCCGCTGCCGGAACGCCCGTGGAGAAGCAGGCGCTGACCACCACGTCCGGCGCCCGCAAGCCCCGCTCCGACGGCCCGCCGGTCAATGCGTTGGCCGCCGACCTGACGCGCCAGCTCGGGCCCCGCAAGGTGCTGCACCAGCTCTCCGAGCGCCTGAATTACCGCTACGACGCCATCCAGTTCGGTGTGACGCCGCTGGCCGTGGTGCTGCCGGAAAGCACCGCCGACGTGGTTGCGGCCGTGAAGGCCGCGCGGGCGGCCGGCGTGCCCGTCGTGGGCCGCGGCGCGGGCAGCGGCCTGAGTGGCGGCAGCGCCCCCATGCAGGAGGCCCTGGTGATCGCCTTCACCCGCATGACCGCCCTGCAGGTCTTCCCGGAGCGGCGCGAGGCGGTCGCGCAGCCCGGAGTGATCACCCTGAAGGTCACCGAGGCCGCCCGGCCGCACGGCCTGATCTACCCGCCGGACCCCGCCAGTTTCCGCACCAGCACCATCGGCGGGAACCTCGCGGAGAACGCCGGCGGGCCCATGTGCCTGAAGTACGGCGTGACCGGCGATTACGTCACCGCGCTGGAATTCGTGGACGCCGCCGGCGACGTGCACCGCGTGACCCGCGACGCCTACGACCTCGCCGGGCTGCTGATCGGTTCGGAAGGCACGCTGGGCCTCATCACGGAAGCCACGCTGCGCCTGATTCCCCCGGCGAAATTCACGCGCACCCTCATGGCGCACTTCGCGGAGGTCGGACAGGCCGCCGAGGCCGTGAGCGCCGCCATCGCCGCCGGCGCCGTGCCCGCCAAGCTGGAATTCATGGACCGCGCCTGCACGAACGCCATTGAGGACTACCTGCACCTGGGGCTCCCGCGCGACGCGGAGGCCGTGATCCTGGTGGACACCGACGGCAACGACCTGAACACCGTGACCGGCGAACTGGCGCTGGTGGAGCAGGCCTGCGCCGCCGCGGGCGGCGTCACCCGCCTGGCCCGTGACCCGGCCGAGGCGGACGCCCTGTGGCAGGCGCGGCGCAGCATCTCCCCGGCCCTCGGCCGCATCCGCCCGCAGCGCATGAACGAGGACATCGTCGTGCCCCGCAGCGCCCTGCCGGACGTCGTGCGGGAAATCCGGGCGCTGGGCGACGCCAGCGGCTTTCACCTCGTGCAGTTCGGGCACATCGGCGACGGAAACCTGCACCCCAACATCATGTTCGACCCCCGCACCGAATCCCCGCAGGCCGTGCACGACCTCGCGCACCGCATCGCCCTGGTCGCCCTGCGGCACGGCGGGGTGCTCAGCGGCGAGCACGGCATCGGCACCATGAAACGCGACTTCATGACCGACGCCCTCGACCCCGCCACCCTGGACGCCCTGCGGGACGTCAAGCGCGCCCTGGACCCCACCGGCACCCTCAACCCCGGCAAGATCCTCCCCGACCCCCAGACGCCCGAGGCGCCCCATGCCCATCCTTGACCTGTCCCCCGGCGACCAGACCCTCACCGTGACCGGAGACACCCCCCTCCTCGATGTGTACGCCGCCCTCCCCGCCGGCCTGTACCCCCCCTTCCCGCCCGTGGAACTCCCCGGCGGCGTGGGCGGCCTCGTGCAGCGCGGCGGGTTCGGCCAGAACTTCTTCTTCGCAGCCGAGGTGCTGGGCGTCACCTTCCGCGCCCCCAGCGGCCGCGTCATCCGCGCCGGCGGACGCACCGTGAAGAACGTGCAGGGCTACGACCTCACCCGGCCCTTCGTCGGCAGCTTCGGCCTGCTCGGCGAGGCGCTGGACGTCACCCTGCGCCTGCGGCCCGGCGTGCACGCCCGGAACGTCACGCGGCCCGGCACCCTCCAGGACCTCGCCGCGCCCACCGCCCGCTTCGTGTGGCAGGCCGGCGACCGCGTGCACCTGATGCATTTCGGCCACGCGGCCGACGTGCACGCCGCCCTGAACGCCCTCCCCGACGCGGCCGACGTCACCACCCCCACCGACCTGCGCCCCCACTTTCCCCACGGCATGGGCGTGGGCCCCGGCCCGGTCGCCGACCGGCGCTTCACCTGGACGGACGGTGGCCCCCCACCTCCCGCGCCCCCCCTCTTCCGGCACCTGGCCGCCAGCCTCTGAATACCCCCCACGCGGCCGCCCAACCGGGACTTTCCTCGCAGACACTTCCCTGACACCCAGGCTTATGCTTGTGCGGTGAAACACAACATCACCCTGATGGCTGCCCTCCTGCTGGGCGCCGCCTCCGCCCAGACCGTGCAGATGCGCCTCCTGGAAACCAGCGACCTGCACACCAGCGCGCTCGGCTACGACTACTACCAGGACAAACCCACCGGCGAGTTCGGCCTGGAGTACACCGCCACCCTCATCAAGAACGCCCGCACCGAGAAACCCAACACCCTCCTCTTCGACAACGGCGACCTGATCCAGGGCAACCCCCTCGGCGACTACGCCGCCCGCATCCAGCCCCTGCGCGACGGCCAGATCCACCCCATGCTCGCCGCCATGAGCCCCCTGCGCTACACCGCCTGGACGCTCGGCAACCACGAATTCAACTACGGCCTCGACTACCTCGACCGCGTCCTCAAAAGCAGCCCCATCCCCGCCGTGAACGCCAACGTCCTCAACATGGACGGCACCAACCGCTTCACCCCCTACCTCATCAAACCCACCATCGTCCGCGACGCCCAGAACCGCCCCTACGTCGTCAACGTCGGCATCATCGGCTTCACCCCGCCCCAGATCGTCAACTGGGACAAAGCCCACCTCGACGGCAAGGTCAAGGTCATGGACATCGTCGAGTCCGCCCGCAAGTTCGTCCCCGAGATGAAAGCCAAAGGCGCCGACGTCATCGTCGCCCTCGCCCACACCGGCATCAACCAGGGCACCTACACCCCCGGCCAGGAACAGGCCGGCGCCGAACTCAGCAAGGTCGACGGCATCGACGCCATCTTCACCGGCCACAGCCACCTCGAATTCCCCAGCGCCACCTTCAAAGACATCCCCGGCGCCGACATCACCAAAGGCACCATCAACGGCAAGGCCGTCGTCATGCCCGGCTTCTGGGGCAACAACCTCGGCATCATCGACCTGACCCTCACCAAAACGAACGGCAAGTGGCAGGTCACCGACCGCACCGGCAGCATCCGCCCCATCTGGGACAAGACCGCCAAGAAAAACACCGTCACCCCCGACCCCATCGTCGCCAAGGCCGTCCAGGCCATGCACCAGGGCACCCTCAACTACGTCCGCGGCAAGGTCGCCGACCTCACCGCCCCCATCACCAGCTACTGGGCCCTCGTACAGGACGACCCCAGCGTCCAGCTCGTCAGCAACGCCCAGACCGCCTACGTGAAGGCCGCCCTCAGCACCACCGAGTACAAGGACCTTCCCGTCCTGTCCGCCGCCGCGCCCTTCAAAGCCGGCGGCCGCGCCGGCGCGTCCTACTACACCGACATTCCCGCCGGCACCCTCGCCATCAAGAATGTCGCCGACCTGTACGTCTACCCCAACACCGTCCAGGCCGTCCTCGTCACTGGCGCCCAGGTCCAGGAATGGCTTGAACGCAGCGCCGGGCAGTTCAAACAGATCGACCCCACCAACAAGGCCCCCCAGGCCCTCGTCGACGAGAGCTTCCCCACCTACAACTTCGACGTCATCGACGGCGTCAGCTACGAGATCGACGTCACCCAGCCCAACCGGTACGACAGCAAAGGCCAGGTCGCCAACCCCGGCGCCCACCGCATCAAGAACCTCACGTACCAGGGTAAACCCATCGACCCCAACCAGAAATTCATCATCGCCACCAACAACTACCGCGCGTCGGGCGGCGGCAGCTTCCCCGGCCTCGACGGCAAGAACATCGTCCTCCAGGCCCCCGACGAAACCCGCCAGGCCCTGATCGGCTACTTCACCACCGAAAAAACCGTGAACCCCACCGCCGACGGCAACTGGAAACTCACCCCCATCCCCGGCGCCACCCTCCTCTACATCAGCAGCCCCACCGCCCAGAAAAGCCTCCCCCAGGGCGCCAAACTCCTGCGCATCCGCGAAGACGGCTTCGCCGAATACCTCATCACCTACTGAAACCATTTAGCGCTGATATCACTAAGCGCCGATAGTTATCCATGTTGTGCCCCCGCACCTGGGTCCCTCAAGGTGCGGGGGCGTTCTCCTTCCAGGAAGCGAGGCCTGCCGAGCGGCAGTACAGCCAACCCGGCCAGGTAGTCCGATGGAAACGAAAAGAAGATGAGTGACACGACGTCCATGCCGTGTCACTCATACCATAACGAAACGAACTCGTTTAGCTCGGATTTTTCTTGACGTCCACCCATACTGGCTTGTAGAAGTGGGTGTTTCCGGTAACCAGATCCTCAACAATGAAGGCAATGCCGTAGCTTCCTTCCTTCGCGAAGGATTGGGTGATGCCGATAGGCGTCCCAGCTGGGACGATTGGTGCGACATTCGTGCGGGTCGGCTCGGCCAGCACAACGGTGTTGTCGTATGCCAGTGTGACCACACGCACATCATGCGTAGGTGTACCGACGAGGGACCAGGTAGCTGCCGTTGGGTTCAGGGCTCCGGGCGTGAAGTCAGGCACAACCTGCACGCTCATCTGGTTGCTCAGGCCGGCGATTGATTCATTCTGGATGTCACGGGATATCTGAACAGGCATCTCCTGAATGTTGGCGTTGGCGCCGTCATAGGCAGTGATGCGCATAGTGTAGTTACCATTCTGAATGTAAGGCTGTCCGTCCATCAGAGCCCCAATGTCGAAGACTCGCTGAATGACGCCGCCCTTGCCAACGGGGATGTTATAGGTATAGGGCGCCAGAGGGCACTGCTGATTTGCGAGCGCAGTCGCTGGGTCACACACAAAGTCCACACGAAGGCTGGACACGCCGTTGTCATCGCTGGCTTGAATCATGAATGCCGAGTTGCGGGAAATAGTGGGGCGGATGAGGTTGGCATAGGGATCAGTGATGTACGCCGGCATGATGATGCTCAGTGCAGGAGGCTTGTTGTCGCTCACCTGTGTACTCACGGACGTGTTGGCATTCAGGTTGCGGCTGGTACCGTCATTCAGGGTTGCCTGCGCGGTGGCAATAATGGTGTAGGTGTTGCTAGAAAAGTCCGAGCCAATCAGATCAAGAGGAATGAATGCCTCATAGATTCCGTCGCTGACTTTGATGGCCTGGCCGTAGGTCGTTTTCACGATCTGCCCACGGAAGTCACGCACGTCAATGCGGACATCATTGCCGGCACCGTCCAGGTTAGCCAGCGTAAACGTGCTGGAAGATTGGCGGATCTGCACGCGCACCGTGCTGGGGCCGGTCAGCGTAGCGCCCGCATCCGGGCTCAGGATCTGCATGACGGGGGCGGAGACGTTCTGAATCTGCACAGTCTGAGGGGCGCTGGTGCCCGTCAGACCACTGGCAGTGATGGCAATGGCGCGCAAGGTGAGGGCGCCGTCCGGGTACTTGGAGGTATCGATGCTGAAGGTGGCGCTGGGGTTGGTGCTGGTGTAGGTGGTGTTGTCGATGTTGCCCTTGCTATCGGTCACTTGCAGCACAAGGGTCTTGACAGTGCTTGTGACAGCAAAGTTTCCAGAGATGCTGACACTGAGATTGCCGCTGTAAGGCTGGGTTCCCGTGGTGTTGACCGTGAGCAGCGGCGCTGGGGCTGTCTCGGCTGGGTCTCCTTCCCCACCGCCGGTTGTGGTGGCGGAGTTGAAGGTGAAGTTCAGGGCGTTGGCCGTGCTGTTGAACTGCACGGTGACAGGGAGGGCCGTGACGCTCTGGTTAGCGGCAAAGACTTTAGCGAACAGTTCGGCGTCGTTTATGGAGCGGGTGACGCTGCGGTCGCCGGCGGTGGTGCCGGCGTCGTTGTAGTTGCACTGGGCGTAGGAGTCTGCGCCGGCGGCGGCGCAGGTGAAGCCGGCGGGCAGCGTGAACCCGGGGATGGCGACCGTTTCGATGCGGGTGGCGCCGGTGGTGTCTTTCCAGCTGAGGGTGGCGGTGTTGATGGTAGTGGCGCTGCTGCCGGCCTTGTTGGTGAAGGTGTAGTTCGTGGTGCCGTCGGTGGTGGTGCTGTTGACGGTCACGATCTGGTCGGGGCTGGCAGTGACGTTGACCACGGAGGCGCCGAATCCGCTGTCGCCACCCGGATTGCAGGCGGTGACGAGCAGGGGCAGGGTAAGCAGCAGGAGCTTTTTCATCTTCATTCGGTGTCCTCCGGGGTGGCGGCGTCCTTTAGGGGGGGGTTGCGGATGTAGAAGGTGAGACGTTTCATTCCGGCGAGGAAGTCGACATTCTCCACGATTACACCACGCCATTCTTCAGAAAGTTCATGTATTCCGTTACGTTCTAATGTTCTGGGCTGAATGACGATGGGGGCAAAATTCAGGATGCCCTTTACCCCGGCACTGGCAAGGGCCTGTGCGGCCTCCTGAGCGTGTTCTGGGGGAACGGCGAGAAAACCCATGTCCACCTGCTGCTCCTGCACGAACGCGGCGAGTTCGTCGGTGTGCTGCACGGTGAGGTGATGGAAGCGGGTGCCGATCAGGGCAGGGTTGGTGTCGAACAGGCCCACGTACTGAAACTGGTAGTCGGTGGCGCCGGGGTAGTTGGTGATGGCCTGCCCGAGCCGTCCGAGGCCGACGATCACGACGTTCCAGGTCTGATTCAGGCCAAGGACGCGCAGGAGTTCGCGGCGCAGGACGTGCACGTTGTACCCGGTGCCGCGCGTGCCGAGCCGTCCGAAGTAGTTCAGGTCCTTGCGCACCTGGAAGGCGGTGACGCCGGCGTGCGCGGCGAGGGCGCCACTCTTGACCCAGTGAGCCGGGTCGGTGGGGGGTTTGCCTTCGGCGTCGCGTTCCAGGCCTTCGAGGATGCGGAGGTAGGTGACGAGGCGGCTGATGGCGGCGGTGGGCACGTCGGACATCAGCGCACTCGGAAGTGGTCCAGGCCGTTCTCGGTGAGGCGCGATTCGGTGCGGGTCAGGGCGTCGCCGGTGTACGGGCCGACGGACACGGTGACCTTGCGGCCTTCAGGGGCGTTCACGTTCGGGTCGTAGCCGAGGTCACGCAGCTGCTGCACGAGGGCCTGGGCGCTTTCCACGCGGTCGAAGGCCCCGACCTGCAGGTAGGTGGGCGTGTCAGCGGTGGCGGCCGGAGCCGGGGCGGGCGTGGTGGTCTCGGTGGCGGGGGCGGCCGGCGTGGCCGGGCTGGGCGCGGCGCTGCCCTGGGTGGCGCTGACGCCGCGGGGCGGGTACACGAGCGCGCCGGGCAGGGCGCGCTGGATGTCCGTGAGGGCCTCGCGGGCGGCGGTCTCGTCGGCGAAGGGGCCGACCTGCGCCACGAAGCCGCTGCCGACGTTGATGGGGTAGACGGTGTACCCGAGCCCGGCGACGGCGGCGGTGCGGGAGCGGACGGCGGCCTCGCTGGGGAAGCTGCCCAGGCTGATGCGGTAGTCGCTGCGCAGCGGCACGCGGCTCTCGCTGGTCGCCACGGCGCCGCCCGCGCGCGGGGGCACGCTGGGCACGGCCGGTTCGGCGGGGGCCGGCGTTTCGGGCAGGGTCTCGGCGCTGGGCACCTCGGCCGCGGGGGGCGTCACGCTGACCGGGGGGGTGATGGTGGTGGTGGGCTGCGTTGCGGCCGGGGCGGGCGTCTCGGCGGGTGCCGGCGTTTCAGTCACGGGGGTGCTGGCCGGCGCGGCCGCTTCGGGAACGGGGGCCGGGGCCGGCTCCGGTTCGGCAGCGGCCGGCGCCTCGCTTTCCGGCGCTTCGGGGACCGGCTGGACGGGGGCGGTGGCCTCGGCGTCCGGGGTGCTCAGGTCGGAGCCGGGCGCGCTGGGGATGGTGGGCGGCGTCTGCGCGACCACGGCGGCCGGCGCAGGCTCCTTGCGCAGGAGAAGGGTGCCGAACCCGCCGAGCAGCAGCAGGACCAGCGCGCCGATCATCAGGTCGGGCCAGCGGCGGCCGGCGGCGCGGCCACGGGGGGCGGGGGGTTTCTTGGGGGTGGTTTTGGTGGTTGTCATGGTGTCAGTCTCGGGCGCCGGAGGTCAGGATTTCAGGGCGTCACGGGCGCGGGTGTTTCCCAGGCCGGCGGCAGTGCGGAGGGACACGCGGGCGTCGGCCTCGCGGCCCTGGGCGCGCTGGCTGAGGCCCAGCAGGTACCACGCCTCGGCGTTTTTCGCCTGTTCCTGCACGAGGCCCTTCAGGATCGCTTCGGCTTCGGCGTAGCGGGCACCGGCCAGCAGGGCCGACGCGAGGTTCTGCCGGGCGTTCGCAGTGGGGCTGAACTTCACGCTCTGGGTGAGGGCGTCAATGGCGGCGGCGTAGTCCTTCTGGGCGTACGCGGTGAGGCCCAGCCACAGGGCGGTGTCGGCGCTGGCCTGCCGGGCCAGGCTGGCCTGGAGGGCCGCGCGGGCCTGCGCGTACGCCTTGGTCTGGTACGCGGCCACGCCCTGGATGTACAGCGCCTGGGCGTGGGTGACCGTGTCGGGTTTGAGGGTCAGGACCAGGGCGGCGTCGTTGCGGGCGGCGTCGTACAGGCCCAGGCCCAGGCGGATGCTGCCCAGGGTCGCGCGGGCGCGGGCGTCCTGCGGGTTGAGGCGCACGGCGCTGAGCGCGGCGTCCTGGGCGCCCTTGCGGTCCCCGCGGGCGAGCAGGTACTCGGCGAGGCGGGCGAATGCGGCGGCGTTGCGGCTGTCGGCGCGGGTCGCGTCCCGGGCGGCGGTCACGGCGCCGGCGGCGTTTCCGCTGGCGGCGAGCAGCCCGGCCTTGTGCAGCAGCAGCCCGCTGCGGGCCGTGCCGCTGCTCATGCGGGGCAGGGCGCTGTCCAGTTCGCGCACGGCGCGGTCCGGGAGGCCCTGCATGACGTAGATGTCGGCGATCAGCTGCGGTACGGCCGGGTCGTTCGGCACGCGGTTCATCAGCGCGTACAGGCCGGGCAGGGCGGTCGCGCCGCGCCCGGAGAGGGTCAGGGCCTGCGCCAGGCGGAACTGCACGGTGTTGTCGTTGGGTGCCAGGGCCGCAAGGCTCTCCAGCGTGGTGGTCAGCGCGGCGTAGTCCTTCTTGAAGGCCTGCTCGGCGGCCAGGGCGTCCAGCACCTGCCGGCGGGCCTGCGGGTTGGCGCCGTCGCCGAGGAGCCGGGCGGCTTCGGCGTACCACTTCAGGGCGCCGTCGTGGTCGCCCTGGCGGGTGGCGAGCACGCCCATGTTGTACGGGCCCTCGAAGCGGTCGGGGGCCATGGTCATGAACTGCCCAAGCTCGAAGGCAGCGCCCTTCAGGTCATTCTGGGCGTACAGGACGAGCGCCAACCCGAAGTGCGGTTCGGGGTTCGTAAAGTTCTGGGCGATCAGCGTCTCGAAGCGGGTGCGGGCCAGTGGAAGGTTCCCGGCGCGGTACGCGGCGCGGGCCTGTTCCAGCAGGGCCTGCTGCGCCGCGGTGAGCGGCGTGACGGCCACCGTGACCTTCGCGCCGGGGGCGGCCGGGGTGGTCTGGGCGATCATGGCAGCGGTGGCGTTGTTCTGGGCCTGGACGGTGGCGGCGGCGCCCTGGGCGCTTTGCAGCGCGCCAGTCAGGTTGGGCGTGCCGATCTGATTGAGGGTGCCCTGAATGCCCACGGCGGCCGTGGTGTCGATCATGGTCTGCCCGGACGCGGCGCTCAGGCCGAGCATCAGGCCGAGAAAGAGTGTGCGACTGGAGTGAATCACGTTGGGCCTCCTGGGGGGTGCGGAACCGCTCTCAGCCTACCATTCATGTCTGCCGAATCTCTCACTCATGAACGTGGCCGCGTTCCCCGAAAGGACGCGGCCACCACGGCCATTCAGCTTCTCAGTTCAGGCGACGCCGCTCACCGCCTGCGGGCGCTTCAGTGCCAGCTGCCCGCACGCCGCGCCGGCATCCTTCCCGCGAGACCGCCGCACGCTGACGTCCACCCCGCGCGCCTCCAGCCGGTCGTAGAACGCCTGGATCTGCGCCTCGGTGCTGCTCTCGAACCCCGAGCCGTCCCAGGGGTTCATGGGAATCAGGTTCACGTGGCTCACCAGCCCGCGCAGCCGCTCGGCCAGCAGGTCCGCCTGCCACAGCGCGTCGTTCAGGCCGCGCAGCATGGTGTACTCCATGGTGATGCGCCGCCCCGTGACCGCCTGGTACTCGCGGGCGGCCTGCATGATCTCCTCGATGCTGTTCGCCGCGCCGGTCGGAATGATCCGCTGGCGGGTCTCCTCGTCCGGGGCGTGCAGGCTGATGGCCAGCTTGATGCCCAGGTCGTCCTCCTCCGCCAGCCGGCGGATGCCCTTGGCGATGCCCACCGTGGAGAGCGTCACGCGGCGTTTACTCATGCCCAGCGCCTCCGGGTGCAGCAGGATCCGGGCGGCCTGCATGGTGTTGTCGTAGTTCAGCATGGCTTCCCCCATGCCCATGAACACCAGGTTGCGGATCTCGCGCGGGGCGATGTCCTCGCCGCCCGCTACGGCCAGCACCTGCCCCACGATCTCGCCCGGCGTCAGGTTCCGGCCGAAGCCCATCTTCCCGGTCGCGCAGAAGGCGCAGCGGGCCGGGCAGCCCACCATGGTGCTCACGCAGATCGTCTTGCGGTCCAGGTACGGCATGTACACCGCTTCCATCTGCCGGCCGTCCATCAGCGTGAACAGGTACTTCACGCTGCCGTCCGCGCTGCGGACCGTCTCGATGTCCCGGAAGGGGTTCAGGGTGTACTGCCCGCTCAGTTCGGCGCGGGCGGCGGCCGGCAGGTTCGTCATGGCCGCGAACTCCCCCACGCCCTGCCCGTACACCCAGTCCAGCAGCTGACGGCGGCGGAAGCCGTCCAGGGGGTACGCGTCGGGGTGAAGGTCAAGCAAAAGCTCCATGCCCGGCAGTCTAGGGGCTCGGCGCGCACGCCGTGGGAATCCGCGTTACAGCCCGGGCGCTTACGCCCGCGTGCGCGCCGCCCAGGCCAGCACCCCGCCCGCCGCGAGGCCCCACACGGCGCTCCCCACACCCAGGAACGTCACGCCGCTGGCCGTGACCGCCAGGGTCAGCAGCGCGGCCTCCCGGGTGCGCTCGTCGTGCAGGGCGGCCGTGAGGCTGCTCAGGGTCGTGGCGACCAGCGACAGACCCGCCAGCGCCGCAATCACCGGCGCCGGAATGGCCCCCACCGCGCCCAGCACCCACCCCGCCCCCGCCGCCAGCAGCAGGTACAGCACGCCCGCACTCACGCACGCCACCCAGCGCCGGTCCTCGTCCGGGTGCGCCTCGGCGTTCGCGGCGATGGCGGCCGTGATCGCCGCGAGGTTCGTGGTGTGCGCCCCGAACGGCGCGGACAGCAGGCTCAGCACGCCCGTCCAGGTGATCAGCGGGCTGGTCGGCACCCGCCCGAACCCGCACGCCCGCAACACCGCCACGCCCGGCAGCTGCTGCGACGCCAGCGTGAGCACCGTCAGCGGCAACGCCAGGGCCAGCACCCGCCCCAGGTTCAGCGACACGTCCTGAAACGCCAGCGTGCCCGGCCCGCCGCCCGTCAGGCCGCCCACCTGCCCGGTCAGGACGGACAGCAGCGCGCCCACCAGCAGCACCGCCGGCACCGCCCAGCGCGGAAAGAAAAGCCGCCCCAGCAGGAACACCACGATCATCCCGCCCACCGCCACCGGGGCCACCGGCAGCGCCCGGAAGGCACCCAGCACGAACGGCAGCAGCACCCCGGCCAGCAGCGCGTTCGCCAGCGCCGGCGGAATGCGGGCCGTGACCGCCCCGAACGCGCCGGTCACGCCCAGCACCGTCATCACCGCCGCACTCACGACGCACGCGCCCAGCACCTCCGGGAAACTCGCCTGCCCGCTTGCGGCCACGCCCGCGATCACCGCCAGCCCCGGCGTGCTCCACGCCAGCAGCACCGGCGCCCGGAACCGCCACGACAGCGCCAGCGTGCCCACCCCGATCGCCAGGTACGACGCCGTCAGCCAGCTCGCCGCCTGCACGGGCGTGAGGTCAAAGTCCTGCGCGGCCTGCACCAGCAGCCCGATGCTGCTCGCCACGCTCACCACAATCGCGATCACGCCCGCCAGCACCGCTGACACCGACACGTCCCGCCGCAGGTCCGCCAGGGACGCGGGCGCCCGGGCCGCCCCCGCCGGCGCGGTCACCCGCCGACCCGCGCGACCGGGCCGCCCACCCACACCGCCTCCGCCCCGCCCGGTACGGGCGTGAACTGCGCCGTCAGCCGCGCCGGCCGCCCCGGCATCACCTGCGCGCCCCGGATGATCTGCACGCCGGCCTCCAGGAAGGCGCCCGCACACAGCACCCCGGTCAGGCACGCGAACATGTTGCTGCTCGCTGCGTCCTCCAGAAAGCCCTTCAGCGGCCCGAAACACCGCAGGCTGACGTCCGCGCGGCCCGCGCCACCCGGCGTGAACAGCACCAGGCCGGTCGTGCCGGTGGCCCGGTTCACGGCACTGATCGCCTCCGCATCCGGCCGGAAGGCCGTCAGGGCCTCCAGGTCCGGCAGCTGCACCACCAGGTTCGGCCGGCCGGCCGACGCCACCCACGCCGGACGCGCCAGCAGCCCCAGCGGAGACAGGTCGGCCTCAACCTCGTGCACTGTCGCGGTGCCCTGAAGCAGCGACCATTCCCCCGTGCACCACTGCGCGCTGAACTCCTCGCCGCCCATGTGCACGCTCAGCGCGTCCCCCAGCCCCCCACGCTCCTGCAAGCAGGCCAGGGCCGCCAGCGCCCCGGAGTCCGAACTGCCGCGGCGCCCCTGCGGCGTGAACAGCTCCAGGTGCACGTTCAGGTCGTCCTGCGCGGTCACGAACACCGACAGCGGCGCCCCGGCCGCTGCGGCCCGCGCTGCAGGGTCCCCGTGGCTGCCTGCAAACACCGCCACCGGTTTCCCCCCGCCCGCGGGGGAGAAGGTGAGGAACACGGCAGGCGGCGCGTCGGACGTCATGCCCGCCATTTCAACACGCTCAGCCCGGACCGGGCGTCCCCCTGCCTGACTGCCGGGTTACGCGCTGACCCATTCGCGCAGGACCTGTTCCAGGTGCGCGTCGTCCAGGTCGCCGTCCTCGGCCAGGGCCTTGATGTGGTCGGTGACGCGGCGGAGGGCGTCCTCGCCGTAGTGCAGGCCCAGTTCGCGGGCGCGGAAGGCGATGGCGTGCTTGCCGGTGATCTTGCTGGCCGCCTGGATGCTGCGGCCCACGCCGAACAGTTCCGGGGGGATCACCTCGTACGCGCCGGGGTTGAGGTAGATGGCCTTGAGGTGCATGCCGGCCTTGTGGTTGTACGCGAACTCGCCGGTCAGGTAGTTGTTCCAGGGGATGGGCAGGCCGACCATCCGGGCGATCATGTTGTCCAGTTCGGGCAGCAGGGGCAGCTGGTACTTGTCCATCAGACCCTGCGGGTCGAAGGTGAACATGCGCGCCAGGAAGCCGCCCAGGGGCGTGATGCCGTTGCGTTCGCCGATGCCGAGGATGGTGGTGTCGATGTGGGTGGCGCCGGCCTCCACGGCCTCGTAGGCGTTGCTCACTGCGCAGCCGGTGTCGTTGTGCCCGTGGAATTCGATGCCGCAGTCGGGCGCGATGACCTTGCGGACCTCGCGGACCAGGGCGTACACCTGCCGGGGCGTGGCGACGCCCACGGTGTCGGCCAGGCCGACGCGGTGCACGCCCATGTCGGACACGGCGCGGTACACGGCCATCAGGTCGGTTTCCTCGCTGCGGAAGGTGTCCTCGGCGCTGAAGCGCAGTTGCAGTCCCGGGTGGTGGTCGCGCAGCCACCCGATGACCTTTTCGGCGGCGGTGATGATCTGCGGGATGCTCTTGCCGTGGCTGAACTCGCGCAGGAAGCTGCTGGTGCCGAACAGCAGGTCCAGGCCATGCACGCCGGTATCCGCGGCGCGCTGCACGTCTTCCATGGTGCAGCGCACGTGGGTGAGGAACCTGCTGCGCAGGCCCAGGCTGGTCAGGCGGCGGATGTCGTCGTGGGTCTGCTGGCTGACCATGGGGGTGGTCACTTCGATGAATTCCACGCCGAACGCGTCGAGGGCCCGGGCGATCTCGATCTTGTCGTCGCGTTTGAAGTTGCCCCGGGCGAACTGTTCGCCCTCGCGGAGGGTGGAGTCGATGATCGCCCAGCTGGTGGCGGGGATCAGGGGGGCGGGCGTGGCGTCCTGGGTCATGGGGAAGTACCTGCCTGCATTCTCGGGGCCCGACTTGTTGAATGTCAAGAAAGACGTCTGGATATTTTTCAATTGAAAAGCGGAAGGCTTCCATGGCTATGCCCCTCTTCTTTGCCACCTGTCACCCGCGCGCGGACCTGCCCAGGCATGCGCCACATGGCGGACGCCCCGCCCCCGCGCCTCCACTACTCTGACGCCGTATGCCAGGCGCCCCCCTCAACCCCAACCGGGAAATCGCGAAGATCGCCGTGCCCGTCAGCCTGGAAATGGTCATCCAGCTGCTGCTCAGCTTCATCAACCAGATCATCGTCGGCACGCTGGGCGCCGTGTCGGTCGCTGCCGTGGGCCTCAGCGGCAGCCTGAGCTTCATGTTCTTCGTCACGCTGGGCGCCATCGGGTCCGGCACCAGCATCCTCATCGCCCGCCGCTCCGGCGCGAACGACAGGCGCGGCATCAACCACGCCCTGGCCGCCGCGGCGCTGCTCGCCACACTGCTCGGCGCGGTCCTCACCGTGCCCATCGTGGCCGGCGCCGGCACCCTGCTGCGCCTCGCGGGCGGCGCCCCGGACGTCACCGCGGCCGCCACGCCCTACATGCAGGTGTTCATGCTGGCCCTGGTGCCCGGCCTGCTCGGGTGGGTGTTCAGCGGCGCGCTGCGCAGCCTCGGGCACGCCCGCACGCCTCTGGTCGCGACCGTGATCAGCGTGGTGCTGGAAGCGATCCTCGCGTACGGCCTGGTGTTCGGCGCGGGCCCCTTCCCGGAACTGGGCCTGATCGGCGCGGCCTGGGCGGTCGTGGCCGCCAACGTGTACAAGGCCGTGCACCTCGCCTGGCAGCTGTACGGCGCGCGGCGGCTGGTGCGCTTCGAACTGCCCCGCGGCGACGAGTGGGGTGCCCTGACCGGGCCGCTCGTCACCCTCAGCGCCCCGCTGGCCTTCACGGAGTTCGTGTGGACGCTGGGGGGCTTCCTGTACGCCGCCGTGTACGCCCGCGTGGGCACCGAGGCGCTCGCCGCCAGCCAGATCGTGGGCACGCTGGAGGGCATCTTCATCGTCGGCAGCTTCGGCCTGATGAGCGCGGCCACCGTGTTCATCGGTCAGAGCCTCGGCGCGGGGGACGCCCAGGCGGCCCGCACCTGGATCGACCGCCTGACGCGCGCGGGGCTGCTCACGGCCCTGCTCTTCGGCGCGTTGTTCGCCCTGAGCAGCCTGGTCATTCCCCTGGTGTTCCCGAAGGTCGGCCCGGAGGTGCAGCACATCGCCGTGCTGGGCGTGCTGATCACCGCGGCCGCGCAGATCTTCAAGGTCCGGAACATGATCGTGGGCGGCGGCATTCTTCCCAGCGCTGGGGACGCGCAGGGCGTCATCATCGGCGACGTGATCGGCGCGCTGATCGTGGGGTTGCCGCTGGCGATCTGGCTGGGCCTGTACACGCCGCTGGGCGTGTGGGGTGTGTTCCTGGCCCGCATCCTGGAGGAGATCGCCAAGGTGCTCGTGTTCGAGTGGCGCCGTCGCCGCGTGAACTGGGAGCGGCTGGCGCAGGAACAGCAGGGCCAGCCGGTCACCGTTGCCGCGCACTGACCAGGGGTTACCCCGCCGCCCCGGTTCTCCGCGCGATTTCCGCCCGGACGACCGGGGCGACCTGCGTGCCCAGCAGCTCGATGGACCGCATCACGACCGCGTGCGGCAGCGTGCCCCCGCCGTTCTGAAGGGTGAAGCGGTCGTGCCCGAACACCTCGTGCTGGTAGAGGATCTTGTCGGCGACTTCCTGAGGGTCGCCGGTGAAGTACGCGCCGCGCAGGCTGCGGTCCCGTTCGAACGCGTCACGCGTCACGGCGTTGCGCCAGCCGCGCTCCTGGCCCAGCTTCTCGAACACCGCCTTGTGCACGGGGAACATGGTGTCGGCAGCCGCGCGGGAATCGTCGGCGATCAGGCCGTGGCTGTTGATGCTGACCTTCAGGCGGTCCGGTTCGAAGCCGGCGGCCTGCCCGGACGCGCGGTACAGGTCGATCAGCCCGCGGAACTGTTCGGGCAGCCCGCCGATGATCGCCAGGGCCAGCGGCAGGCCCAGCGTGCCGGCGCGCCGGGCGCTGTTGGGCGTGCCGCCGATGGCGAGCCACACCGGCAGCGGGTCCTGCAGGGGCCGGGGGTACACGCCCTCGCCGTGCAGGGATGGGCGGGTCTGGCCTGTCCAGGTGACGTGCGTGTGCTCCCGCAGGGTCAGCAGCAGGTCCAGCCGCTCCCGGAACAGGCCGTCGTAATCGATGGGCGCGTCCCCCATGAACAGCGGGAAGGACTCGCTGAACGAGCCCCGCCCGGCCATGATCTCGGCGCGGCCGCCGCTGATCAGGTCCAGCGTGGCGAACTGCTGGAACACCCGGACCGGGTCGTCGGTGCTCAGGACCGTCACGGCACTGCTGAGGCGGACGTTTTTCGTCAGGGTGGCGGCTGCGGCCAGCACGGTGGCGGGGCTGGAGATCAGGTAGTCCGGGCGGTGGTGCTCGCCCAGCGCGAACACATCCAGGCCCACCTGGTCGGCCAGTTCGATCTCCTCCAGCAGGTCTTTCATGCGCTGCTGGGGGCTGACCTGCGCGCCGGTGGCGGGGTCGGGGGTGAAGTCGCCGAAGCTGGCGATGCCCAGCTCGAAGTGCGGGGTGGGGGAGGGCGTCATGGGCCGAGTCTACCCCCATCCCTTTGACGTTAAACGGTCTGGGCGGGAGAGGCCGGCAGGGCAGGCGGCGCCGCTCAGCGGTGCAGCAGGGCGTAGCGCAGGCGGCGGAACTGGAAGTACATCAGGCAGCCCACGCAGATGCGTTGCGTGAGGTTCAGGGCGGCCAGCGCGATCACGATCAGGCCCAGCGCGGCGCCCAGGACGATCAGGCCGCCCAGCGTCGCAAGGCCCGAGGCCAGCAGGAAGCTGCCGCCCACGCCCTGCGCGAAGTGGTGCGCGCGGGGGTCCTCCTCCACCACGTCCGGGTGCAGGCCGAGCGCCGGGCCCAGGCGGCGGTACGCGGCGCGCAGGGGAGAGAATTCAGGCACCACGGCGCCCAGCAGCATGGCCGCGCCGAGGGCGAGGCTCAGGGCGGGCAGCGTGAGGATCACGGCCAGCAGGGTCACGAACACCACGGTGATGGCGTTGAAACGCAGGGCGCTCTGGTCGGTGCGGGGCGCCACCCGCGGTGAGGAGGGCAGGGCAGTCATGGGGAACAGGCTAGCGGCCTAAAGTGGATAAAACAACTCAACTTGTCTACGTGCGCCCGGTCCACCCACCTCCCCCTACCCACACCCCACCGACCGGGCTGCGCAGGGGCTACCATGGGCGCCGTGAACACGCATCAAGTTCAGGTGGGCGGCGTCACCCGCGACCTGCCCATCGTCCCCGTCTCCGACACCGTCAGCGTCGCCCTGTTCAACATGCTGGGCGACACCGAAGTCACCGAGGCCGCCGGCAAGGCCCTCGCCGCCCGGCTCCCCGCCGATGTCAACGTGCTCGTCACCCCCGAGGTCAAGGCCCTGTCCCTGGCGCACGTCATCAGCCGGGAAAGCGGCAAGCCGTACATCGTGATCCGCAAGACCCAGAAACCCTACATGGTCGAACCGGTCATGCGCGAGGTGGTGAGCATCACCACCGGCAAACCGCAGCTGCTCGTCCTCGACGGCTTCGACGTCAGCAAGGTCAAGGGCCACAAGGTCGCCATCGTGGACGACGTCGTGTCCAGCGGCGGCACCCTGCACTCCCTGCGCCAGATCATCGAGGAAGTCGGCGGGGAAGTCGCCGCGATTCTCGCCGTGTTCACCGAGGGCGACGAACGCCCCGAGGTCACCGCGCTCGGTCACCTGCCCCTCTTCAAGAACAGCTGAATTCAGACCATCAAGGGCCGCCCGTTCCAAATGGGCGGCCCTTGATGGTCTGTCACAGCCCTGATCCATGAGAACGCCGCCCCCAGCTGGAGGCGGCGCGCTTCAGTTCAGATGGAATTCAGGGCTTACAGTCCGGTGATGGCCTTGTAGGGGTCCACCAGGCCGTAGCCGAAGTTGTTGTCCTTGCCGGCGGTGCCCAGGTCCTTGGCGGTGTTCGTCAGCAGGTTGAGCAGCTGGGTGTTGGTCAGGCCGGGCTTGGCGGCCCACACCACGGCCGCGGCGGCGCTCACGTGCGGGGTGGCCATGCTGGTGCCGTTGTAGGACTCGTAGTCGGCGGCGCCCACGGTGACGCTCCCGGTGGTGGGGAGTTTGCCCAGCAGGGCCTGCCCGTCGGCCTGGAGCAGACCCACGACCGGCACGTTGTACTGGTTGGTGAGGCTCATGCCGAGGGAGCCGGCCGCGTTGTTGTAGATCATGACGGCCGTGGCGCCGCTGCCGACGGCGTTGGCGACCTTCTCCTCGAAGGAGCAGGTGCCGCGGCTGATCAGGGCGATGTTGCCGCTCAGGGTGCTGTTGCGGGCACCCACGCCGCAGAACTCGTTGTTCGTGCCGCCGCCCGCGACGATGGTGCCGTTCACGGTGCCCTTGCCGGTCAGGTCGGCCGCCTGCACGTCACTGAAGTTCACGCCGCCGCCGGAGGCCAGCGCGCGGGTGCCCTGGCCGAGCGGCACGCTGCTGATCACGTCCACGCCGGGGCCGACGAGGTCCACCTGCGTACCGAAGTTGCTGAAGTCGGCCTTGGCGAGGTTGCTGTCCACGGCGCCGATCCCGACCACTTCGGTGTACGCGGCGGGGTAGGACACGGCCGCGCCGTCGTTGCCGGTGGCGGCGATGGTCAGGGCGCCCTTCTGCCAGACGCTGGTGTAGGCGCGCTGCTCGGTCTTGCTGGCCCGGCCGCCGCCGAGGCTCAGGCTGATGACGACCTTCGCTTCGGTGCCGCCCTGGCTCTGGAGCTGCGCGGCGCACCAGTTCACGCCGTTGATGATGCCGCTGCTGCTGCCGGAACCGGTGTCGCCCAGCACGCGGGCGATGTACAGGTTCGCCTCGGTCGCCACGCCGCCCACGCCGTTGGCGTCCATGCCACTCTGCAGGCCGCTCGCGCCCACGCCGTACTGCGCGAAGACGGTGCCGGCCACGTGCGTGCCGTGGTGAGACACGTCGTTCAGGGCGTAGGCGCTGTCACGGTTGAGCTCACCGGTGAAGTTCTTGAAGCCCTTGAGCTTGCGCTGGAACTCGGGGTGGTTGCCGTCGATGCCGGTGTCGCCGATGCACACGGCCACGCCCGCGCCCTTGTAGTTCGCGGTCTGCAGGGCGGGCACGCGCAGGGCGTTGTCGCCCCAGGTGGTCTCGCCGCTGGCGGTGTACAGCGCCTGGGCGCTGAGGCCCTGGCTGCTCAGGGCGGGGCGGCGGGCGGCCGCGTCGGTCACGCCGCTCTTGAAGCCCAGCGCGTGGCGGACCAGGTCGGGTTCCACGTACTCGACCATGGGGTTGCCCTGCAGTTTCGCCAGGGCGCTGGCGTCCAGTTTGACGGCAGCGGCACTGATCTCTGCCCACTGGCTGGTCATGACGCCTCCGGCCGCAGTGATCGCCTGGGCCTGCACGGCGGCCTGCTCGGTGAGGTTCTGGGCGCTCAGGGCGTCCTGCTTGAAGCCGACCAGGTACGCGCCGGGGATCACCTCGGCCTGGCTGTCCGCGCCGGGGGTGGGCAGCGCAGCGACGGGCGCGGTGGGCTGCTGACCGCAGGACGCGAGGGTGAGGGCCAGGGTGGCGGCGATCAGGGTGCGGGGGTGCTTCATGAATCCTCCGGGTGGGCGGCGCTGGGCCAGGGAAAGCGGGGTGCAGGAAGGGACGTCGCCCGGCCGGTAAAGGCTGGGGACAATGCGGCCAGGAACGCCCCGGGGAGGGTGTCGGGGAGGGGAGAGGCGATCCGTTCGGGTTGGAAGCTGTGGCGAATCCTAGGGCGCTACAGAAGGGTTTCTCGCCTTCCTGTCTAGACAGATGTAAAAAATGTTGAAAACCCCCTGTTTCTGCGTCTGGGCTGCAAAAGGCAATGATCTGCACATTTTGCCCTGGTCAGATTTGCGTGCATGCTCCACCAACCCACGCTAAACTGACTGCCTTTTTCAATCTTCTTCCAACAGGCGCCACAAAAAAGCCAGGGTGCGTCACCCTGGCCTTCTGCGACGTGCGGCCGCTTACCAGCGCTCGGTGACCGTCTTCAGCTGCATGAAGTTCGACAGGTAGTCCGGGCCGCCCGCCTTGCTGTCCGTACCGCTCATGTTGTACCCGCCGAACGGCTGCACCCCCACGATCGCCCCGGTGATCTTGCGGTTGAAGTACAGGTTCCCCACCTCGAACTTCTCCCGCGCCTCCTCCAGACGCTCCCGGCTGTTGCTGCACACCCCGCCCGTCAGGCCGTACACGGTGCTGTTGGCGATATCCAGCGCGTCCTGCCAGTCCTTGGCGCGGAACACCGCCACCACCGGCCCGAAAATCTCCTCCTGCGAGATGCGCGCGTTCCGGTCCACATCCCCGATGATGGTCGGCTGGATGTAGTTGCCCTTCTTCCCGTTGTGCTCGCCGGGAGCCTCGCCGCCCAGCAGCACCTTGCCCTCGCCAGCGCCGACCTTCTGGTACTCGCTGATGGACTTGAACGCCTTCTGGCTGATCACGGCCGTGACGTTCGCGTTCTCCTCACCGGTGCCCATGGTCAGCTTGCCCGCGCGCTCCACGACCTTCCCGACCACCTCGTCGTACACGTCGTCCACCACGATCAGGCGGCTCATCGCGCTGCACTTCTGCCCGTTGAACCCGAACGCACTCTGCACCGCACTCGTCACCGCGTTCTCGATGTCGGCCGTCTCATCCACGATCAGCGCGTCCTTGCCGCCCAGTTCCATCACCGTGCGCTTGATCCACTTCTGCCCGGGCTGCACCTTCGCCGCCACCTCGTGAATGCGCAGGCCCACCGGCACGCTCCCCGTGAACGTGATGAACCGCGTCTTCGGGTGCCCGGTCATGGCGTCCCCGATCTCACTGCCGTGCCCCGGCAGGAACTGCAGCACGCCCGCCGGCAGGCCCGCCTCCAGCATGATGTCCGCGATGAACCCGGCGATCACGCCCGCGTTGTCCGCCGGCTTGACCACCATGCAGTTGCCCACCACGATCGGCGCGGCCAGCATGCCCAGGAAGATCGCCGCCGGGAAGTTCCACGGGCTGATGCTCACGCCCACGCCCAGCGGAATCCACATCAGGCCGTTTTCCTCACCCTCGAACCACGTGGTTTCCGCGCTGCCGAAGTGCGCGTATTTCATCGCGCTCCGGGCGTAGTACTCCAGGAAGTCGATGGCTTCCGCCACCTCCACGTCCGCTTCCGCGTAGTTCTTCCCCGCCTCGATGCTCATGATCGCGCACGCCTCCAGACGGCGGCGCTTCAGGATCGCGCTGGCCTTCAGCAGGATGCGAGCCCGGGCGTCCATGTCCCACTTCTTCCAGCCCTCGAACGCCTTCCAAGCGCCCGCGATCGCCTGATCCACATGCTCCTTCGTCGCGGCGGCCGTGGTGCCCACCACCTCGTCCGTATCACACGGGTTCAGCGACACCATGCGCTCGGCCGTGTCCACCTTCTGCCCGTCGATGATCAGCGTGTAGTGCTTCCCGACGATCTCCGCCCGGACCTTCGCCAGCGCCTCCTGGTACGCCTTGACGTTCTCCTCCTTCGTGAAATCGGTAAACGCCTGCGGACGGTATTCCTGAACTCGAATCATGGTTGATCTCCTTGAGAGCGGATGTGTCGGTAGAGGTCAAGGGTGTCGCCTGGATCGGCCACCCAGGGGTCGGCAAATGAGTAGTCGGACAGGGCGATGTCCTTTCCGGAACTGAGAATGTCGAAAACGGAGGTGAAAAACTGCTTCGGGTCGTCGGTGATTTCGAAGTCGCCGCCCAGCAACGTCTCGCGCCTGTTGAACTGCTCCCA
>JAANMV010000848.1_pt1 | contig 36408 bp, 25 predicted proteins | sample 7279661 | NCBI WGS metagenome assembly JAANMV01 (sample SAMN14094540, study PRJNA606508) | bioreactor metagenome | isolation source: A lab-scale SPAN reactor treating ammonium-rich wastewater day 121 | place: Ireland: Galway | collected 2017-05-16
CGGCCAGCCGCAAGGGCTTGAAGCTGGCCGAGGAGGGTCGGCTGGACGAGGCGGTGGCCGCCTTCGAGGCCGCCGCGCGGCTGGCGCCGGAGGTGGCCGAGATTCTGGTCAACCTGGGCTCGGTCTACTACCGGCTGGCGCAGGGCCGCACCGACCAGGCGGGCGCCGGCTGGCTGGATGAGGCCGTCCGGCGGTTCGAGCAGGCGCTCACCCTGAGCCCCGGCCTGCCCATCGCCAAACTCAACCTGGCTGCGGCGTACAGCGGACTGGGGCGGCATGACGAGGCGCTGGCGCTGCTCGAGTCCTTGCGCGGCACGGAAGTCGATCTGCCTGACCTGCACTACAACCTGGCGGTGGCCTACGCGCGGCTCGGCCGGCCCGAAGACGCGCTGGCCGCCGCCGCGCTGGCGCTGGATGTCAGGTCCGACAACGAGCGGGTCCGGCAGTTGGTGGCGCGGCTCAAGGCCGTGCCGTGAGCGGCGCGGGCCCCCTTGCAGCAGTTGATGCGCCTCGCCAACGCCCGCACCACCCCGGCTGGTGTCGCCCGGCGCGCTCAGGTGCTGCTCGCCCGCCACGCCGGAGAACCCGTCCGCGTACTGTGCGCCCGGATCCGCTGCTCCTCCGGCTTCGTCGCCAAGGTGTGTGCCCGCTTCTGCCACGGCGCCTGGGAGGAGGCGCGGCGCGAACTGCCTCGCGGGCGACCGCCCAGACATGCCCCGGAACTCGTCCAAGAGGCCGTCGAGGTCGCCCAGACCCCGCCGACTGCCCACAGCGTACCGCACCACCAGTGGTCGCTGGACCAGCTTCGCCAGCGCTTCGCCCGCCGCCGGCCCGACCTGCCGCCACCCGCCCGCTCGACAGGCTCAGGCTCCAGGACCTGCGGGACGGGGCGACATGGCCACGGGAGCCGCGCCCGCCCCTCATGGGAACGCCATGCGTATCGGGACGCTTCCGCTCGGCGGCGGGCGCCGAGCGATTCAGCCGACTGCGCGGCTACCGGTCGACGCTGCGAAAGCAAGGCCTGGACCGCTTGCTGGCGCTGGCCATCGCGTTCACCGGGCAGGTGCTGTACCCGGACCTGTCCGCGGGCTGAGTAGTCACATGGCGTCCCTGAGTGCGACGCGGCGTTAGAGCGGCGGGTCGAAGGGGAAAGGGGGCGGGGCGTGGTGTCGGCGCAGGGGGACACCGACGGGGGGTCACGCCCCGCGATGGCGATAAGTACCACCAACCGTGTTCGGGCGCAATAGCCTGGAGGGCCTCAAGCAGACTTCTGTCGTTGATTTCGTATTACGTTAGATCGAGTCCGTGTTGTGTCAACATAGCACGGACTTCGTCGGTAAGGGTGAGGGTGTTGCGGCAGGTGGGGTACCCGCTACAGCCCAGGAACGGCCCTCGGCGGCTGGTCCTCAAGACCATTGGTTTGCCGCATTCCGAGCAGGGGATCGGCGTCTCCTGAGGCCCCGGTCCGCCCGCCGGGGAGGCCGGCACCTCGATTCCTTCGGCCGCCAACTTAGCCCGAACGTCCTCGTCAATGCGTTTCAGGTTGCGGCACTTGGGATACGCGCTGCACCCGAGGAACGGCCCGCGGCGGCTGGTGCGCAGGACCATCGGGCTGCCGCACTTGTCGCAGGTCAGACTGGTCGGTTTGGCCTGCGACGCGGCCACCGGCTGGCCCTGGCGGTCCAGCTTCATCCGGCCGGAGCAGTCGGGATGCCGGCTGCAGCGCAGGTACGGCCCCCAGCGGCCCTCGACCCGCAGCATCGTCTCGCCACACTCCGGGCACTTGTGCTCGGTCTCCTCGGCCTCTCCGCTGATCGGTTTGCCCTCCCGGTCGAGCCGCAGGATGCCGTCACAGTCCGGGTAGTTCGAGCAGCCCAGAAACTGGCCGTACCGACCCTCGCGCAGGAGCATCTTGGCTCCGCACTTGGGGCACTCGTGTTCGGTCTCGACCGGCTGCACGCGGATCCGGTCCATCTCCTCATAGGCCTCGTCGATGCGCTTCTGAAGCGGCTCGTAGAACGACCTCAAGAGGCCGACCCAGTCCTCCTCGCCGCGCTCGACCTCGTCCAGCTCGTTCTCCAGCGAGGCCGTGAAGTCGATGTCCATGATGTTCGGGAAGTGCTTGATCAGGGCGTCCGTCACGGCTTCACCCAGTTGCGTGGGGACGAACCGGTTCTGCTCCAGCTTGACGTACCGCCGCGTGGTGATGGTGCCGAGGATGGGGGCGTAGGTGCTGGGCCGGCCGATGCCGCGCTCTTCCAGGGTCTTGACCAGCGTCGCTTCGGTGTACCGCGGCGGCGGCTGGGTAAAGTGCTGGGAGGTGGCCACCTGGTGACAGTCCAGCGCTTCGCCCTCGCGCAACGGCGGCAGCATCCGGCCCACGTCGTCGTCGCGTTCCTCTTCCTCCTCGTCGCGGGCGGCGGACTGCGGCACTCCGGTCAGCTCCATGTACCCGGTGAAGACGATTCTGGTCCCGCTGGCACGGAGCAAATGCGGTCCGGCCGCGATCTCCGCGCTGGTGGTCTCCAGTTTGGCGGCGGCCATCTGACTGGCCATGAAGCGGGTCCAGATCAGCCGGTAGAGCTTCCGCTCGTCGAGGTGCTCGCGGCCGTGAAGCTGCCGGTCCAGCTCGTTCGGGTGCAGCTCGATCTTGGTCGGCCGAATGCACTCGTGCGCGTCTTGGGCCCCCTTGACCGCCTTGCCGCGACTGCCCCGGCCACAGAACTCGGCGCCGTAGGCTTGCTTGAGGTACTCCTGCGCCGCCTCGGTCGCCTCGCCGGCGACGCGGGTCGAGTCGGTCCGCATGTAGGTGATCAGGCCCACCGTCTCGCCGTCGGCCAGGGTCAGACCTTCGTACAGCCGCTGCGCCACGCTCATCGCGCGACTGGCGCGGAAGCCCAACCGGGTGCTGGCATCCCGCTGCAGCGTGCTGGTGATGTACGGCGGCGAAGGATTGCGGGTCCCGCGGCGGGTGGTCAGCGAGGTGACCTTCAGCGCCGCGCGGCGGATCGCCTCGGCCAGTTTGGTCGCCGTCGCCTCGTCGGGAATGTCGCCGACCTCGACCTTCTTGCCGTCGACTCGGTCGAGCCGGGCCTCGAACAGCTCCTTGGGCCGCCCGTCCGGCGACACCTCGGCCACGATCCGCCAATACTCGAGGCTCTCGAACTCGCGGATCTCGCGCTCGCGATCGACGATCAGCCGGACCGCCACCGACTGGACCCGCCCGGCGCTCCGCGCGTTGCGGTTCTTGCGCCACAGGAGAGGGCTCAACTGGTAGCCCACCAGCCGGTCGAGCACCCGCCGCGCTTGCTGCGCGTTGACCCGGTCCATGTCGATCTCGCGCGGGTGGCGCAAGGCCTCGGTCACCGCTGCGCGGGTGATCTCGTTGAACTCGATCCGCCGCGCATGCTTCAAGCCCAAGGCGTGCTCGAGGTGCCAGGCGATGGCCTCCCCCTCGCGGTCCGGGTCGGTGGCCAGGTAGACCTGGTCCGCCCCGCGGACCGCTGACTTGAGGCGCTTGACCACTTCCCGCTTGTCGCCCATGACCACGTAGGTGGGCTCGAACTCGCGCTCGACATCCACGCCCAGCTCGCGTTCGGGCAGGTCGCGGACGTGACCCAGCGAGGCGGCCAACTCGTACTCGTCGCCCAAGAAGCTCCCGATGGTCCGGGTCTTGGCGGCACTCTCGACAATGATGACGGACTTGCCCATCGTTCCTCACAACGTCCTTTGGCGGCTAGGCCACTCTCACGAATCGGTTTCCCGGCAACCTACGCACCACCCGTTTGAGTTCCAGGGTGACCAAGGCGGATTGTACCTCGGGGGCGCTCAAGCCGGACTGTTCCAGCAGATCATCGATCGCCACCGGGGCCAGGCCCACCGCGCCGGCGATGGTCCGTTCGGCCGGAGACAGGTCCGGCTCCGGCGCGGCCACCGGCTCCGGCGCCGGCTGCGCGCCGGCCGGTGCCAGGCGCAGGACCTCCAGGACATCCTCGACGCCGCGCGCCAGCGCCGCGCCCTCGCGGATCAGATCGTGACACCCGGTCTGCCGGCTGTCCGTAACGTTTCCCGGCACGGCCAGCACTTCGCGGCCCTGTTCGGCGGCCAGGTGCGCGGTGATCAGAGCGCCGCTGCGGGCCGGGGCCTGGACCACCACCACGGCCCGGCACAGGCCGCTGATGATCCGGTTGCGCATGGGGAAGTGCCAGTCGCGGGCGGTCACGCCCAGGCAGAATTCGCTGAGCACCGCCCCGGTGGCCGCCACCTGGTCGTGCAGGGCGCGGTTCTGGGGCGGATAGACGACGTCGATCCCGGTGCCCAACACCCCGGCGGTGTACCCGCCCGCGGCCAATGCTCCACGGTGGGCGGCGGCGTCGATGCCGGCGGCCAGACCACTGATCACGCCCACTCCGGCCGCCGCCAGCCCGCGGCCGAGGTCTTCGGCCACCAACTCCCCGTACGGCGACGCGCGCCGCGTGCCGACCAGCGCCACACAGGGGAGCGGGGACTCGGGCAGACGCCCGCGGACGAACAAGACCGCCGGGGGATCGGGCAAGCTGGCCAACAGGACCGGGTACTCCGGCTCGCCGCGCGCCACCATCTCGGCGCCCAGGTCGGTGAGCTTCGCCAACTCGAGACCCACCTCCCGCCGGCCGGCTTCACGCACCCGGTCGCGCAGGCCGGGGTCCAGGCCGTGGCGCGCCCAAGAGGCATCGTCGGCGGTGAATACGGCCGCGGCCGAGCCAAACGCGGCCAGCAGCCGATGCTTGCGCCGGGCCGTTTCGTTGAGGGCGGCCAGCCGGAGCAGCCAGGCGGCGGCGTCAGGATCGGCGGAGGGTTTCACTAGGCCGGCGGCGGTTCCGCACCTGGCGGGCCACCCGGTCCCGCTTCAGGCTTGGGCTTGGCCACCGGCTTCGGCGGCGGGAGCGAGTTGTCGATGGTGAAGGTGAACTCCCGGACGACCGAGTTGCCCTTGAAGTCCGGTACGGTGATCTTCAGGGTGTGCTTGCCGTCATCCAGCTTGGCCCGCGCCGCGCCGGACTTCTGGCTGACCAGATTGATGGTCAACAGATAGTCGTTGGGCGTGACGGTCATCAACTCGCTGACGAACGGCTGCCCGTCCCAGAGGACCCGGATGCCGGTCATGTCGACCCCGCTGCCCTCGTCGTAGACGTACGTCTCGACGGTGAACACGCGCTGCTTGCCGGCCAGCTTCAACTCCTCGGCCTCGGGCGGGAGGACCACCTTGCCGTCTTCCGGCTTGTTCGCTTCGGCCTCGGCCACCAGCGCGGCGCGCAGTTCGTCGTCGATCAGGGGGATGGCCACCGCCGAGTTGTCCTCGGCCAGGGTGACGATCTGCGGCAGGTACAGCCGCGGCTTGCCGACGTCCACGGCGTCGGCGCGCAAGCAGAACAGCGTGCCGGTCAGCGAGACGGCGTAGACCGCGCCGTTGGCCACCACCGGCGGGACCGCGATGGGCTGCCGGGACAGGTTCGGGCCGATGGTCTCGATGGGACTGCAGCGGTAGTACCACTTGGCCGTGAGCGTGGCGGCGTCGACGCAGTAGACGTTGCCCACGTCGGTACCGAAATAGACCTCCTGGTCGGCGATGGTGGCAGCGTTCTCACAGGCGGAGTCGGTCTTGGCCGCGTTGACCACATCGCCGCGCTTGGGGTCGAGGACCAGCAGCAGATCGTTGCGGTCGAACAGGTAGATCTTGTCGTCCGCCACGGCGGGCCCGCCGCGGGCGGCGGTGACCTTGGTCTGCCGCCAGACCGTCCGGCCGGTGCGCACCATCCGGGCATCGTCCCGGGTGCCGACCACCGGCTTCCCGTCCCAGACCGCCGGCGGGGTGACCAGGTTGCCTTGCGGCTGCGCCCAGAAGGTCCGTTTGCGTTTCACGTCCACGCAGTACAGCAGGTTGTCGCCGCCGGTGAAGTAGAGGTAGCCGTCGGCATAGACCATGGCCCGCTTCGGCGGCACGTTGTGCTTGACCAACGGCTGCGGGTCGAGCGTCTTGACGCTCATCGCGTAGAGTTGGCCGTTGTCGGCGGCGATATAGATGGTGCCGTCGGCCAGGAGCAGATCGGTGGTCACGCCGCCGCGGACCTGGACCAGGGCGAACAGCCGCTTGTCGGTCTGGTCGACGGTGTCCAGTATGTGGATCTCGCCGTTGACCGCGGCCACCACCAGGTGCCCTTCGAGAAACACCGGCGTCGACCGGATGGCGAACCGCGTCTCGTACTGCCAGATGATCTCGCCGGTCTCGGTGTCCAGCGCGTAGACCACCCCTTGAGAGCAGAAGAAGACGCGGTTGCCGACCACCAGGGGCGAGGTGGAATACCCGGCGTCGGGGCCGGTGGCGAACTTCCATAGCAGGGCCAACGGCGGGGACAGCTTCTCGGCGGTCCGTCCGGTCCGCTGCGCATCCTGCCGGGCCATGGTCACGTCGGTAGCCAAGGCTCCGCTCGCCATCGCCAGGGGAACCATAACGCACAGGAGCTTGCGCACCGTCATCGTCGCGTCCTCCAACCCGGGGCGAGCCGTGAGCCAGGTGTGGGCCGTGGGCCGCGCCATTATAGTCAGCGTGATCCGGCCGTGTCAACCGCGCCGAACCGCCCGTCAGGCCGTCCCGCGGCGACCGTCTCAACCCTTCTGACGACCAGACTCACCGGCGGTGCCCCCATAAAAGGGGTCAGGAGCCTTTTCTGAGAAAAGGCTCCTGACCCCTTTTATGGTCACGGCTCCAGCAGACCCCGCAGGCCTTCGGCCACCAGCCGCACCACCTCCTCCGGCTCGTCGGCCAGTTGCAGCAGGTCCAGGTCCTCGGCCGAGATGCACCCGAGGCCGAGCATGGTCTCCTGGATCCACTCCACCAGCCCGCTCCAGTAGCGCCGGCCGAAGAGCACTACCGGGAAGTTGGAGATGGTCCGCGTCTGCACCAGGGTCAGCGCTTCGAACAGCTCGTCCATGGTCCCGAAGCCGCCGGGAAAGATGACGAACCCGGCCGAGTACTTCACGAACATGGTCTTCCGCACGAAGAAATAGTGGAAGTTGAGGCTGATGTCCTGGTAATGGTTGGCGGTCTGCTCGAACGGCAGATCGACGTTCAGCCCGACGCTCAGCCCGCCGGCCTGGTAGGCGCCCTCGTTGCCGGCGGCCATGATCCCCGGCCCGCCGCCGGTGATGATGGTGAACCCGGCCTTGGACAGCAGCTCGGCCGTCTGACGCGCCGCCGCGTAGTACTCGTGGTCCGGTGCCAGGCGGGCCGAGCCGAACAGGCTGACCGCCGGCCGTACCCGGCACAACTGCTCGAATCCCGAGACGAACTCGCCCATGATCCGGAACACCCGCCAGGTATCGGATTCAGCGAACTCGTCGGTTTGCAGAACGGTGTTGAGCAGCGCCTCGTCGCCGCTGCCGCGCCGCGTCGGTCGGTAACCGGTCACCTTGCCTCTCATCGCTCTCGTCACCCGTCTTCCGCGCTCGGCGAGTTATCCACTTTGACCACGCTCGCCCGGCCTTCGTTCGCTCCGGTGGTCGCGGTCACGATTCTCCCGGCCAAGGCCGCAGCTCGCCGGACACGGACGTCAGCCGCCCCTGGTCGAAGGCCAGCTTGACCACCGTCAGCGAGACGGCGTGGGGATGGTTCTGAAAGATGGGCGTGCCGCCGACCACTTCCGCCTCCGGCAGGCCGGTATGGCTGTGGCCGCCGAGGATCAGGTCCAGCCCCGGTCCGGCGGCGGCCAGCTCCCGGTCGGCGGCCAGGCCGAGGTGGCTGAGGCAGATGGTCGCCGCGCCGCTGGCCTCGGCCAGCACCCGCGCCACGGCGGACGCCGGGGCAATGAACCGCACCGGCGTGACCAGCCGTGCCAGGCTGCGCGCGGTGACCATCGGCACCAGGAGGCCTGTCACCAGGAGCGTCAGGCCGGGTACCGGGGTCAGCCGACAGTGCGGCACGATCCCGCCATACCCGGCCGGCGCGGCCAGGTTGGCGCACAGCACGGGGAACGGAGCCCGCTTCAGCTTGCACCGCTGCGGCCCGGGCCGGAAGTGGAACTCGCGGTTGCCCAGCGCCCCGGCGTCGTAGCCGGCCAGGCGCATCCGGTCGTGGGCCGGCTCGCCGTCGCGCCGCCAGTCGACGTTGCCGCAGGCCACCGCGTCGCCGCTGTCGAGCAGCAGGCACGGCGCCAGCTCCTCCTTGAGCGCGGCCAGCCTGTCGGCGCCGTCACGGGTCAACCGGCCGTGCAGGTCGTTGGTGTGCAGCAGCGTGACGGTCCCGGTCACCGGCGAAAGCCGATCTTCGGTACGTCGCCCTCGCCCGCGGCTGGGATCAGCGCGCCCGGCGTGGCGCACTCCCGCCAGTTCAAGTAGGCGCGGATCACCTCGACGCAGCGTCCCTGGGCCTCCAGCACGCGCTCGACCAACTCCCGCAGCACGCCGCGGCCGCCGGGCAGCTCCAGCACCAGATCGACCTTCCGGCGTACCAGCACGGTCGCGTCGGCCGGCGCCGCGCGCAGCCCGCACAAGTCCATCGCCGGCAGATCGAGCAGGTCGTCACCCAGATAGCAGAACTGGTCGCAGCTCAGGCCCAGCTCGCCCGCCACGGCGGCCAGGCACTCGCGCTTGTCGGCCACGCCTTGGTGGACCTGCTCGAGGCCCATGTCGGCCGCCCAGCGGGCGACCATGGCGCTCTGCCGTTGGGTGATCACCACCACCGGCCAGCCCGCGCAGCGGGCCAGTTGCAGCCCGACCTCGTCGTGGGTGTGGAACAGCTTGAGCAGCTCGCCGTCCGCGCCGTAGGGGTAGGTGCCGTTGGTCAGGACCCCGTCCACGTCGGTCACCAGGCCGGCGACCCGCCGCATCTTGTCCGCTATCTCGTCACGCTCGTGCATCGGCTCCCTCGGTTGATGGCCGCCCGATTCCGGGCCGCCGCCGGAATCCCTCCCGGCCGGCTCAGCGGCGGAACCGCGCCGCCACCTGCCCGACGATCTCGGCCGCCAGTTCGCAATGCTCCGGCTGGTACTTCTCGCAGAAGGTGGACCAGCGGACGAAGCGCTCGAGGTAGGCCGCGGCGTTGGGACAGCACTCCGCGCCGTAGCAGTACCGCCGTGAGGCCGGCGGACGGCTGTACGGGTAGCGCTCCGCCGCCGCGGCCTCGGCCAGGAACTGGCAGCTCGCCGGCAGGAGATAGTACCGGCCGGTCCCCGCTCCGGGGATCCCGCCGGCGGCGCAGGCCGCGGCGAACTCGTCGGTGGTGCACGTGAAGGCTCCCGGCGTCAGGGCGAACCCGGCCATCCAGCAGGAGTGGACCTCCTGCCAAGCGGGGATGGCCGGCGGTTCGATCCCCTCGATGGCCGCCAGCCGGTCGAACAGCAGACGGATCATCCGGTCCCGATGCGCCACTTGGTCGGGGGCGATGTCGAGCTGCGCCAGGCACACGGCGGCGGTACACTGAGTCATCCGGTAGGCGTACCCGGCCTCGACGTGGACCCGGCCGAAGCCCGGCCGCTCGACCCCACCACGGCTGTGGCCGACGAACCGCGCCCGCGCGGCGAAGTCGTCGTCATCGGTGAGCAAACACCCGCCGGTGTCCGCGCCCATGGTCTTCTCGGGATCGAACGAGAACGCCCCCACCTCGCCGATGGTCCCGGCCAGCCGGCCCCGGCCGCGGCTGTACACGGCCTGGCAGGCGTCCTCGACCAGCGTCAGCCCCCGCTCTCGACAGAGCGCTGCCAGCGGATCCAGATCGACCATCAGCCCGGTCTTGTGGACCACCAGCACGGCCCGGGTGCGGTCGGTGAGCAACGGCTCGATAGTCTCGACCCCGACGTTCGGGCCGTCCGGCAGCGTGTCGGCGAAGACCGGGATCAGGCCCTCCTTGACCAGGCCCATGATGGTCCCGTAGTCGCTGATGGAGCTGACCACGATCTCGTCGCCCGGCTGGTACCCCGCGGCCGCGGCCCACACCGCCAGGGCCGGCGTACACCCCGGTGTGGCGACGCAATGCCGCACCCCCATCGCCTCGGCAAAGGCCCGCTCGAACCGGGTGACCATATCCGAGGCCAGCCCGGCGCCCATCACCTCGCCCAGCAACCGCCCGGCCGACGGGCCAATGGCGCGTGGAAAGGCGGTCGGCAGCGAACCCGCGAACCCGGCCTGAGCCGCGGCGCCGTACCGGGCGGGAGGGTCCTGGTTGGGCATGACGGTCTCCTGCCGAAACTCTTCCCCGCGCCCGTCCGATGCCCTGCCCAGGTCCGCCGACCCGCGGCCCTTCCTCCTCCGGAGGAAGTGGCCCGCAGGGCCGATGGAGGCGGTGGCGATCACCTGGCGCGGCTGCAGCCGCCTCTTCCGGCGCTGCGCGCCACCTTTTCCAGCGGAGAAGGGGTTGGCCGGTTGGGGACGATCAACCCTCCCGCGGTGAGGGTTTCGCACGCGCAGACCCGTGTTCTTATTCGGGGCCTGCGTGCGGCATTTGGTGGTTGTGGACGCCACACCCCCTATGGTCCCCCTCGCCGTCGGACGGCAAGGGGGACGGGCTTCGTGGTCGGAGGCGGTGAGGGGCTCGCGCAACTCCCGTCCAGGAGGACCTTCGGCCCTGGTCGCGAACGCCGCGCGCCGACCGGGGGCGTTGCCCCCGGCTGCGGTAGGCCGGGCCTTCGGCCCTCATCGCGGCCGTCGCCGCCACACCCTCCCGGTCCCCCGGCGAAGTCATGGAAAGGAGAAGTTGACCTAACGAGATCCTAACGCTACTCTGGCACAAGGTGCCTGGACGGGCGGGAGGTGTGCGATGCCGAGGCACCAGGTGCTGGTCGTCGAGGACGAGAGCGACATCCTTGAGCTGATCCGCTACAATCTCAGCAAGGAGGGCTATGCCGTGGAGACCGCGGCGACCGGCGAACAGGCCTTGCTGGCGGCGCGCCGGATGCAGCCCGACGTGGTGCTGCTGGACCTCATGCTGCCGGGGGTCGACGGACTGGATGTCTGCCGCACGCTGAAAGCCGATCCGCGGACCAACCGCGTGCCGATCATCATGGTCACGGCCAAGGGTGAAGACGTGGACGTGATCACCGGCCTCGAAGTCGGCGCCGACGACTACCTCACCAAGCCGTTCAGCCCGAAGGTCTTGCTGGCCCGCGTCCGCGCCATCCTCCGCCGCTCCAAGGCCGTCATCGTCGACGAAACCGAATTGGTGCGGATCCACGAGTTGAACCTCGATCCCGGCCGGCACGAGGTGACCGTCAACAACCAGCCGGTTGACCTGACCTACACCGAATTCCGCATCCTCCATCTGCTCGCCCGCCGGCCCGGCTGGGTCTTCGCCCGGGCGCAGATCGTCGAGGCGGTCCGCGGCGAGGAGTACCCGGTCACCGACCGCTCGGTCGACGTCCACATGGTCTCGCTGCGCCGCAAGCTGGGCGACGCGGGGCGGTACGTGGAGACCGTCCGCGGCGTCGGCTACCGGTTTCGGGACTGACGGTGCGACGCACCAAGCTGTTCTGGCGGCTGTTCCCAACGCTGCTGGCCCTGGCCGCGGCGCCGCTGCTGGTCAGCACCTCCTACGCGGTGCGGGCCATGCGCCAGGCCCACCTGGACCAGGCCGCCGACGACCTCCAAGCGCGCGCCATGCTGGTCGCCGCGCCGGCCCGCGAGCTGATGGCGGCCGGCGACCCCGAGCAGCTCCGCCGCCGCGCGGCCGTGCTCGGCCGCCTGGCCGGGGCGCGGGTGACGCTGCTCGCCCGGGACGGGACCGTCCTCCTAGATTCGCATGGCGACCCGCGCCAGATGGAGAATCACGCCGACCGCCCGGAGGTCAGGGAGGCGCTCGCCCACGGCCGCGGGCACTCGGTCCGCTCCAGCCGCACCGTCGGCTACGAGATGCTCTACGTCGCCCAGGGTCTGGACGACCGGCGCCTGATCCGGCTCTCGGTGCCGCTGCGGTCCCTCGAGTCGTCGCTCCGCCGGGTCAACCTCCGGGTCGGGCTGGCCGCGGCGCTGGCCGCGTTGCTGGCCGGCCTGGCGAGCTTCCTGCTGGCGCGGCGGATCAGCCACAGCCTGGTCCTGCTGAAGACGGCCAGCGAGCGGTTCGCCGCCGGTGACCTGTCGCACCGGCTGCCGGCCGCCGACACCGAGGAGGTGGCGGCCCTGTCGGCGGCGCTGAACGCCATGGCGGCCGAGTTGGACAGCCGCCTGAACACGGTGGTTCGGCAGCGCAACGAATTGGAGGCGGCGCTGGCCAGCATGGTCGAGGCGGTGGTCGCGGTCGATGTCGACGAGCGCATCTTGAGGCTCAACCAGGCCGCGGCCGAGCTGTTCGATGTCCGGCCCGAGGAGGCCACCGGCCGGCTGGTTCAGGAGGTGCTCCGCAACGCCGACCTGCAGCGGTTCGTGAAGCGCACCCTGGCCAGCGCGGTCAGCTTGGAGTCGGACGTCACCATCCGACGCAACGAGGACATCCACCTCCAGGCCACCGGCACACTGCTCCACGACCGCGACGGGCGGAGCATCGGCGCGCTGGTGGTGCTCAACGACGTCACCCGCCTGCGCCGGCTGGAGGCGGTCCGCCGCGACTTCGTGGCAAACGTCTCCCACGAGCTGCGGACTCCCGTCACGGCCATCCGCGGGTTCGTCGAGACGCTGCTGGACGGCGCGCTCCAGCAGCCGGCCGAGGCCGAACACTTCCTGGCCATCATCGACCGGCAGGCGGAACGGCTGCAGGCCATCATCGAGGATCTGCTGACCCTGTCGCGGATCGAGCAGGGCGTGGAGCGCACGGACATTGAGCTCCAGGAGTTGTCCGTGCCGGAGCTGCTGGGCGCGGCGGCCCAGGCCTGCGCGCCGGCGGCCCAGGAGAAGGGCATCACCATCGAGCTGGACTGCGACGAGCTGACCTGGATGGTCAACGCGGCGCTGCTGGAAGAGGCGGTGGTCAACCTGATCGACAACGCCGTGAAGTACAGCGGCGAAGGGCGGCGGGTCGAGGTCCGGGCTGAGGTCGAGGGGGACCAGTTGTCCATCTCGGTGATCGACCAGGGCGTGGGCATCGCCGCCGAGCACCTGCCCCGGCTGTTCGAGCGGTTCTACCGCGTGGACAAGGCGCGCAGCCGGCAGGTGGGCGGCACCGGGCTGGGCCTGGCCATCGTCAAGCACATCGTCAACGCCCACCGCGGCCGGGTGGAGGTGGCCAGCGAGCCGGGCCGCGGGAGTGTCTTCACCATCACTCTGCCGCACCTGGTGGCGGTCGCCGCCGGTTGACGCCAAGCGGGTGCTCCGGCATACTGGCGCCACCTTGCCGGAGGTCCGTTCCCCATGGCACTGACCCGTGATGAGGTCGCCCACGTGGCCTGGCTGGCCCGCCTTGCCCTGACCGAGGCCGAGCTGGATCGTTACGCCGGACAGCTCTCGGACATCCTCGAACACGTCGCCCGGCTGCAAGAGGCGGACGTGGCCGGCGTGCCGCCCACGGCGATGGCCACCGAGGGCGCCAACGTCACCCGCGCCGATGAGCCGCGGCCGTCGTCCACGCAGGCAGAGACGCTGGCCAACGCCGCCGACACCGAGGACGGCTACTTCCGCGTCCGCGCCATTCTCGAGGAGTCGGCCTGATGAGTGCCTTGCACGAGCTGTCCATCGAGGCCGCCGCGGCCGGGCTGCGCGCCGGGGAGTTCTCCAGCGTCGAGCTGACCCGGGCGGTGCTGGACCGGGTCACGGCGGTCGAGCCCGAGGTGGCCTCGTACCTGGAAGTAACCGCGCCGGCGGCGCTGGCCGCGGCCGAGGCGGCGGACCAGCGGCTGAAGGCCGGCCCGGCGCCCGTCCTGTGCGGCATTCCCGGCGCCATCAAGGATCTTATCGCCACCCGCGGGCACCGCACCACCGCCGGCTCGAAGATGCTGGCCAACTTCCACCCGACCTACGACGCCCACGTGATCGACCGGCTCAAGGCCGACGGGTACGTGATGGTCGGGAAGACCAATCTGGACGAGTTCGCGATGGGCTCGTCGACCGAGAACTCGGCCTACCAGCAGACCCGCAACCCGTTCTGCCCCGACTGCGTCCCGGGTGGCTCGAGCGGCGGCTCGGCCGCGGCGGTGGCCGCGGACGAGGCGATGTTCAGCCTGGGCACCGACACCGGCGGGAGCATTCGCCAGCCGGCCAGCCTGTGCGGCGTGGTGGGCTGCAAGCCGACCTACGGCCGCGTCTCGCGCTGGGGCGTGATCGCCATGGCCTCGTCCCTTGACCAAGTCGGCCCGTTCGCCCGCACCGTGCGGGACTGCGCGGCCGTCTTGGAGTGCCTCGCCGGCCGCGACGAGCGCGACGCCACCTCCAGCGACCGGCCGGTCGGCGGCTACCTGGCGGCCTGCGGACGCGAGTTGGCCGGGCTGCGGGTGGGCGTGCCGAAGGAGTACTTCGTCGAGGGGATGCAGCAGGACGTCGAGGACGCCATCCGCGCGGCGGTGCGGCAGATCGAGTCGCTGGGCGCCGAGGTAGTGGACATCTCGCTGCCCCACACCGATTACGCGCTGCCGACCTACTACGTGCTGATGCCCTGCGAGGTGTCGGCCAACCTGGCCCGGTACGACGGCATCCGCTACGGCGTGCCGCAGTCGGGCGAGACCATGTGGGACGCCTACATGCGCACCCGGGGCGAGGGCTTCGGGGCCGAGGTCAAGCGGCGCATCATGCTCGGCACCTACGCCCTCAGCGCCGGCTACCACGACGCCTACTACGTCCAGGCGCAGAAGGTGCGGACGCTGATCCGGCAGGACTTCGACCAGGCCTTCGCGCGGGTCGACGCCATCGTCTGTCCGGCCTCGCCGACCACCGCCTTCCGCTTCGGCGAGAAGATGGACGACCCGGTGCAGATGTACCTGTCCGACATCTTCACCCTGGCGCCGTCGCTGGCCGGGCTGCCCGGGCTGGTCGTCCCGGCCGGGTTCGACGGCGCCGGCAAGCCCATCGGGATGCAGCTCATCTCGGCGCGGTGGGAGGAGGAGACGCTGTTCCGCGTCGCTTATGCCTTCGAGCAGAGCACCACCCACTCCCTCCCGGCCAACCGCGACCGGATCCGGGTCGGGCAGGGAGGTGCGGCATGAGCGAGTGGAAGACGGTGGTCGGGATCGAGGTCCACACCCAGCTCCTGACCCGCAGCAAGATGTTCTGCGCCTGCGCCAACGACTACGCCGGCGCCGAGCCCAATACCCATGTCTGCCCGGTCTGCCTCGGCGCGCCGGGGATGCTGCCGGTGGTCAACGAGCAGGCCCTGCGCTACGGCATCATGGCCGCTCTGGCGCTCAACTGCCGGGTGCCCGAGTTCTCCTGGTTCGAGCGCAAGAACTACCCCTACCCGGACCTGCTGAAAGGGTACCAGCTCACCCAATACACCTATCCCATCGGCGCCGACGGCTACCTGGACGTGACCGAGGGCGAGCAGACCCGGCGGATCCGCATCCGGCGGGTCCACCTGGAAGAGGACACGGCCAAGAACACGCACCTCACCCGCGGCCAGCAGAGCTACTCGCTGGTCGACTGCAACCGGTCCGGCGTGCCGCTGATGGAGATCGTCAGCGAGCCCGACGCCCGGACCACCGACGAGGCGGTGGCCTACCTGCGCAAACTGCGCGACGTTTTGGTCTTCTTGGGTATCGCCTCCGGCCGGATGGAAGAGGGCGCGATGCGGCTGGAGGCCAACGTCAGCGTTCGCACCGCCGAGGAGGAGGCCGCCGGGATCTACCGCAAGCGGTGCGAGATCAAGAACCTGAACAGCTTCGACGGGGTGCAGGCGGCGCTCGAGTACGAGGTCCAGCGGCAGATCGAGGTCTACGAGTCGGGCGGCGCGGTGGAGCAGGCCACCTTGGGCTGGGACGGCGCCCGCGGCCGGACGGTGGTCCAACGGTCGAAGGAAGAGGCGCACGACTACCGCTACTTCCCCGAGCCCGACCTCCCGCCGCTGCGGTTCGGCGCCGACGATGTCGAGCGCATCCGCGCCGGGCTGCCCGAGCTGCGCCACGAGATCGTCGAGCGGTATCAGCGCGAGCTGGGCCTGGACGCCTACCGGGCCGATCTCCTGGCCCAGACGCGGTCGTTCGCGGAGTACTTCGAGGCGGCGCTGGCGGCCTATGATAAGGTCGATCGCGTGGCCAATCTGCTGCTGGGCGACTTCATGGGCCAGGTCAACGAGCGGCAGCTCAGCGTCGAGGACTGCGCGCTGCTGCCCGTCCTGGCGACCGAGCTGGCGGAGCTGGCCAGGCAGTGGGACTCCGGCGAGCTGACCGGGCCGCAGGTCAAGCAGCTCCTGCCGCATCTGTTCGCCACCGGCCAGACGGTCGAGCAGGGCAAGCAGGCGCTGGACATCAAGGTCATCGGCGGCGGCGACGAGCTGGCGGCGGCCATCGACCAGGTGCTGGCCGACAACCAGGACGCGGTGGACAAGGTCCTGGGCGGCAACACCAAGGTGATGGGCTTCCTGGTTGGCCAGGTGATGAAGGCCACCCGCGGGCAGGCCGACCCGGGGGTGGTCAACAAGCTGTTGGCCGAGCGGTTGAAGGGCTGAGCACGCCGCGCCGGCGGCGATTCCCTGACGCCGACGGCGGCCGGCGGCAAGCTGGGGTTGGAGCAAGACACCACCGATGAGGGCGGCGACCGCGTTGGCCTGGCTGATGACCGTCGGCGCCGCCTTGCCGGCGGAGCGCCCTGTCCTCCGCGCGGTCGGCGTCCACGTGTTCGATCCCGCCGCGGGGCGGTCGCGGTGGTTCGGCCCGGGCGGGCACCCCGCCTGGTCGCCCGACGGCCGGCGGCTGTACCTCGAAGCGCACCACGGCCTGACCTCCGAGCCGCCGTTCGGGCCGCTCTACTTCCTCGAGGCGGCCACGTTGAAGGCCCGGGGGCTGACCGGCGCGCCGCCACTGGGCTGTGCCAAGGTGTCGCTTTCAGGCAGACGCCTGGCGGCGCTGGCCTGGGTCGGCGGCGAGCAGGCGGCGGTCGGCGTGGTGTCCGCCGAGACCGGGCTCGCGCTGGGCGAGCCGCTGCCGTTGGGCCCGCTGCGGCCCGAGCTGGCCGATGCCTACGCCTGGCACCCCTCCGCCGAAGCACTGTATTTCGCGCGGGCGGCGGGTTCCTTGTCCGCGGGGGCCGGGGTGTATCGGATCGACTTGCCCGACGGCGAGCCGCGCGCGGTGGTCGCCGGCCAGGGCGCCGACGGGGTCTGGCCGTCGCCTGATGGGACGCTGCTGGCCATCCGCGTCGGCCGGCAGGTGACCGTCGCGCGGCCCGACCACCCGGAAGTGCCGGTGCAGGAGCGGTGGTCCGGCGCCGAGGACGAGACGGTGGTCGGCCTCGCCTGGGCGGGCGAGTCGCTGTGGCTGGACGTCCGCGGTGGGGTGGGGCCGAGGCTGATCAAGTGCGCGCCCGCCGGCGAGCCGCCGGCCGTCGTGACGGTGCCGGGCGAGCCGCTCTCGCCGTTGACCGTGGCCGGCGAGACCGCCTGGTACCTGGGCCGGCTGGACGGCCAACCCGGGCTGCTGGCGCTGAACCTGGCCGACGGCACGGTGCAGGAGGCCGCCGACATCGAGCCGGAGCTGCCGTTGGAGCTGGGCAACGGGTGGAGTCTGCCCGCGCCGGCGGTCGCCGCCGACGGGCGGGTGGCGGTGGCGCTCGGCCGGACCGATCGCTGGGGCCAGGCCGACCGGGACCTGACCGAGGGCTGGGACGTGCTGGCGTCCGGCAAGACCGTGGCCGTGCTCCGTCGCGGGCGCAACGTCGGGGCCAGCGGAGTGGTGTTCGAGTCGCCGCAGTGCGGGTATGCGGGCCGGCGGCGCCCGGCGCCGGACTCGCCGGTGGCGGCGGACCGGCGCGCCGGGACGATGCGCTGGAGCCGGCCGGTGCCGCCCCGGTTCGTGGTCCTGCACCACACCGCGACGACCAGCGACCGCGGCAGCCTGAATGCCCTGACCAGCCCGTCGGACGGGCTGCTGGCCCGGCTCTACGAGGACGTCACCCCGGGCAGCCGCCTGCCCGGCGAGCCGCGCACCATCGGCGTCCATTACCTGGTGCTGCGCAGCGGCGCGGTGCTGCAGTTGGCCGAGGAGAAGCACCTCACCCGCCACGCCGGGATCGGTCAGTGGGGCAACCAGGGGCCGATCTACGACTTCAACGTGGATACCATCGGGATCGAGATCGTCGCCAAGGGGCACGACTTCACCGGCGGGCAGGTGGCCAACGTCGGCCGGCTGGTGGCGGACATCTGCCGGCGGCAGGCAATCCCGCTCCAGCATGTCGGCAGCCGGCCGTTCGAGGAGGGAGTCCTCTACCACAAGGACTTCGCCGGCGGCCTGCGCGGCAAACCGGATCCGGCGGGCTGGCCCTGGACCACCATGATGCGGTACGCTCAGCAGTATCGCGAGACAGACCGATGAGATTCGTGGCCCTGCCCGCGGCGGTGATGACCCTGTCGGTGCCGGCCCTGGCGCAGACCGTGGCGCTGGTGGCCGAGCAACGGCTGGTTTCGCCGGCCAGCGTAGATCTGCCGTTCGAGTTGAACGCCGTGCCGGCCGGCCAGCAAGTGCGCCTGTCGCTCCTGGCCCGCTGCGACCACCCCGTCTTCGGCGGGCACAACCCGTTCCTGGCGGTCAAGGTCAACGGGCGCGTGGTCGAGCCGTGGCAGCTCCTCAACAAGCCGCGCGAGTTCACCATGTACGACGGCTCCGACGCCGGATGGTGGGGCCAGGGGATGTGGCGGCTGCTCTACTCGCCGAGCTTCGAGGCCCTGTTCCGCGACGACCCGCCGGCCTACATGGTCGCCGACGCCGACCCGTACCGGTTCGTCTGGGACATCACCCCCTACCTCACTGCCGGCCGGAACACCCTGACCTTGAGCCACCCGAAGCTGCTGACCCGGCCGACCACCGTGGTCGTGGCCGACGTCGGAGTGGAGGTCGGCCAGCCGCAAGCGCCGGCGCGGCCGTTGGCCGAGGACAACGAGGCCGGCGAGTTGAGCACTTACGTGGCGCAACCGGCGCGGGCGGTCCAGATGGCCGTTCGGCTCGGCTCGGGCGGCGCACTGGAAGTGACCGTGGGTGACCGGCGCCTGGCCTTCACCACGCGGGTCAGCGAGCCGGAGGGCGGTTGGGGCCAGACCTCGGCCGACCGCTGGAGCGAGGTGCTGCCGGCCGGGCCCGGCGCGGCCGCGTGGACCGGGACCGGATACCGGGTCGAGCGCCGGGTGACCGTCGCCGCCGACCATGTCCAGGTGGCCGACACCATCACCAACACCACCGAGCGCCTGCTCGGGGTGATGGTCGAACACCGGCTGGAGCTGGCGGCCGAGCCGGAGCAACGCCTGCTCTGCGGCCGGAAGGTGCACAAGCGCCAACAGACCACCTCGTCGCCCGGCAACCCGACCGCGCTGGCCCGGTGGCCGGAGCTGGCGGTCGGTCTGGTGGCCGTGGACGACGTGTTCCGGGTCCAGGGCGAGTGTTTCTCGGCCGACGATGCCATCGGCCTGGCCGATCGCCGGCTGGGCTTCGCGCCCGGCGCCGCGCATACGCTGGAATGGTCGATCCACCCCGCGCCCGGCGGCGACTACTGGGACGTGATCAACGCCGTGCGCCGCGACTGGGGCAGCAACTTCACCATCCCCGGCCCGAGCGTGTTCGAGCCGACGCCGGACGGCAGCCGGTCGGATGCGGAGTACGCCGCGTGGCTGACGACCCGGCACCTGGCCCTGGCCGTGGCCGGTCAACAGCGGCTGGACGACGGGATTCTGGCCGAGGGCACGGCCATTCCGCTGGCCACCAGGTGGAACGCCGGCTTCCGCCGCTGGCGCGCCAAGCTGAAGGCCGCCGACCCGGACTTCCAGGCGTTGATCTACCTGCACACGCAGATCAGCACCGAGCCCGAGGCGCAGACGAAGTACGCCGACTGTCGCGTGTTGGACGCAGGCGGGCAGCAAGTGGTCTCGCCCTACCACTACCCCGTCTACCTGTTCCTGCCCCGGCCCGACAACGCCTACGGCCGGGAGTTGATGAAGACCGTCGAGTTCATCCTGGACGAGCTGCCGTGCGACGGGATCTACAACGACTGCTTCACCTACGACTCGGCGGCCTGGGCCTGGGGCCTGCCCTGGGACGGGTGTACGGTGAGCATCGACCCCAGGACGCACGCCGTGGGGGATCGGTACTCGAGCGTGGTCTTGCTCCAACAGCCGTTCAAGGAATGGCTGGTCGAGGCGGTGCGGCGGCGGGGCAAGCTGCTGATCGGCAACGGGGTGCTGAAGACCCGGACCATGCTCCAGCACCGGGTGCCGACCTTCACCGAGACCAACTCGTTCGCCTTCCTGATCGACACCCACCTCGGCGCGCCCTGGGGCCTGGGCACCCACGAGTCCGAGCAGAGCCAGCGCGCCCGGGCGTACATGGCCCGGCGAATGCTCGACCACGGCGGGGTCTACAGCGTCTACGTCTGGTCCGACGACCCGGCCGAGGCGCCGTTCATCCGGCACTTCTACCCCATCACCCCGACCGAGCTGCGGGCCGGCGTGGTGATGGGCGAGGAACGGATTCTGACCAGCCGCTCCGGCCGCTTCGGCTGGCCCGACGGCGCCCGCGCCGAGGTCCATGTCTACGACGCGGAAGGCCGGCCGGTACCGGAGCCGCGGGTCACCGAAGTCAAGGAAGGCTCGCGCTGGCTGACGGAGGTCCGGCTCCCCCTCGACGGCTTCGCCGCGCTGGTGCGCCGGCCGTAGCGGTCAGAACTGGAACTGGAACTGCGCCCCGAGCTGGCTGTTGGAGCGGCTGGCGAACGGATCGGCGAAAAGGTCGAAACGGACATCGTCGCTGAGCGTCGGCCGATAGGTGAGGCCGATCCCGGCGGTATTCGGCCGGAGCGGGCCGTGCCAGCTCGGCAGCGGTCGGCTGCGAGGGAGCAGACCGGGCTTGGTCAGCCAGCCCAGGCCCAGGGTGAACGGCCTGTCGGCGCCGTAGCGAAGGGTGTAGGTCGGCGGCCAGTTGAGGTCGGTCAGCGCGGCGGTGAGCAGCCCGGCGCCGAGTCCGAACGAGCCGATCAGCCAGGAGTCGCCGCCGGCCAGCTCGGTCACCGTGAAGGTGGCGGCGCCGGTCACCAGCCCGAACTTCATGCCGCGCAGCAAGCGGGCGTCCGGGCCCTTCATCCGGTCGATCACGTCGATCACGTCGGGTGACAGCCAAGTGAGCCGTTCCCCGACCACCAAGCGCACCACCCCGGCGCGGTCCAGGTCCTCGGCGATGCGGTAGAACCGGGCCGAGTCCGGTTGCGGGAAGGTCAACGCGAACGGCGAGCCACCCAGCAGCCGGTCGGGCTCCTGCGCCGCGGCGCCGCAGTTCATCGCGCACCACAGCGCCACTGCCGTCAGCCAGACCCCCAGACCATCCAGCACTCGTGTCACTGTCTACACACCCACCGCTCTGACAAGAGAGCGATTGGCCGCACCGCGGAGTTCCAAGTTCCGAGCCTGCTTGCCCTGTACGTTGGGTGATTCAACGCCCGGCCGCAGGGACCTCTTCACGAATCGCGATTCCCGCATCACGAAGTGGTCAAACGCCGGGATGCTTGCGAAACGGCGACATCAGGCGGTGGGGCTGCCGCCCAACCCCGCCTCCACCCACACCTTGCGCAGCATCCACACGACAACGGCCAGCATGACCACGAAGCAGACCAGGAACAGCGGCAACGTGGACCACTGGACGTGAACGGCATCGGCGCCGAGGATGCCGGTGGGGGACAGCTCGAAGGTCTGCAGCCGTTGGCGCGAGACGGCGTTGAGGATCAGCACCAGGTAGTGGGCAGGGACCACCGCCCAGGTCCTGGCCGGGTTGCCGGGCCGGGCCTGGTAGAGCATCCCGGCCAGCCCGAAGGCCGGCGAGACGGCGGTGAGGAGGAACAGCGGCAGCCGTGCGCCGCCGAGCAGAAAGCCCCGACTCTCGGCCGGCAGGGCGCCGAAGATGTACCAGGTGCCCATCAACCCGAACAGCGTCGCGCCGGCCAGGTACAGCTTGAGCGCGGTCCGCCGCGCGTAGTCGCGGAAGCTGTCGCTCTCGGCGGCGCAGAAGAAGGCGGTGTCGAGGGCGATCCAGGCGGCGGTGCTGCACAGCGCCAGGCCAACCATCATCAGCCACCGCGGCCAGAGGGTCGGGTCGCCCAGGTTGAGCGCCAGCCCGGTCACCGCGCCGGACACCCAGGTCCGCTCGAAGATGCCCTGCCACCGCGCCGGGTTGGTCATCAGGCTGAAGTTGTTGGCGAAGACGAACCCGATCCAGACCAGGAGCAGCGCCGCCGCGGCGATGGCGTTGCGGCCCACCGCGCCGACGCGGTCGGCGCGCACCGCCACCGCGTAGGCGTAGATGCCGTAGTAGGCGACGATCAGCGCGGGGATGATCGCGAACCACGGCCAGGCGATCAGGATGGTGGTGGGATAGAACACCCGGTAGTGGCTGACCTGGACGAACAGCAGCGGGACGATCCCGAAGTTGACGCCCAGGGCCACGGCGAACGGGAGCACCCGGCCGAGGCGGCCGGCCAGCCGGCTGGCCGGCTCCCCGCGCCGGGCCAGCACTGCGGCGGTGACCGAGCCCAGGAAGAACAGGTGCATCGGCCACAGGTGCAGCACGAAGCCGATCACCTTGAACAGGGTCAGGAACCACAACGGCGCCGGCAATCCCTCGGGAGTGGGCGGGGCCAGGAAGGCGTCGGGACCCATCAGTTGCTCCTCGCGTCAGCGCGGCGCGGCGGTCGGCCGGTCCTCGATGGGGTGGGGTGGCGTGACCGACTCGAGGTACTCGATCAGCAGGACCGCCTCGTCCTCGGTGCCGGACCAGGGCGGCATGAAGTAGTGGATGCGATCCGGGTGGTGCACCACCCGCTCAAGATCGCTGCGCTCCCAGCCGCGGATCAGGCCGTGGACGCCCGAGTAGCCACGCACCGCGTGGCAGTCGTTGCAGTGGTACATGAACAGCGTTCGGCCCAGATCGAGCCGCTGGTCGCTGGACAGCGCGCTGGCCCGCCAGGCTTCCACCCGGCCGTCGACGCCGGCCAGGGCCGGGTACCGGCTCCGCGCGTACTGCGCCGGCCACACCCCACGGGTCAGGATGCCCTGCTCCTGGAGCTCGGTCACCTCGTCCTTGTAGACGCCGTGGCCATAGACCAGGTCGTAGACCACGTACGGCTTGCGGGTCGCCTCACGCAGAAACTCGGAGGCGCCGATGGCCATCAGCGCCAGACAGAACAGGCCGATGGCCAGCGGACGGTTGACCTCGCTCGGCCGGCGGCCCGGACCGTAGGTCAGCAGCCCGGTGACCAGCAGCGTGACCGCCAGGGACAGCCCGGCGAACACGTTCATCGCCCCGGTGCCCTCGATCACCGCCTTGCCACTGGGTGGCAGGAGCACCGCCCAGCCCAGCCCACCGACGGCGATCATCAGCACGCCCGGCATGGTCCAGCGCGAGACGCTGCGCACCAGCCGCTCGCGCACAGCGCCGTCATCCAGTCGGAAGCTGGCGTGCAGGTAGAAGTACATCGAGGCCAGGAGGATCGACCCGCCGGTGCGGCAGACGGTCTGCGGGATGAACTGCGGATTGAGAAACGCGACCCAGAACCCGCCGGTCTCGGGCCACCGGCCCGGGTTCAACTGAAAGGCGGTGATGCCGGTGATCAGGACCAGCGAGAGCCACGCCGACCAGGCATAGATCCGGCCCAGCGCCACGTGCGTGCCGGCGGTGACCCGGTCCCAGTAATAGTAGAACAGGAACGCCGAGACGATCTCGACCACGAAGGCACACCACTCGACGGCCCAGCCGAAGACGAAGATGTGAATCAGCGCCTCGGTGGCCAGCGGCGAGGCCAGCCCGATGGTCCACCAGATCCCGACCCCGGTCATGGCGCCGTAGACCACGGTCAAGAGGATGAAGAACCAAGCGTGGCGCTTGAGGTAGTCGAGCATGACGACATCGCCGTCGCGGCGGGCGCGGGCGGTCTCGGCGGCGAGCAGGATGCCGCCGCCCACGGCATACATGGCGACGTAGATGTGGAGCACCGCCACCAGGGCGATCAGCATGGGTGAGGTGAGCGCGGGAACGTACCACCACGGATAGTGCATCGCCATCCCCTCGCGCCACGGCCCGGCGCGCCGATGTCCCGTCAGTGCTTCAAGGAACCTGCCTGACGCCGGCGGTCACCCCAAGGCCATCAGGTCCGCGTAACCCACCGCCACAATCGCGTCGTCACGCAGGTCCAGCGCCGCGCACAGCTCGGCCACCTGACGGTGACCGGTCTCGGCCGTCACGCCGGGCGCCAGGACTGCCTCGAACTCGATGAACCGGCCCAGCCCCTCGATCTCGTCGAGATGGATCCGGACGTTGTCCCAGAGGTGGATCTCGCGCCGCTTGACCACCTCGCCGCGCAGGCCCAAAGCCTGCCCGAGCGCCGTCTTCAGCCCGGCCGCGTCGGTCACCGGGACGAGTTGGTAGTCGCACCGCCTTGCGACGGCCTGGTCCGGGCGCCGGTACCAGATCAAGGTGGCCTGGTCCTCGTCGATGACCCGCAGCTTCAGCCGGCCGTGGGGCACCGCGAAGTAGGTGTCCACCTGCCGTTCGACCCCCGCCGGCCGCGCTCCCAGCGCCGCGACCGACCGGCGCGCGAAGTCATGGTCGGCGTACCGCGCCTTCAGCTCGATGTTGCCGCGAGTCGGTCTGTCCATGAGCAGCGGGTTCGTCGGCTGCCAGGTGCATCCTCGCGGCCCGCTACGCCGGCTGCCGGCTAGTCGCAGGTGCCCACGTCCCGGAGCCGGACCACCTGCCGGATCGGCGTCATCTCGGTCAAGTGCAGCGCCTGGCGGGAGACCGAAACCGCCAGCCCGGTCAGCTTCAGCGGCCAGGTCACCGCCTTGCTCCGGTCCGTGGCCTCCCACAGATTGTAGACGCTGCCCGTGGACAGGTCCGGGATGGGCGAATCGTTGGTGATGGGGAAGCTGAGGAAGGCCCAGCCGTCGAAGTTGATCGAGACCCGGCCGTCGTAGTCGAACACGTCGGCGTCGTGGACCACCGTCCCGCACGAAACCCGGCGCACGCCGGCGGCGTCCTCCACCTCGAAGTAGACCTGGCCCCAGCCCGAGTTGCCCTTGACCCACACCCCCAGCGTGGTCGGCTGGCCCGGCAGCGTCACCGGCTGCGCCAGGCGCAGCACCGCGTATTCGCTCAGCAGCGGGGCGGTCGGCTTGCGGCGGGGGAGCAGTTCGAGCTCCAGGCAGTCGCCCCGCTCCTCGTCCCGGACGCCGCGCAGGGCGAATTCGCCGGCGGTGCGGAACGGGAGGTGCGGGCGGCTGGTCTGCTCCAGCAACGGGTCCTGGCCGCTAGCCAACCGCCAGCGCGCCGGGTCCGCCATCGCCTCGGCCAGACGGAATCCCGCCGGCGGCTGGTCCTCGGGATAGGTCCGCCGTCCGACGGCGGCCGCGGTCAGCGCGGCCGGCGCGATCACGTAGCGGACCGCCGTCCCGGCGGTCAGGGTCAGCCGGCCACCCGGCGTCGGCAGCATCCGGCTCGGCCCATACAGCTCGACCACCTCCACCTGGGAGGTCTCGGCGAAGGCCAGGCGCAGCTCGGCCGTGCCGCGGGCCGTCCAGGTCGGGTAGACCATCCGCCCGTCGGCCCGGGCGAACTCCAGGGCGTAGACGCAGTTCGAGCCGGTCGGCACCTCACGTTGGAGGGTCACGCGATCGAGCACCCGCGTAGCGGTGGCCACCGCCACGTAGGCTGGTTTGGGGTACAGGAGCGGGTACCGCCGGCACAGTCCGGTGGAGCCCCAGAAGCTGGCGTGGTAGCTGTTGCCGGCGTCGTACAGCAGGCCGATGGCGATGTGTGGGAACCGGTAGGCGTGGGACAGCAGAAGATCGCGCACGTACCACTCGGCGTGGCGCTGGTTCCCCAGCAGCCGCTCCTGCCGGTAGTTGGTCTCGTAACAACTCGTCACCGGCCACGGGACCCCATGGTGCCGGCCGATCTCGCGCAGCAGCCAGACTCCCGGAAGCCCGCCCTCCCACAGCTTCTCCGGATGCCCGGTCCGGCCCACCGTCTCGATCCCGACATAGTCGGCCAGCTCGCGAGGGAACTTGCGCCGCAGGCCCTCGGCGATCAGCTCCGAGGCCGCGCCGGAGTTGCCCAGGAAGATCTTGAGCTGGGGGAACTTCGCGCGCACCAGGCGCGCCACTCTGGTGGCCGTGGCCCAGCGCTCGTCGGCGCCTGGGTACTCCTTGACCGGCAGCCCGAACAGCTCCGTCGCCGAGCGCGTGCCCAGCGGCGCGCCGGGCATGGACTCGTGGAACACCAGGATGTTGTCGCAGTGCGGGTACTTCTCCACCGTCGTGCGGATCGCGGTCTCGATCTGGGCCTCGGTCGCCTGTGGGCCGAACGAGTGCCAGCCCACCGCCGAGGCCGTTACCTTCCACGGCGCCAGCTCCGCCTCGGTATGGCGAATGACCGCGTAGGCGGCCTTGCGGAACCCGGCCTTGAGCAGCAACGGGCCGGCGATCCGCGGGTCGGCGCAGCCGTAATGGTGGTCGAACCACCAGGTGCCGTACGGCGACTCGTACCCGGCCTGCCGGGTATCGGCCGGCAGCAGCGCGTACGCGGCACGGTGATCGAGCAGCTTGCGCTCCCCCTGCCACAGCTCGCAGACCGCCTCGTACCAGCCCGGCTCCGGCTGCCGCAGGGAGACCGGGATGGTCTGCTCGCCGTCCGCGACCTTCAGCGACAGAGGCTTGCGTCCCTGACCGCGGTCCCTGCCGGCCACGTCGCGCAGCCGCCAGCGCAGCTCGTAGTCACCCGCTCGCAGCGGCCGCAGCGCCACGCGCAGCTCCGGCTCCTCGTCGCCGCAGAAGATCAGCCCGGGCTGCGGCTGACCGACCTCCATCTCGACCGGAGTCCGCTCCAAGGTCACGCCGAACACGTGGACCCCGCTGGCGAACCGGCCGTCGGGGTAGCAGCGGTCGTCGGTGAACGGGTGCGGCCGGTCCTGCGGCTTGAGCCGTCCGAGCAGCTCGAAGTCGAGGTACGGCCCGATCCGCGGCGTGCCCCGTTGTGGACGCTCGGCGAACAGCAGGTCCTGGATGTCGCCCGAGGCCAGGGGCACCTCGACCAGGTACAGCGGCAGATCGTCGGCGCCGGACTTCACCGACCCGACCCGTCGCGCTTCCGCCGGTAGGACGAGGCTGGTGTCGGCCAGGCAGTCGCGCGCCCGGCCGGTGTAGGGCCCGCCCGATACGTACCGCGTCAGCCGGGCCGTCAGGCCGGCGTCCTTGCCCGGTTCGACCGCGCACAGGACCCAGGCGCGAACGTACTGCGCGGCGGGCACACAGAAGAGGTAGGACTCACGCAGCCCGTCGTACCCGCTGCGGTAGGTGTAGCTCCCGTACCGGTCCTGCTGCCTGGCGGTGACGCCAAGGTCCAGATTCGCGCCGCTCGGCGCCAGGACGGGGGAGTCGCCGAGCGCGGCCGTCTCCACCGTCGCCCCGGCCAGCGCGCCGGGCTGGTCCTGCGGGGCGATCTCCAGCGGCAGGAAGCGGTCCTCAACAACGGGCTCCACGACCCTCGCGTCGCCCCACGCCGAGCCGGGCGGAACCGTGACCTGCACGCTCCGCAACCCACCGTCGCGCAGCACCGGGCCGGCGTACTGTCCGTCCAAGTAGCCGTCGATCCCGCCCGACGAGGGCCGCAGCGTGAACGTCAGCGGGTGCGCCGAGGGCGGCGGCAGCGTGGCCCAGTCGGCCAGGCACTTCTTCCGCGCCGGGTCCTTGAGCATCGCCGGGTTCGGCCGGACGTAGCGCCTGACGCGCAGCTCCGGGACCTCGATCCCCGCCTCGGGCAGCGCCACCGGCTCCGTCCCGGCGGCACCCGGGAGCGAGGCGTCGAATGGCTTCAAGGTCAACCCGACCACCCGGCCGGCGGTGCTGGTCAGGGCGAGCTTCATCCCGTCGGCCCCGCAGCGCAGCCGGAGGGTCAGGCCGGCGCCGTCGGGCACCGTGACCGTCTCGGTGAAGGCGGTCGCGGCTGTCTTCCACTCCGGGTCCGCCACCACGGCCGTTGCCAGCAGGCAGACCAGGGCAGGACTCGGCAGCAGTGCCTCGCGCATTGCGATACCCTTTCCCACTCGAGGTCAGCGCCTTCGCCGTCCTCGTCGCCTCCGGGCCACCATCGCCGGCGTCAGCCTCGGTCGCGGCCGGTCCACCTTGAGCGGTCGACCGACCGGCACCACCGGCGGCGCCGGTGGCTCCAGCCAGCGGACGAAGAAGGCCGCCGTGACCTCCGGCGCCGGCTGGTGGCCGCCACCGAACAACTCGACCTGGAACAGGTCGCCGAAGCCGAGCGCCTGGTAGATCCCCTGCAACGGCTCGGCGGCGGCCTCGACGTGCTCGTAGGGCAGCACCGGATCGTCCAGCCCGCTGGTCAGCAGCAGGGGCTCCGGCGCCAGCAGCGCGCCCAGTGAGGCGTCGGAGAATTCGGCGACCCAGCCGGGGACGAACTGCTCGTCCTCGGGTGACGACAGGTAGCTGGCCAGCCGGGCGTCGCCGTCGTCCAGCAGCCGCGCGGTGCGCCAGCAGTACCAGCTCGCCACGGCGGTGGCGGCGAGCCGTTCGTCCAAGGCGCCCAGCAGCATCGCCAACTGCCCGCCGCGGGAGAAGCCGAAGGCGCCCAGCGCGCCCGGGTCGACCTCGGGCCAGGCCACCGCCTCGTCGAGCAGCCGCAGCACCGCGGCGCACTCGGCGCCGAGCCACTCCAGGCCAATCACCCGCGCCTTCCGCGCCGCCGACAACCGGGTCTGCCAGCCGCGCAACAGCCGCGGCGCGAGGACCGCCAGACCGGCGTCCAGAAGCCGCTGGCAAGTCTCCGCCAGCGGCCCGTGACCACCGATGCCGAAGCACTGCTCGGGCGAGCCGGAGAGCTGGTGGGCGACCAGCACCAACGGGCGCGGCGTGTCGTCGGGCCGGGCGTAAACCGCGTCCAGGATCAGGCCGGGCCAGGGCTCCCAGGTGACGTCCTCGAACAGCACCGGCCCGCGCCGGCCGAACACAGTGCGGGTCGCCGGCCGGCCGCGGTGCGCGGGATAGTGCCTCAGCCCGAGCAGTTCGCGCAAGCAGTCACGGCGCGGCTCGACGGACTGCAGGTAGGTGGCGACGGTGTCGGTGGCGGGTCGGAAGGAGGCCGCCCTGGCCCGTTCCGCCTCGGCTACGCGGTGATCGAGCCACTGCCCCACGCCGTGGGCCAGGCGCCGCTCGCGCTCGGCCGCGTCGCGTGTCCTGGACCGCACGGCTCCGACCTCCCTCGACCGGTGGGCTACTCTTCGGGCTCGCTCTGGCCGGCGCTCGCCATGACTTCCTCGGACACGAAGATCGGCGCCTTGGCGGCCAAGGCCACGGCGATCCCGTCGCTGGGCCGGCAGTCGACCAGCACCTCCGCGCCGCGCTGGTTGACCACCAGCTTGCTGTAGTAAATCATCTCCCACAGGTCGTCGATCCGGAGTTGCAGCAGCTCGGCATCGAGCTTCTTCCAGACCTGGAGGAGCATGTCCTGGGTCAGCGGGCGCTGCGGCTCGAACGCCTCCTCAAGCCGCTGGGCGATGGCCAGGGCCTCGCATTGGCCGATCCAGATCCGCAACTGGCGCCCCTGCCCGTCCCGCAGGAGGACCATCGACTTGTCCTGCAGATCGCGGGCCACGCCCTCGACCTCGACTTCGACGTACGCCGACTCGTCCGCCATGGAGTCCTCGTCCCCGCACACTTCCGTGCCGGTAGTCTACCCTCTTTCCGGCACCGTGTCAGCCCGAGGAACCGGCCCGCCGGCGGGGAAGCCGCAGCCCGACCGGAGATCGCCACGGCCGCCATCGTCAAGGCCTTGGATGCGCTCAGAGCACGCCTCGCCAGCGCCTCGGTGGCGCTGCCGCAAGGCGCGGCGAGGACGGGCGACCTCGAGGTCCAGGCGCCCGAGCTGGCCGAGGCGCTGCGGCTGGCGGTAGCGCGGGCCAACGGCCCCGACTGGCCCGAGCTGGCCTGGGACACCTACTACTTCGAGGCCTTCGAGCGCGAGGAATGGTGCGTCACGGTGCCGTTCGCCGCCCTGCCGCACGCCGCGCAGGCCCTCGTCCCGGTGGCCGTGGCCGAGCGCATCCTGGGCCTGCCGCAGTCCGAGCCTGACCCCTCGCGGCCGTGGGAGCAGCCCGAGCCTGGCCGGTACTACCGGCGCTACTGGGCCGCCAACAAGCGTTATCTGGGCCTGGTCGCCGACATCGCCGCACGCTTCGGCGAGGAGGGCGGTCACCTGGCCGGCGAGCTGCGCGGCCGGCTGCGCGCCCTGCCGGCGGTCGAGCGGCTGCCCGTCGAGCTCCACCTGGCGGCGCTGGGGCTGCTCGACCGCGACCCGTCGGCGGCGGCGCTGGCCGTGCTGGAGAGCGCCGCGGACGAAGACCTGGGCGCTCGCGGCGAGCTGATCCTCCACGCCCTGCAACGGCTGGGCGATCTCCCGGAGACCGAGCGCGGCGCGCTCCTCGGTTACGCCGCCGCGGTGGCGCGGCGGAACACAGTCTTCGTCGCCAGCAACCCGCTGGCGGCGGTGACCGAGGCGCTGGCCGAGGAGGAGCTGGCCGGCGTGTCGGAGCTGGCCGAGCTGGTCGAGCGGGCGGTCGAGCTGCGCATCCGCGACTGGCGGGGCTGGGAGCGCGCCCTCCGCGCCGTCGGCCGAGCGGTCACCCGGCTGGCCGCCCGCGATGGCGAGCCGGCGGTGCGGGCGGCGGCCGACGCCCTGGCCCGGTTCCGGCACACCTTCCCCGATTTGGCGCCGGCGGTGCTCCTGGCGGGGGCGCGTGGGATCGCCGGACCGGCCGGCGCGGACCTGGCCGCCGAGGCGGCCGGGGCGAGTCGAGGCCGGCGCGGGGAACGGGCGGTGGCGACCCACATCGCCGCCGCCGCGCTGCTCCTGGAGCGCGGGCAGTTGAGCGGGTTCGACGAGGTCGAGGCGGCCGTCGGCAGGGTCCGGCGGAGGTTTCCGCCGCGGCGGCGGCAGATGGCCCTGCGGCGGCTGGTCAGCGCCCTGGCCGGCGCCACGGTGCGGCGCCATCAGGCGCTGCAGCAGGCCCGACGGCTGGCCGGCGGGTTGGCCGACCCGGAGTGCGCCTGGCTGGGCTGGATCCACCTGGCGGCCGAGAGCGAGGGCGAGTCGGCGGCGCAGGCGATGGATTCGGCCGACCGCGCGGCCCGGCGTTGGCTGCGGCGGCGTCCGCCGCTGGACGTGCTGGTACCACTGGTCGGGGCGCTGGCCGGAGAGCCCGGCGCGCCGGTCCTGCCGCCGGCCGCTCGGCTGGCGGTGTCCGTGGCCTCGGGCGAGCTGTCGGGCCGGGCCTTCGCCGCCGAGTTGATGGCGCTGGGCCCGCTGCTCGACGGCCCGGCCGAACTCAACGCCGTCGCGCATTGCGCCGACGCGCAGGCCGGCACTTGGTGGCAGCTCCCGTTGCTGGCCCTGTTGGCCGACGGCGCCGCCGCCTGGCTGTCCCGCTTCGCCCCGCCGCCCGGCCCACCGGCCGAACAGCCTGATTAGCCCGTTACGGCACCAGTCCCGCGCCGCGCAGGTAGGCCACCGAATCGGCCACCCGCCCGGTCTTGCCGGCCTGGTCGAGGTCCTCGCCCTGGATGCCTTCCAGCTCCATGGTGAACGGCCCGTGGAAACCCCGCGCGTTCAGCTTGGCGAAGATCGCCGGGAAGTCCACCACGCCCAGGCCGAGGGTCGGGAAGTTCCAGGTCTTGTACCCGCCGTTGGTGTCCTTGAGGTGCACCGAGACGATGTGCGCCAGGGCCTTCTCCAACTCGACCACGCCGTCGATGCCCTCGTTGTAGTAGTAGATGTTGGCCGTGTCGTAGTTGACCCCCAGCCCGGGGTGGTCCAGCGCCGTCATGGTCGCGACCATCTTGTCGCCGTTGTCGCACAGGTCCGGGTGCGTCTCGAGACCGACCGTGACCCCGGCCGCGACCGCCTTGTCGCCCACCGCGCGGAGCCGGGCGTAAACGTCGTCGAGCGGCGTCTCACCGGCCTTGGCGCTGACGAAGATGACCTTCGCCCCGAGCACGTTGGCGGACTCGAACACGGCGTCGAAGGTGTCGGCCAGGTCGGCCCGATCGCACGGGCAGGGGGCCATGACGGTGGTGGCCGACAGGCCGTGATCGGCCAACTGCTGCTTGACGGCCGCCGCCTCGGCGACCGGCGGCGCGGCCAACTCGACATGCTTCAGCCCGATGCTCGCGAGGTGCTCCAGCGCCACCTCCCGGTACTTGCCGTAGCTGCCCAGATTGCAGGCCAGAATGTTGTCCATCGCTACCTCCTCGCGCTCCCGCGGGGAGGGTAGTCTCGCCGGGTCGGTGTGTCAATGGCGTGGTGCCAGAGTAAACCGCTCGGGAGGGCGAAGCTCCCGCTGGGCCGCGGCCACGGGCCACCGCCAGCCGACGCACGTTTCTGGCTTGGCCCGCGCGCTCCAAAGCGCGGCGCAGGGACCGTGTGTCTACGCAATAGTACGTATTGATGCGACGCGCCAGATCTTGTATACCGAGGTGGGTCGCCGCGGTCACGGTGGTCGTGTCGCGGGAGAGTTGCCGAGTTCGCCGGCCGGGTTGGCCCCAGGAGGAGGCAGCAATGGGCGGATCCAGATGTAGCCGCGTGGCGGTGGCGGTGTGGCTTGTCGCGCTGTGCACAGGGTTGCAGGCCAAGCCGGTGCTGACGGTCTGGCAGGAACTCAAGGCGCCGCGCTTCGTGGTGGTCAGTCCGCAGACGGCGACCGCCGTCGGATGGGCGGCGACCATGGTCAAGGGAGTTACCGTGCGGCCGGTCTCGCCTGAGGACTATGCCAAGGCGCCGCGACCGGCGAAGGGGGAGCACGGTGTCGTCTTCCTCTACAACCGAGAAGACGCGGCCCAGTGGCCCGAGGCGGTGCTGAAGCTCTTTCCGAGACATCCGTCCACCGTCGGCCAGGGAGAAGTGGTGGCGGCCTATGCCGCTTCCGGCTGTTTCACCTTCTGCGTCGTGGCGCCGAACGCCCTGCTGCTCGAAGCCGGCTTCGCGGAGCTCTTGAAGACTGATGCCGGCCGCTGCATTTCACAGCCGTTGGCGATGGTCAGCTACAAGCTCCAACGGGCGCTGGCCATCGGGCGGGCCACGGCGCGGCTGGGGGCGTGGCTTGACGCGCAGGGCTCGGAGAACTTGCGCTACGAACGGACCACGGTGAGTCCCTCCGATCTGAAGGCTGAGCAACTGGCGGGCAACTCGCTGGTGGTGGTCGCCCTGACCTTCGAGGACTGGCGGAAGGCCGTGCCCGCGGAGGTCAAGGAGAAGCTGGCGGCGATGCTGCCGGCAGACGTCAATAATGCGCTCACCGGCCAGGAAGACAGCCGCGTCGTCGCCGCCACCGCCGTTGTGGGAGACACGCGCGTCGCCGCCGCGGTGGCGCCGCTCGACCGCTTTCTTCATCAAGTCGTGGTCGGCCCGCTGAGGGGCGCAACGCCTGACGGGAATCTGGCCCGCATCGCCCTCGCCACGCCGACCGCCACGGGGGGCGCGGTGAGGCTTGCAGATCTCAGGTCATCAAGGCGCGCGGCGCTGGCGTATGTGGATGCTGAGGGCCAGAATCAGGCGGTCGCGCGCGGGCTATCGTCGAAACTGCGGGAATTGCTCAGCGCAAACTGCGGCATCGGCTTCACCGACGACCGGATCCTGGAGGCTTCGCTGCAGCGGGCAGCGCTGGAGGGTGCACTCGGGTCGGCACGTCAGACTGCGTTTGACCAAGCCGCCGACTTGCTGATGGTCCTTCGCCTCAATAGCGTGCGGCGCGAGACGACCTTTGCCGAGACTGCGCCGCAGTGCATGGAAGCGGATCCTGGCGAGTTTGACGAATACGAGCCAGACGAACCCGGTCCAAACGACCGGAAATGGCCGTTCGGCCCACACAAGTACCCAGGTCGCGAAAACGACCCTCAGTACCTCAAAGATCACGCCAAGTGGGAGAAGGACCAGCGCGCATGGCAAGATCGAAAGACCGCCTACGATTACAAGCGTGACCATCAGACCGTGCCGTGGGAGAGATACCTCGTAGCGACGCAGATGGCGACGGTCGAAGCACTACTGGAACTCTACTCGAGGGACGCTGCGCTGCTGTGCGTCGTACCGCTCAACGGCTCGGAGAAGCAGAGCGAGACGCAGACCTCGCGCTGCAATATCCAGGGCTTCAAGGCGCGGCCGCCGTCACTTAACCTGCCGCCGAGCAGGCCGAGCGCGTCTGACCAGCTGGTCGCCGATGCGGTGGAGCAGGCTGTGTACCTGGCCGCAGGGATCTTCCTGATGCGCACGTTGACGCCGAAGGACGTGGGCTTCGTTCCGCCGCCTTCCGCTCCCGCCACTCGCCCCGAGCCGACCGGCGAGATCGTGCGGGTCACGGGCGTCGGCAAGCTTGGTGCCGACCGCGCGGCCGCGCGGGACAACGCCCGCCAGGACGCGATGCGGCTGGCCGTGGAGAAGGTCATGGGTGTGTACCTCGACGCCGAGACCTTGGTCGAGAAGTACCAACTCGTCAAGGATGAGATCCACACCCGCACCAGCGGGTTCGCGGCGGTGGTCAAGGAGGTCGAGGAACAGGAAGTCGACGGCGCCATCCAGCTCACCTGCGACGTCGAGGTCCAGCACCGCCCGCTCCGGGACCAGTTGGTGAAGTCCGGCTTGGCACGGCAGTGGCGGGTCATGGTGGTCCTCGGAGGCACTCAAGGCAAATTCACCAAAGGGACGGCCGAGGCCGCCGAGACCGCACTCCAGAACCGCGTCATCGAGGCGAGCCTGCCGGTGGTGGACCGGGCACAGAGTCTGGATCTCCGGGACAAGCGGGCCACGCTGCTGGAATTGGTTGGCCACCCCGAGGCGGCGCGGGCGTTGGCGCAGCAGTACCAGGCGGAGGTCCTCTTGACCGGCGTGGCGGTGGCGGACGACACGGCCGCCCGGTCCGGGCAGCCGACCTGCCGGGCGAGTCTAACGATCAAGGCCATCGATCTGAACACGGCCGAGATCCTGGCCTCCGAGGAGCAGACGGCCGATGCCTTCAGTCAGTCCCTCGACCTGGCGGCGGTGGCCGCGTGTCAGAAGGCCGCGGAGCAAGTCAGTGACAAGCTGATTGACAGGATCTTCCGCCGCATCGGCCCCTTGACCGAACGTATCACGCTAACCGTCGCTGGCTTCACCACGGGCATCACATTATACACGCGGTTCCTCGATGCCCTGAAGGGACACCCCGCCGTGACGGCGGTCAATCGCGAGCATTTGAACCAGGGACTGGCCGAGGTAGAACTGGAGTTGAAGCGCGGCCGCAAGCGCGAGTTCGCGGTTTGGCTGGAGAGCGCGGCGGTCGATCCCGAGTTCTGCTGTCAGGTGACCGCCGACCCGGGCGCGACCATTCTAGCCAAGGTCCGCTGGAACATCGACCAGGAGCGTCTCCAACAAGCCGCCGACCGACTGGCCCGGACGGTCGCCGTCGCGAACGCGGCACGCGAACGCGCCGCGACCGCCAAGGACAACGCGTGCCGCACGGCCGACGCGTCCAAGGCCGAGGCCCCGGTCCAGGCCCAGGAATCGGTCAAGTCCTGCCGTGACTTGGCGCAACAGGCCGGCCAGGCAGCGGACGAAGCTCGGCAGGCGGCCGAGCGCGCCAAGGAGGCGGGAGAAGCCGCCGTCGCGGCGGCGCGGGGCAACCGCCAACACGCCCAGGTGGCGCCACTGCTGACGCAGGCTCAGCAGAGCGGCGAGGCCGCGGAGCAGGCTCGGCAAGCTGCGACGGACGCTGATGCAGCCGCCGGGAAGGCGGAGGCGGAACTGCTTCGCCGGCCGGTCGACATCGCCACCCCAGTCCCGCCGTTCGTCGCGGCCGGCGCCCTGATGGTGCCGATCAAACCCCTGCTCGACTGGCTCGGGGCCAAGACCGAGTGGCACGCCGCCAGTCGCACCTTGGTGGTGACCATGGACCGAGCCGGCGCGCCGCTCACGGTCACTCTGGTGCTCGACAGCGTCAATGCCTTCGTCAACGGCGTGCCCCAGAGGCTGCCCGTGGCACCTCAGTCGCAGAAGGGAACGACCTTCGTGCCGTTGCGATTCGTGGCGGAGGCCTTCGGTGTCAAGATCGAGCAGGACAAGGTCGCGCGATGCTTCCGACTACTGGACGGCGAGCGCACCGGGTTGCTGCCCATGCCGCCCCCCGCAACACCCGCCGGAGCGCCGTGAACGGTGGGTCAGCTCACCGCCGCGTGACCGCCTCGCTCAGTTCTGCGCCGGGGAGGAGACCGGGGAGTTCGACCCGGCCGGCCGCCAGGGCCAGGCGGGAGCC
>JAANMV010000853.1_pt1 | contig 36322 bp, 33 predicted proteins | sample 7279661 | NCBI WGS metagenome assembly JAANMV01 (sample SAMN14094540, study PRJNA606508) | bioreactor metagenome | isolation source: A lab-scale SPAN reactor treating ammonium-rich wastewater day 121 | place: Ireland: Galway | collected 2017-05-16
GTTGGACCAGACGGTCAGCGAGACGATGGCCTGGGTCGTGGCAGCCGCAGGGATCGGGTTCACGCTCACGAGCGGGTCCGTGACGTAGACGAACACGTCTTCGTCGAACGGGACGATGTACTCGGTGTAGCCGGAGGGGCTGCCAGCGCGAACGGTGCCGCCCGCCATCAGCACCGCCAGCAGGCCGGTCAGGAGGTGGCGCCCGCGGCTGAAGAAACCACGGGACCGGCTCGCCGTCGGGACTCGGTTCGACATCTCTCGGAAACTCCCTCCGCCTGCACTTCCCCGGACCCGTCGTACGAGCGGGGCACCCGACGCGAACGGTCACCTGGGAGGGAAAACGCGCGGGTCCATCGAACCCCGCGTCCGAGTTCAATGGTACTGCAATTAATGGTAGCCCGGGTTTCCCCGGATGCCAAGCGCGGGCGGGCCGGTCAGGTGACCGGGGTCACAACAGGCCGCCGAGACCCTTCGCGTAGCGGGCGGCCTCGGTCTCCAGCAAGGCGACGTGCTCGCGCTCCTCGGCGGCCAGCTCGCGATACAGCTCCCGCTCGGGAGAGCCCTCGGGGGCCTCCTCCATCCGGCTCTCGAAGAAGCGCACCGCGCGCGACTCGAAGGCGACCGCCAGCCAGAACAGGTTCATCGGGTCCTCGGGCTTGTGCTCGAGACCGGTGTAGATCGCGGCGCGGTCGAGCGGCACGCCGCCCGGCGCCTGCGGGATCTCCGCGTGGTAGCGGCGCGACAGGGTCGCCATGTGTTCGCGCTCCATCGCCGCGAAGCGGCCGAACAGCTCGCGCAGCGTCGGGTCGGTCGCCTCGCGCTCGGCCCGCTCGTAGAACGCGCGGCCGCCGAGCTCGATCTCGAAGGCGGTGCGGATCGCGCGCACCGCCGCCGTCTCGGTGGCGGGCGCCGAGTCGTGCGGCGCCAGCGCGCCGCCGCAGGCCGGACACAGCCCGTAGGGGAACGCGAAGCCCTCGCTGACCTTGCCGCAGCCGGAGCAGCGCCACTGCACGGCGGCGCCGGCGCAGCACACGTAGCTCTCTTCGCCTTCGACCGGCCGCCCGCACTTCGGGCAGCCGCCGCGCTCGGCCACGAGCGGGGCCGGCGCGGCAGCGTCGGGCGCCGGCGGCCAGGTGCGGCGCTCGTCGCGCAGGAAGGCCGTGATCGCGCGCGCCGCGCGGCGGCCGGCGCCCATCGCCAGGATCACCGTGGCGCCGCCGGTGACGATGTCGCCGCCGGCGAACACGCCGGGCAGCGCCGTCGCCTGGCTCTCCCCATCGGCCGCGATGTAGCCGCGCTTGTCGAGCGCCAGCCCGGGCGTCGACTGCAGCACGATCGGGTTGGGCTGGGTGCCGAGCGCGTAGATCACGGTCTCACAGGGCAGCTCGCTGAACTCGCCCTGCGGCACCGGCTTGCGCCGGCCACGGTCGTCGGGCTCGCCCAGCGCCATCCGCTCGACCCGCATCCCGCGCACGTCGCCCGCGTCGTCCACGAGGATCTCGACGGGGGTGTGGAGGAAGAAGAACTCGATGCCCTCCTCCTTCGCGTGGCGCAGCTCTTCGACCCGGGCCGGGGCTTCCGCCTCCGAGCGGCGGTACACGCAGCGCACGGTCTTCGCCCCGAGCCGCTTGGACACCCGCAGGCAGTCCATCGCCGTGTTGCCGGCGCCGATCACGACCACGCTGTCGCCGAGGGCCACCGGCGTGTCCTGGTACGGGAAGCGGTCGCCGCCCATCAGGTTGACGCGCGTCAGGAACTCGTTGGCGCTGTAGACCTGACCGGCGAACTCCCCGGGGATGCCGAGGAACGTCGGGGCGCCGGCGCCGACGCCGAGGAACACGGCGTCGAACCCGTGCTCGGTCAGCAGTTGCGGCACGGTGAACGTCTTGCCCACCACCTTGTTGGTCAGGATCTCTACGCCCAGCCCGCGCAGGCCGGCGATCTCGCGGTCGAGGATCTCGCGCGGCAGGCGGAACGACGGGATGCCGTAGCGCAGCACGCCGCCCGCGACGTGCAGCGCCTCGAACACGGTGACCTGCGCACCCGCGCGGGCGAGGTCGGCGGCGCAGGCGAGGCCCGCCGGCCCGGAGCCGACGATCGCCACCCGGCCCAGCGTCCCCGCATGCGCGGGCCGATGGTGGACCTGGGCGTGGGCATGGTCGCCGACGAAGCGCTCGAGGCGGCCGATCGCGACCGGCTCCACCTTCTTGGCGATGATGCACTGTGCCTCGCACTGGCTCTCCTGCGGGCACACGCGGCCGCAGATCGAGGGGAACACGTTCGACTCGCGGATCGTCGCGAGCGCGCCGCCGAGGTCGCGCACCAGGAGCTGGCGGATGAACTTCGGGATGTCGATCGCCACCGGGCAGCCGGCGATGCAGGTGGGCTTCACGCACTGGATGCAGCGCTCGGCTTCCGCCAGCGCCTCGGGAAGCCCGTAGCCGAGGTTGACCTCGTCGAAGCACTGCGCGCGCACCACCGCGTCGCGCTCCGGCATCGGCGTCTGGTGGGGAGCGAGATCCTTGATCTTCTTGTAGTTGCGCTTGCCCTGCTCGATGAGCTGTTTCTCCAGGTTGCAGACGTGCTCGTAGTCCGCGCTGGCGTGCTGCTCCTGGGACCTGAAGCGGCGCTGGCGGGCCATCAGCTCGTCGAAGTCGACCGCGTGGCCGTCGAAGTCGGGGCCTTCGACGCAGGCGAAGCGCACCTTGCCGTCCACGGTGACGCGGCACGAGCCGCACATGCCGGTACCGTCGACCATGATCGCGTTGAGCGAGACCATCGTCTTCACGCCGGACGGGCGCGTCACGTCGACGCAGGCGCGCATCATCGGCAGCGGGCCGATCGCGACCACCAGGTCGGGACGGTCGTTCTCGAGCACTTCGCGCAGCGCCTCGGTGACGAAGCCGGGGCGGCCGTAGCTGCCGTCGTCGGTGCAGACGTGGACCGCGTCGGACCACGGCCGGAAGCGGTCCTCCCAGAACACCAGCGGCTGCGAGCGGAAGCCGAGGATCGAGGTCGTGCGGTTGCCCGCCTCCTTGAACGCCCGCAACTGGGGGAAGACCGGGGCTACGCCGAGACCGCCGCCGACCAGCACGACGTGGCCGACCTTCTCGACGTGCTGGGGCAGGCCGAGCGGCCCGGCGAAGTCGAGGAAGCTCTCGCCCGCGTCGTAATCGTCGCGCATCTCGCGCGTGGTCTTGCCGAGGGCCTGGACGACGATCGTCACGGTGCCGCGCTCGCGGTCGAAGTCGGCCACGGTCAGCGGGATGCGCTCGCCGCCCTCGCGCAACCGCAGCATCACGAAGTGGCCGGGCTGGGCGGCCTTCGCGACGTCCGGCGCCTCCACTTCCCACAGGAAGGTCACGTCCGAGAACGCCTCTCGCCGCACGATCCGGTACATTCGAGTCCACTCCCCGCCCCCGCAATACGGGGGGGCGCTGCTACTAGAGCAAGGCACGTTCCGCGAACGATTTGCGCAGCGCGCTCGAGGATCAGCGCTCGGTGACTCGGGTTCGCTCCCAGCCGGCCCACAGCAGGCGCACCCGCTCGGCCCCCGGCAGCGGCTGCAGGCGCAGCTCGTTGTCGCCGCGGAACAGGCGGTCGGCAGGCAGGGTCAGCGCGCTGTCCGCACCGCCTTCGGCGGCGACCGCCTCGCCCAGCAACGCGCCGTTGAGGTGGACGCGGAGGCGGGCCGGGCGCGCGGCCGCAAGCCGCAGCGTGAGGCGCAGGTCGGCCGGCGTCAGGACCGGGACGACGAGGGCGGCGCTCGCGCCGCGCAGCCGCACGTCGTGGATGCCGTAGTGGGCCAGCGGTCCCCAGCCGTCACGCAGCGGCCAGCGCAGCCGCGACAGCCCGGCCGCGTCGGAGTGGCCCCACGCGAAGCGCTGCAGCGTCGGGTCCAGCTCGATCGCGAGCCCGCGCTCGAGGCGCCCGGCGGCCCGCAGCGTCTCGCGGGTGAAGCCGAGCACCCAGGGGCCGTCGCGGGGGCCGGAGAGGTCGGCGCGTCGGTAGCGGTCGAGGCCGAGGAGCAGCGCGACGACGACGGCCACTGCCGCCAGCCAGGCGACCACCGCCAGGGGCGGCCGCGAGCCGACCGGCGGGGCGGGCTCCCCGCGCAGGCGAAGCTGCGGGAGCGCGGCGTCGACCGCGAGCAGCGCCAGCGGCAGCATCAGCGCCAGCGGGTAGAGCAGCAGGCGCGGGATGTCGCCGGAGAAGAAGCCCGCGTAGCCCGCCTCGCCGGGATAGACCGCCGCCAGGAACGGGAGCACGAGCAGGGCCGCGAGCGAGACACCGTAGCGCGCGAGCAGCGCGCGGGCGCCGCCGCGCAGCGCGCCGAGGAGCGCCAGCGGCAGCACGCCGCCGAGCAGCGCGGAGCGCCACCACAGGTCGACGTGGTCGGCAATCGAGACCGCGGCCAACGCCAGCCCGTCGACTCCGAGATCGGGCCCCGACCCGCTGCCGAGGTGCGGCGCCCACCACCCGCGCAGCAGCGCCGTGACGGCCAGCATCGGCCCGCCCGCTGCGACCGCGCCACGCAAGGCCCCGCTCCAGCCCGCGCGGCTCCAGCCCGCGTGCAGGGCGACCGGCAGCACGAAGAAGATCGTCTCCTTGGCGAGCGCGCCGGTCGCGGCCGCGAGCGCGACGACGCCCCACGCCGCCCCGCGCTCCAGCGCCAGCAGCAGGGCGAGCAGGGTGGCGAGCGCCAGCGGCTCGGCGAGGAACGGGTGTCGAAAGGCCGCGGCCACCGGCTCGCCGAGCAGGAGCACGACCGTGGCGGCGAAGGCTGCCGCGGGCGGGAAGCCCAGCGCGTGCACCCACAGCGCGAGCAGCACGGCGGCGGCGAGCATGCCGAGGCGGGCGACGCGCTCGAAGCGCTTGACGGGGTCGCGCGCCGGCCAGGCGTGCACGGCGAGCGGCGTCAGCAGCCGGTAGCCCCACGGCGCCAGCGTGAACACGGAGGGGTTCTCCGCCATCGCCGCGTAGACGTAGGCGTCGAAGGCCGGGAAGTGGTTGCGGCCCCACGGCGCCTTCGGCTCCCGCGCCGCTTCGGCCCGCACGTGGACGAGGGTCCCGAGCAGCAACACGGCCAGCGTCGCGAGAACCAGCTTGCGCCAGGGCAAGTCAGTGGACCGTGCGGACTTTCTTGTTGAGGTAGTCCATCAGCACGAACTGGCCGAGGTTGTACGGGGTCGTGAAGTACGCCTTGCCGTGGCAGATCTCGGTGACCTTCTTGACGAAGGCGACCAGTTCGCGGTCCTGCGCCACCATGAACGTGTTGATCAGGATGCCCTGGCGGCGGCAGTTCGCCACCTCCTTCAGGGTCAGCCCCACGATCCGCGGGTCGAGCCCGAACGGGTTGCGGTAGATGCGGCCGCCCGCCTCGGTGAGCGCGGACGGCTTGCCGTCCGTGATCATCACGATCTGCTTCATGTCCTTGCGCTCGCGCTGCAGCAGGCGCTGGGCGAGGCGCAGTCCCTCGCGGGTGTTCGTGTAGTACGGCCCGACCCGCACCTTCGAGAGCTGGGACAGCGGCACCTCTTCGGCGGAGTCGTGGAACAGCACGAGGCGCAGCGTGTCGCCGGGGTACTGGGTGCGCAGCAGGTGCGACAGCGCGAGGGCCACCTTCTTGGCCGGCGTGAAGCGGTCCTCGCCGTACAGGATCATGCTGTGCGAGCAGTCGAGCATGACGACGGTCGCGCACGAGCTCTGGTACTCGGTCTGCCGCACCTCGAGGTCGCGGTAGTCGACGTCGAGCTTGCCCTCGCCCAGGCCCCCGCGGCGGATCGCCTTCAGCAGCGTGCCGGACACGTCGAGGTTGAGGGTGTCGCCGAACTCCCACTCCTTGGACGGCCCCGAAGCCTCGACACCGGTCGCCAGGTCGCGGGTGTCGTGGCGCCCGAGCGACGAGCGGCCGAGCGAGCCGAGCAGGTCGCGCAGCAGGCGGAAGCCGAGGAAGTCCGAGGCCTTCTGCGTCAGCTCGAAGTGCACGGGCCGGTTCGGGTCGCCCTCCCCGCCGCGGGTCGGGTCGTGGAAGGGCCGGCCCTCGTTGGCCTGGATCCAGCCCTCGCGCACGAGGCGCTCGGCGACCTTGTCGAGGAATTCCTGCAACGCCTCGCCGTCGTCGAGCAGCTTCTGCAGGTCCTCGTCGGGCAGCAGCTCGCCCTGCAGCATCGAGTCGAGGATCGCCTCCTGCAGCGACTGCAGCGCGTCCTCGTCCCACTCCCCCACCTCGCGCCCGAAGCCGCTGTCGAGCAGGAAGTCGCCCAGGCGGTGGACCAGGTCTTCGAGGTTCAGGTCGTTCCACAGCTCGCCCGTGTAGCGGTGGAAGCGGGTGCGCTTCACCGCTCAGTTCACCTGCTTCTTCAGCTTGCGCAGGCGCTCCAGCCGCTCGAGGTCGATCTCCGGCTCGTTGCGCCGCTCGAGAGCGGTGAAGCCGCGGTCGTCGCTGCGCCCGATCTTGCGCTGCGCCCACAGGCCCTCGAGCACGAACTCGGCGGCCGCCGCCACCAGCGGCGCGGGGTCGCCCGGATTGACGCCGAGGTGGTGGACGTGGTCGAGCAGTTCGGGCACCTGGCCCAGCTCCTCCACGAGCGCGTCGGAGCGCGCGTCGTCGGGCAGCGACACGCTGCCGCCGTGCTCGAAGTGGCGGATCACGGGCTTGAGGTCGACCGCGCCCATCGACTTCGAGAAGACCTCGCCGACGGCCTCGCGCACCAGCTCGCGGGCGACCGCCTCGGCGCCGGCCAGCTCGCCCTCGTACTCGAGCTCGAACTTGCCGGTCAGCGCGGGCAGCGCGGCGTACACGTCGCCGACCCGCGGCACCGCCGGCGTCTCGCCGCACAGCAGCGCGCGGCGCTCCGCGTTCGACACCGCGTTCTCGAGGGCGCTGATCGGCAGCCGCTGGCTGACCCCGCTCTTCTTGTCGATCTTGCGATCGCGGCGGGCGGCGAAGGCGACCGCCTCGACGACCTCGCGCACGTACGCGGGGATCACCAGGTGCTCGCCGCGGCCGGTCCACGCCTCCTGCTCCGTGATCGCGACGCCCTGCTCGAGCGTGCGCGGATAGTGGGTGCGGATCTCGCTGCCGATGCGGTCCTTGAGCGGGGTGATGATCTTGCCGCGCGCGGTGTAGTCCTCGGGGTTGGCGGTGAAGGCCATGCAGACGTCGATCGGCAGCCGCACCGGGTAGCCCTTGATCTGGACGTCGCCCTCCTGGAGGATGTTGAACAGGCCGACCTGGATGCGGCCGGCGAGGTCGGGCAGCTCGTTGAGCACGAACAGGCCGCGGTGGGCGCGCGGCAGCAGGCCGTAGTGGATGGTCAGCTCGCTGGCCAGGTCGTGGCCGCCGCGGGCGGCGCGGATCGGGTCGAGGTCGCCGATGATGTCGGCGATCGTCACGTCGGGCGTCGCCAGCTTCTCGACGTAACGCTCCTCGGGGTGCAGCCAGGCGATCGGGGTGTCGTCGCCGGCGCGGGCCACCAGGTCGCGGGCGTACTTCGAGATCGGGCGCAGCGGATCGTCGTGGATCTCGGAGCCTTCGACGCAGGGGATCGCCGGGTCGAGCAGGGTCGTCAGGCTGCGCAGCAGCCGGGTCTTGGCCTGGCCGCGCAGGCCGAGCAGGATCATCGAGTGGCGGGAGAGCACGGCGTTCGCCACCTGCGGCAGCACGCTCTCCTCGTAGCCGAGCACCCCGGGAAAGAGCGTCTCGCCGGAGCGCAGCTTGGCGAGCAGGTTGCGCCGCATCTCGTCGCGCACGGACTCGCCGCGCCAGCCGGCGCGCCTGAGCTCCCCCAGCGTCTTCGCCTGGATCAAGTGGAACCTCCGGCTTCGATCATAAGCCGGCGGTCCCGCGGCGCTCCGACCTGCTACTTGGTCGGCCCCTTGAGCATGTCCAGGAAGCCCTGGAGCGTGGTCAGCTTGCGCTCGGAGGTCGAGTACAGCTTGGCGGAGAAGATGGCCGTGGCGGCGTGGCCCGCGAGCAGCGTGAACAGCTCGTAGTCCATCGTCGTGAAGGCGGTCTTCTGGACCAGCAGCTTGTGGATCGAGATCACGCCGATCACGCTGTCCTTGATCTTGAGCGGGATCACCGCGATCGGCTCGTCGAAGGGCGTCGGCTCCCTGAACGCCACCTGCTCGGCGAAGAAGTTCTCGCCGCTGTTGGCGGCCTTGCCGATCGGGCCCTGGCCGCGCTCGATCACCTGCACGGGCGCCACCTGGCCCTCGGAGGTCTCCAGCTCGAGGTGGCCGGTCTTCTCGCTGACCATGAACAGGTGGAACGCCTCCGCGCCGATCAGGTTGATGACGATCTCCTGGACGATGCGGACGACCTCCCGGTAGTCGAGCGTCGAGTGGAGCTGGTAGCTGGCGACGTACAGGTTCGCCAGGTTGTTGTTCTGCTCCTCGATCTCGATGTAGCGGTCGGCGAACTCCTTGTTCTCCTCTTCGACACGCTTGTAGCGCGCCTCCATCTCCGCGAGCTTCTCCTCCAGCTCCCGGATCCGCCTGTTGAGCTCGACCGTGCGGTCGTCGCCGGCCGGCGACGCGCCTGGCGCCTGCAGGCTGGCGATGCGGTAGCGCAGGCGCTCGTTCTCCTTCAGCAGCTCCTCCATGAAGTCCTTCTGCTTGTGGAACATCTGGAGGAACTCGGCCGTCTTGGTGGGTTCTTCAGGGCTGCTCATGCGTCTCCTGCCGCCGCGAGGGCTCTGACGAAGCTACTCCCCTTGGCGGGGCGAATGCAATGCGGAAGCTCAGCCCTGGAGGGCGGCGATCTTCTTCTGGAGGAAGGCGTTTTCGAGCGCGACCCCGGCCTGGTGCAGGAACAGCTCGATCATCTCGAGGTTCTCGGGGGCGCGGCCCGAGGCGGGGTAGTCCCCCATCAGGACGGCGACCACCTCGCGGTGGGTGACGAGCGGCAGCAGTGCGGCCGTGGACGACGAGAAGGCCCCCAGCGCGGCGAGCACGCGGGCGCCCTGGGGGTCGGCCGCGGGCGGGAAGCTGAGGGTGCGCCGGCCCTCGACGACGTCGTGGAAGGCCGAGGCCGGGGCCAGCGGCAGGACCAGGCCGCGGGCGACGAGGTGCACGTTGTCGTCGCCCTGCACGGGGCCGAAGCCACCGAGGCCGCGCAGCTCCTCGCCCTTGACGAGGAACAGCACGCCGCGCTCGAAGAAGTCCGCGGCCACCGCCATCACGAGCTGGGCGATCTGCGACGCCTCCGCCGGCGTGTGGCGCAGTTCCTCCATCCGCTGCTGCAGGCGCTTCAGGTCGGCCCCGGCAGGCGCCGCCGGGCCGGCGGCCTTCGCCGGCTTCGGCCGCGGCGGCGCCAGCAGCTTCGGCACGACGTCCCTCACGAGCTTGACGCCGAACGCGCGCAGGTCGGCCGTGAACTGCTCGGGGTCCAGCCGCGACAGGCCGGGCTTGAACACGATGTGGGTGATGCCGAAGTTCTTGGCGCGTTCCTTGGCGGAGGCCGGCAGCGACTCGGTCATCAGCAGCACCGGGGTGTCGGGCTGCACCTTCTTGACCCGCTTCGCCACCTCCAGGCCGCCCTGGAACGAGGAGCCGACCGTCGTCGGCATCGTCAGGTCGGTGACCAGCACGATGCGGCCGCCGCCCTTGAAGATGCGGGCCGCGGCCTTGACCGCGCTCTCCACGTCTTCGGCCTCGAGCACGACGTGGCCGGCGTCGCGGAAGTGCTCGGCGAGCGCCTCGCGGATGTCGGCTTCGTCCTCGACCAGCAGCAGCGTGCGCGGCGGGGCGGGGGCGGACGGGGCCGGCGGAGGCGGGGCGGGCTCGGGCGCCGCTGTCGACGGCGGGGGCAGCAGGTGGTCGGGCGGGATCTCGGCGAGCGCCGCCCGCGCGTCCGCCGCCGGAGCCGGGGCAGGCGGGGCGGCCTCGAAGCTCTCCTCGAAGCCCGCGTCGCCGGCGTCGGCCGGGCCCTCGAAGCTCTCCTCGGCGAACGAGGCCTCGAGCGCCGCCGTGGAGTCGCGGCGGTCCTCGTCCATGCCGCGGGCGAGGTCGAGCAGCAGTTCCTGGGGGTTGATGCCGTCGCGCAGCGTCTCGTGCTCGAGCGTCCGCGGGCCGATCGCCTTCGGCGCCTGCTCGGTGAGGTTGAAGCTGAACTCGCCCTCGCGCAGCCGGATCAGCCGCTCCAGCGCCAGTTCCAGCCGGCCGCGCACCAGCTTCTCCCGCTTGTCGGGTGCCAACTGGCCCACGCGCGGGTCGGCCGGCGGCGAGTCCCACGTGTAGGAGGCGATCACGTGGCCCTCGGCGAACACGATCGCGCTCTCGCCCTCCGGCTGACGGATGGTCAGGTAGCCGGTCTTCTTGGAGAACGAGACGATCTGGATGATGTCGAGGAGCGGCAGGTCCTCGAGGTTGCCGGTCAGGCTCACGCGGGTCTCCGGGTCCCCAACTCAGTCCAAATTCGAGATGTTACACCGCTGCCAGGATCTCGTCGGCCATCCGGTGGAGCGGCACGGCACGATCGACGACCCCGGCCTCGATCGCCGCCTTGGGCATGCCGTAGATCACGCAGGTCTCCTCGCTCTCGGCGAGGGTGCGCCCGCCCGCCTCGCGGATCGCGTGCAGCCCGGCCACGCCGTCCGAGCCCATGCCGGTCAGCAGCACGCCCAGGCAGCGCGGGCCCGAGATCCTGGCCGCCGAGGCCATCAGCACGTCGACGGCCGGGCGGTGCAGCGCGCTGCGCGGCTCCTCGTCGAGCCAGACCCGGAGCCCCGCGGCGCGCCGGCGCAGCTTCATGTGCAGCCCCGCAGGCGCGATCAGCACCTGCCCCGGCACCACCGGCTCGCCCTCTTCGGCCTCGCGCACGGGCAGCGCCGACATCCCGGCCAGCCGCTCCGCCAGCGAGCGCGTGAAGCCGGGCGGCATGTGCTGCACGATCAGCACGGCCGAGAGCAGCCCCTCGGGCAGCCGCGGCACGATCGCCTGCAGCGCGGCGGGCCCGCCGGTCGAGGTGCCGATCACGACCAGATCGGCGCGCTGTTCCGTGGCCGCCGGCCGCTCCAGCCGCCCGAGCGCACCCGGCGCCACGGGCGCCGCGCGCAGCCGCGAGGCGGGGATCGAGCCGAGCGCCTTGACCTTGGCCCGCAGCTCCTCGCCGAGCTGGAGCAGGTTCATTGCCCCCTGCACCCGCGACTTGTCGACGAAGTCGAGGGCGCCCAGTTCCAGGCCCTTGAGGGTGACGTCCGCGCCCTCGCGGGTGAGCGACGACAGCAGCAGCACCGGCACCGGGTGCTCGGCCATGATCCGGCCCAGCGCCTCGAGGCCGCCCATGCGCGGCATCTGCACGTCCATGGTGACGACGTCGGGGTCCAGCTCGTGGACCTTGTCGACGGCCTCGCGCCCGTCGGCGGCCTGGCCCGCGACCACGATCTCGGGGTCGGCGCCCAGCATCCGGCTGAGCGCCTGGCGCACGAAGGTGGAGTCGTCGACGATGAGCACGCGGATCCTGCGGCTCACGTTCACACCCCCTCGGGCTTCTGGTAGGCCATCGCCCCGGGGAACCGCAGCGGCGTGAAGCGGTCGGTGATCCGCGACAGCGACTCGGCGTGGCCCAGGAACAGGAAGCCGCCCGGGGCCAGGATGTCCCAGAAGTGGCCCACCACGGTGCGGATGGTGGCATCGGAGAAGTAGATCAGCACGTTGCGGCAGAAGATGACGTCGAGCGGGGCGAGCCCCGCGTAGCTCTGGGCGGCCATCAGGTTGCCCTGGCGGAAGCGCACCATGCGCCGGATCGACTCCTTGACCGCCGTCTCCCGCCCGTTCTTCGAGAAGTGGCGCTCGAGCAGGCCGGGATCGACGCCGCGGAAGGAGTTGTGGTGGTAGGCGGCGCGCTGGGCCTTGTCCAGCGCCACCGGGTCCACGTCGAGGCCGGTGACCGAGACCTCCCAGTTCCAGAAGAACTGGCCGCTGTCGTAGACGAGCATCGCCAGCGTGTAGGGCTCCTCGCCGGTCGAGCAGCCGGCCGACAGGAGCCGCAGCGTGCGCTCGCCCGACTTCTGCTTCTGCTCGCGCAGCTTGCGCAGGATCTGGTCGGAGAACACGCCGAGCTGCGGCTGCTCGCGGTAGAAGTAGGTCTCGTTGTTGGTGATGTGGGTGATCATCCGCGCCAGCTCCTCGTCGCGCTGGGGGCTGAAGCGCAGGTGGTGGTAGTAGTCCTCGAAGCTGTCGAGGTCGAGGCTCTGCAGGCGGCCGAGCAGCCGCGTGCGCAGCGAGGCGCGCTGGCCCTCGTCGAAGTAGATGCCGAAGCGCTCGTGGATGAAGTCCCGCAGCAGCCGGAACTCCTCCTCCTCGAGCTCGACGTCCTTCGAGGACGGGTGGAACAAGGGACTACCGCGGCGCCAGGCGCCGCAGCGCCATCGCCGCGGCCTGGCGCACCTCGGGCGACGGGTCAGAGGCCTTGACGTCCATCAGCGGGCGCACCGCCTCGAGCGAGCCGCTCTCGCCGAGGCAGAAGGCTGCCTCCGCCCGCACGTGGGCGGCGTCGTCGGCCAGCGCGCCGAGCAGCAGCCGGCGCGCGCGGCGATCGTCGAGGCGGGCCAGCAGGTCGACCAGCGCGCGGCGCGACGGCACGGGGATCTGGGCGAACGAGCGCTCCAGTTCGCCCAGCGCGGCGGCGCCCATCCGCCGCAGCGCGTCCTGGGCCGTCGCCTGCAGCACCGGCTCCGACAGCGCGCGCACCACGGCGGGCGCGCCGCGCGGGTCGCCGAGCTCGCCCAGCGCGGACAGCACCGCACGCCGGACGGTGTCGTCGTCGTCCGCGAGCCGGGCCAGCAACGCGGGTGCCGCCTTGACGCTGCCGATCCGGCCCAGCGCGGCGGCGGCGGCGGAGCGCACGCTCCAGTGCGGGTCGTCGAGCGCGACCGCCAGCGGCGGCACCGCCTGCAGGTCCCCGATCATGCCGAGCGCCTCGGCCACCGCGCGCCGCAGGTTGCGGTCGGGGTCCTGCAACACCGACAGCAGCGGGCGCACGGCCTCGGGCGAGCGGATCAGGCCCAGCGCCTCGGCGGCGGCGAAACGGAGTTCCTTCTTGGGGTCGGCGAGGAACGGCAGGAGCCGCGGCACGGCCTCGGCGGCGCGCACCTGGCCCAGCGCCCGCAGCACCGCCCAGCGCAGCCGCGGGTCGGGGTCGTCGAGCAGCGGCAGCAGGTCGCGGGCGGCCTCCGGCTCCTGCAGCCGGCCCAGGCTCAGCACCGCCTGCTGGCGCACCACCCGGCTCTCGTCCAGCAGCGCCGCGCGCAGCAGGTCGGCGACGCCCGGCGCCTCGATCTCGCCCAGCGCCTTGAGAGCCGCCCGCCGCACGTGCTCGCGCGGGTCGCGCGACAGCGCGATCAGCGCGGGCGCGCTCTGCGGCTCGCGCAGCAGGCCGAGCGTCTCGGCGGCGCGCACCTTGACCTCGACGTCGTCCTTGCCCAGGGCGCCGACCAGCAGCGGCAGCACGCGGTCCTTCGGCATCCGGGCGAGCGCCCCCATCGCCGACTCCTGGATCAGCTCGCTCTCGTCAGCCAGCAGTTCGAACAGCAGCATCGCCGCGTCTTCGTCGCCGAGCCGGCCGATGGCGGCGGCGGCCTCGGCGCGGACCTCGCTCGAGGGGTCGTGGATGGCGGGCGCCACCAGCGCGGTGCCCTCGGGCGGCGCGATCCAGCCCAGGCAGCGCACCGCCGCGGCGCGCAGCGCGTCGTCGGGGTGATCGAGCGCGCGGCGCCAGGCCTCGGCGTCGTGGAAGCCGATCGAGACCAGGGCGTGGGTGACGTGGGCCTGGAGCGAGGCCTCGCCCAGCAGCGGCAGCAGCGCGGACTCGGCCCGAGGCTCCTTGAGCCAGCCGAGGGTGGTGGCGGCGGTGCGCCGCACCTGGGGCTCGGAGTCGTACAGGCTGCCCAGCAGGTGGTCGATCAGGCCCTCGTGGCGCAGAGCGGCCTGGACCTCGGGGTCGAGGCTGTCGCCCGCCTCGGTGGCCCGCTGCTCGATCGCCACCACCGCCTGGATCGCGAGGTTGCGCACCGCGGGGTCGGGGTCGGCGAGGTGGCGCACGATCGCCGGCAGCGCCTCGCGCCCGGCCAGCCGGCCGAGCGCCTCCATCGCCGGCCCGCGCAGCAGCGGGTCGTCGACCAGTGGCAGCAGCGCCGGCACCGCGGAGGGATCGCCGATCTCGGCCAGCGCGCCGATCGCCGGGTACTGCAGCCACGGCTCCGAGCGCAACGCCTCGACCAGCGGGCGCACCGCCTCGCGAGCGCCGAGCTGGCCGAGCGAGGCGGCGGCCGCGTGGCGCACGTTGAGGTCGGCGTCGCGCAGCGCGGACACGAGCGCAGCGGCGCTGCGCTCGTCGCGGATCTGGCCCAGCATCACCGCGGCGAAGTTGCGGACCTCCTCGTCCTCGGGGTCGGCCAGCAGCGCGCACAGCGCGCCGACGGCGGATCCGCCGAGGCGGACGTAGACCTCCATCGCCGCGTTGCGCAGCGAGGCGTCTTCGCCGTCGCGCAGCGCCCGCTCGAGCACCGGCAGCAGCGCGGGCGCACCGAAGCGCGAGAGCGACTCGGCAGCCGCCTCGCGCACGGGCCAGCTCTCGTCGGCGATCGCCCGCAGCAGCGGCGGGATCGCCTCGGCGGCGCCCGTGCGGCCGAGCGCGAAGACGCCCTCGCGGCGGGCGACCTCGTCGCCGCTGCGGAGCGCCTCGAGCGCCTCGCGCATCTCCATCGTGCCGCTCCGCCTGCCGGGGTTCGCGGCGCTAGCGGGCGCGGAACACGGCGATCAGCTTGGCCAGGTTCTCGGCCTGCTGGGCCAGGTTCTGGGTGGCCTTGGACATCTCCTCGACGGTGGCCAGGTTGTCGCGGGCGATCTCCGAGATGTTCTCCATCGCCTTCACGACCAGCTCGCCGCCGCGCTTCTGCTCGGCGGTCGCGTAGCTGACCTGCTGGGTCATGCGGTTCATGCCCTCGACCGTGCGCACGATCTGGCGGCTGCCCTCGGCCTGCTCGCGGGTGGCGATGTTCACCTGGCCCGCGATCTTGTTCATGTTCTCGACGGCGGAGCGCACCTGGCGCCCGCCCGCGGCCTGCTCCTTGGTCGCGTAGGTGACCTGCGACATCACCTTGTTGATGCTCTCGACGGCCATCCGGATCTGCTTGGAGCCGGCCGCCTGCTCGCGCACCGCCGTCGTCACCTGCTCGGTGGCGGCGTTCATGTCGGCCACCGTGCGCAGCACGTCGGCGGAGGCCCGCGACTGGCGGCCCGTCGAGGACGCGATCTCGGCCATCAGCTCGGACGAGCGTGACACCGAGTCCATGATCCGGCGCAGCGCGAGGCCGGCCTTGTCGGCCAGCGCGATGCCGTCCTTGGTCTCGGCGGCGCCGGCCTTGGCGGTCTCCACCGCGGCGGTCGTCTCCTCCTGGACCTGGCGGATCACCTCGGAGATCTCCTTGGTCGCCTCCACCGAGCGCTCGGCCAGCTTGCGCACCTCGTCGGCGACCACCGCGAAGCCGCGGCCCGCCTCGCCGGCGCGGGCGGCCTCGATCGCGGCGTTGAGCGCCAGCAGGTTGGTCTGGTCGGCGATCTCCTCGATCACCTCCAGGATCTTGCCGATCTCCTGCGAGCGCTTGCCGAGGCCGACGATCACCCGCGCAGTGTTCTCCATCGTCTCGGAGATGTTCTTCATCCCCTGCACGGTGGAGGCCACGGCCTGGTCGCCCATGGTGGCGTCCTCGGACGCCTTGCGGGCGATGCGGTCCGCCTCCTCGGCGATCTTGGCCACGTCGTTGACGGCGCCCGCCAGCTCGGACACGGTCTGGCTGGTGCGCGAGGCGGCCAGTGCCATCACCTCGGCGTTGCGGGCGACGGCCTCGATCGACGAGGTCATCTGCTCGATCGTCGCGGAGGTCTCGGTCACCGTGCCCGACAGGTTGTCGAGGCTGCGCGCCATCTGGTCGGTCGAGACCGTCATCTGCTCGATCGTCGCCGAGGCCTCGCCGACGGTCGCCGCCAGCGTGTCGGCGGACTTGGCGACCTCCTCGATGGATGCGCCCATCTCGGTGATCGAGCTGGAGGTCTCCTCGACGTGGGTGGCGAGCGAGCCGGCATTGCCGGCGACCGTCTGGATCGAGGCCGCCATCTCCTCCATCGAGGTCGAGGTTTCCTCCGCGGCCTGGGCCTGGCTCTGGGCGCCGGTCGTGATCAGCCGTGCGTTGGCCGAGATCTCGCCCGCCGAGGAAGCGACCTGGACGGAGGCCTCCTGGATGTTGTCCACGATCCGCCGCAGGTTCGTGGTCATCTCGTTGAAGTTCTTGCCGAGCTCCCCGATCTCGTCCTGGGAGGTCACCTCGACCTCGCGGGTCAGGTCGCCGCGAGCCACGGCGGAGGCGGCTTCCACGACCGTCTGCAGCGGCCGCGTCCAGCGGCCGAGCAGCCAGACCGCGATCGCGGCGCCGATCGCGAACAGCGCGGTGCCGCCGAGCAGCGTCTTGAACAGGACATCGCGCTGGTTGGCGATCAGGCTGCGGCGCGAGATGGCGACCTCGACGCCGCCCTTCTGCTCCTCCTTCTCCTCGCCGCCGCCGAGGCCGAGCTCGGCGGCCATGCCGCCTGCGGCGGTCGTGGTGACCGGTGCCCGGAACAGGATCACGGGCTCGCCCTCGGTGGTGAAGGCGTCGACGTCCTCGACCGCGGCCGAGGGCCTCGCCGGCAGGTCCTGGATCACCGCGCCCTTCTGGGCCAGCGGGGTCCCGTTGGCGTCGCGGATCATCGCGCCGACGACGTCGGACTCCGCGCCCTGGCCGGTGGTGGCCATCGCTCCCTCGAGGAGCTGGGTCAGCAGCGGCTTGTCCTCGGTCAGCACGCCGTACTTGCTGTTGTAGGCCAGGTTGCCGGCGATGTAGCGGCCGCGCAGCACGAGCTGGTCGCGCAGCACCTGCTGCCCGCTCTGGATCTGGAACAGGGTCGTCACGACTTCCAGGGCGAGGGTGATGCCGATGACCAGCAGCAGCAGCTTGGTGCGGATGGACCGAATGTTGAAGCCAGCCATCTTGAACCTCTAGAACACCTTGGCCGCGGCCTTCAGGGCATCGGCAGGGATCTCGACCTTGAGCCTGTCGGCGATCTTCTTGTTGACGAGCAGCTCGGCGCGGGGAACCGCGGCCTCGATGGCGCCGGGCTTCTCCCCGGCGGCGACGCGGCCGACGAGTTCGCCGAGCTGGCTGCCGATCGAGGCCATGTCGGCGCCGTTGCTGACGAGAGCGCCCTCGGGGACGAGCGAGCCGATCGACGAGTAGACCGGCTTGCCGGCCTTCAGCGTCTCGGCCATCAGGAACCGGCGCGTCTCGTCGGCCAGCACGATCGGGTCGGGCACGACCCACAGCGCGTCGACCTGGTCGCCGCCCTTGAGCAGCGAGCGGATCGCCTCCGGCACCTCGCGCTCGGAGCTGACCGGCTTGTCGACCACGATCAGCCGCACCACGCCGGCGCCGCGCTTGGCTTCCTCGACGAGGGTGCCGCTGTTGGCCGGGTTGTAGATCACCCCGATCCGGACCGCGCGAGGGTTGACCATGCGGAACGCCGCGAGCTGGTTCTTGGGGGGCACGTGGAAGGAGACGCCGGCCGCGGTCCCCGTCAGGCCGGCCTTGCCGGGGTCGGGCACCATGCCGTAGACGAGGGGGAGTTCGGGGGCCAGCTCGCGGGTCACCGCGGCGGCCAGCGGCCCCAGCGCGACGACGATCACGCTGCGACCCTTGAGCGAGGCGATCGCACGCTCGCCCGCGGCGCGGTCGCCGGCGAGGTCGATCTCCTGGATCGTGTGGCCACCGCCGGCGCGCCGGAAGGCGTCCAGCGCAGGCCGCCACGCGGGCGCGTCGACGCTCTTGAGGACGACGACCTCGGCGGCGGCGGCGGGCAGGCTCACGGCGGCGATCAGCAGCAGGACCCAGGCCTTCAGCGCACTCCTCATCATCATTTCCCCCCTAGCTCGACACCCGCTCTTCGGCCGCGGCCGCCTCGCGCAGCTCCACCGCCAGCGCCTTCGTCAGGTCCAGCAGGATGATCAGCCGGTCCTGCAGCTTGGCCACGCCGCGAATCGCGTTCTGGTGGACCTCGACGACCTCTTCGGGCGGCGGCTCGACCAGCGAAAGCGGCACCTTCAGCACCTGCGAGGCGCCGTCGACCAGCAGCCCGACCAGCCGGTCGCGCAGCTTGACGACGACGATCCGCGCCTGGCGGGTGGCCTCGACGGTGCCGAGCTCGAGCTTCCGCCGCAGGTCGACCACCGGGATGATGCGCCCGCGCAGGTTGATCACGCCGCGGATGTGGGACGGCGCCCGCGGCACCTGGGTGATCTCCGCGACGCGGATGATCTCCTGCACGAGCCGAACGTCGATGCCGTACTCCTCGCCGGCGAGGAAGAACGTCGCCAGGTGCTCCTGGGCCTCGGCCGCCTTCTTCTCCTCGCGCTGCGGGGCGAAGAACGAGAAGCTCTGGCTGGCGCCCTCGTCGGCAGGGGGCGCAGCGGCGGGGGCCGCGGCGCTCGCGGCCTGCGGGCGCTGCTCCAGCTCGCGCAGGATGTCGTCCGCGAGGCCCGAGGCGGGCAGCGTCAGCCGCGACGGCACGGCCGGTGCCGGCCCGGCGGGGAACACGAGCGCCTCGTCGCGCGCGACCCAGGCGGCCTCCACCGGGGCGGGTTCCTCGGCGGGGAACACGATCTCGGCCGGGGCCTCGGGCGCGGACTCGGCCGCGGCGGGCTCCGGGGGCGGCACCGGCTCGGGGCCGGCCACCGGCTCCACTGGGGCCTCCACGGGAGCGTCCGTGGCCGGGGGCGCCGCCGCCTCCGTCGCTTCCTGCTTCGCCTTCGCGCGCTTGCGCGCGTCTGCCATGCGTCCCATCAGCGCCTCGCTGCGGGGAAAGCCGCGACGTCCGCGCGGCGCGGGAGGGGATCGAGGAAATCGAGGTTCTCGCACACCGCGTCGACCTCCGCCGCGCCGACCCGGGCGCGGCCGCGCGCCATGCCCTCGATCAGGGCCTGGGTCGCGAGCTGGTTGAGCACCCGCGGCACGCCGCCCGAGGCCTCGTGCAGCCGCTGCGCCGCGTCGGCCTCGAACACGCCCTCGGGCCCGCCCGCCACCTGCACGCGGTGGGCGAGGTAGCGCGGCACGTCCGTGGCGGCCAGCGCCGGCAGGTGGAACTGGGCGCCGATGCGCTGGGTCAGCGCGCGGTACGCCTTGTGGCGCAGCCGCTGGCGCAGCTCGGGCTGGCCGACCAGCAGCACGCTGATCAGGTTGCGGTCGTCGAGCTGGAAGTTGGTGAGCAGCCGGATCTCCTCGAACGTCGCCCGCTCGGGGATCAGGTGCGCCTCGTCGACGATCAGCAGCGCGCCGCGGCCCTGCTCGTCGAGTTCGACCAGCCGGTCCTGGACCTGGGCGTGGAGGTCGACCGCGTGGAACTTCGGGGAGGTCACGCCGATCTCGGCCGCGACCGCCGCCAGGAACTGGCGCGGGGACAGCCGCGGGTTGAGGATCATGCCGACCTCGTGGCGCTCGCCCACGCGATCGACGAGAGCCCGGGTCAGCAGCGTCTTGCCGGCGCCCACCTCGCCGGTGAGCAGCGCCAGCTCCATCTCCTCGACCGCGAACAGGAGCTGCTCGAGCGCCTCCTCGTAGGCTTCCGAGAGGAACAGGAAGCGCGGGTCGGGCGTCTTGCGGAAGGCGCGCTCGCGGAAGCCGTAGAAGCCCTCGTACATGGGCTCAGGCCTCCGCCAGCACTTCGCGCACGGCCGCGCCGTGGCGGCGGCCCTCGAACAGGGCCGCGACGTCGAGGATCAGCACCACCCGGCCGTCGCCCATGATGGTGGCGCCGGCGATGCCGAAGCTCTGCGAGGTGACCGAGGCGTCGAGCGCCTTGATCACCACCTCCTGCTGGCCGCGCAGGCGGTCGACGACGAGGCCGATCCGCTTGTCGCCGCGGCCGAGCACGACGGCGTACTCGTGGCGCCCGGTGCGCTCGGCCTCGGGCAGGTCGAACAGCCGCGCGAGGCGCAGCAGCGGCACCACCCGCTCGCGGATGCGCAGCGTCTCGCGGCCGCCGACGCGGTGCACGTCGGCGCGGTCGAACTTGAGCGACTCGACCACCGCGCCGAGCGGGATCGCGTAGGTGCGGCCCGCCGTCTCGACCAGCAGCGCCGAGATGATGGCGAGCGTCAGCGGGAGCTGGATCACGAACTTGGTGCCGATGCCCGGCACCGACTCGACGTCGACCAGGCCGTTCAGGCGCTCGATCGACTTCAGCACCACGTCGAGGCCCACGCCGCGGCCGGACAGCTCGGAGACCGCGTCGCGGGTCGAGAAGCCGGGGTTGAAGATGAGCTGCAGCGCCTCGCGCTCGCCGATCGGCTCGTCGCCGCGGAGCAGGCCCTTCTCGATCGCCTTCTGCCGCACGCGGAGCGGGTCGATGCCGGCGCCGTCGTCCATGATCGTCAGCACGACGTGGTTGGACTCCTGCGCGGCCGAGAGCAGGATCGTCGCGGTCGGCGTCTTGCCCGCGGCCTCGCGCACCGCCGGCGGCTCGATGCCGTGGTCGACCGCGTTGCGGATCATGTGCACGAGCGGCTCGCCGATCTCGTCGATGATCGCCTTGTCGACGCGGGTGCCCTCGCCCTCCAGGATCAGCTCGATGTCCTTGCCCTGGCCGCGGGCCAGGTCGCGCACGAGGCGCGGGAAGCGCTCGAACACGTGGCGGATCGGCAGCATCCGGATGTCCATCACGGTTTCCTGGAGCTGCGCCGAGACGCCGGCGACCTGCTGGACCGCCTCCAGCAGCTCGCGGCCCGCGTCCGACTTGCCGCCCAGCGCGTCCGCGAAGCGGTGGCCGACCTCGTGGAGCTTGTTGCGGTAGATGACGAGCTCGCCGACCAGGTTCAGCAGGTGGTCGAGCTGGCCGAAGTCGACCCGGACCATGTTGGAGCGGGCGCCGACGTAGCGGGCGGCCGCGTCCGCGCGGTCCTCGATCTCGGTGGCGTCCGTGGCCGGCGCCGCGGCCCTGGCGGCCGGGGCGGGGGCAGCCGGGGCGGGGGCAGCCGGGGCGGGGACCGGCAGCGCGGAGACCGGCGCCGCGTCGGCGGCCGCCAGCAGCCCCTCGAGCAGCGCCACCTCCTTGCCCAGGTCGCGGACCTCGGCACCCTGGCGGCAGGCCTGCTCGACGGCGTCGCGCAACGAGGAGGCGCCGGCGAACAGGCGGTCGAACAGCACGCCTTCCAGCGCGATCGACCCCTCGCTGATGCGGGCGAACACGTCCTCGAGGCGGTGGACGTAGTCCTTCACCGCCTGGAAGCCCATCATCCCGGAGTTGCCCTTGAGGGTGTGCAGCGGCCCCAGCACCGAGGCCACGTGCTCGCCGACCAGGCCCTCGCGCTCCAGCGCCAGCAGGCAGGCGTCGAGCGCGTCGAGATGGGCTCGCGCGTCCTCGAGGTAGATCGCGACGAGCTCGGGGGAGACCTGGAAGTCGTTCATCCCCGGCCCATGCCGCCTACGAGGCCTGGGTGATCTTCTCGATGAGGGTGTGGAGCTCGGAGGCCTGGAAGGGCTTCTTGACGTAACCCTTGGCGCCCATCTTCAGGCCCCGGATCGTGTCCTCTTCCTTGCCCTCGGTCGAGATGATGATGACGGGGATCGACTGGTAGGCCGGCTCCTTCTGCACCCGCTGCAGGAACTCGAGACCGTTCATCACCGGCATGTTGATGTCGAGCAGGATCAGGTCCACGTCGGACTCCTGCCCCAGCTTGTCGAGCGCCTCGAGACCGTTCATCGCGCTGACGAGCTTGCAGTTCTTGTAGCGCGAGAGGAACAGCTTGTACATCTGGTGGATCAGCGCGGAGTCGTCGACCGCGAGGATCTTCCTGAGCATGCGCCTCTCCCCTGTTGCGGGATCGTAACGGGCCGGGCAGGGTTCTATCACCCCGCGCGCGGCGATTCAACCCGTGGTAGTCATTGGTGCATGGCTGACGCAGCGCATTACCTGGGGCTGGACATCGGCGGGACCTTCCTGAAGGCGGCGCGGGTCGACGCCGGCGGCCAGGTCGTCGAGCGGCGGCGCGAGCCGGTCGCGAGCGGCGATGCAGGGGCCCTGCTCGCCCAGCTCGAGACGGTCGCCCGCGGGCTGGGCGGAGCGGCCCGCGGCTGCGGGGTCGGCCTGCCCGGGTTCGTCGACCGCCGCACCGGGGTCGTGCACGGCGTGCCGAACCTGCGGGCGCTGGAGGGCGTGGCCCTGGCCCGCGAGCTCTCGGAGCGGCTGGGAGTGCCGACGGCCGCCGACAACGACGCCAACGCCGCCGCCCTCGCCGAGGCCTGGCAGGGGGCAGGCCGGGGGGCGGAGAGCGTGCTGATGCTGACGCTCGGCACCGGCGTCGGGGCCGGCCTCGTGCTCGGCGGCCGCGTCTACACCGGCCGCAGCGGCTACGCGGGCGAGTTCGGTCACCTGCAGGTGAAGCCTGACGGCGTGCCGTGCGGCTGCGGCTCGTGGGGCTGCCTCGAGACCGAGGTGGGCGTGGCGGGCTGGGTGCGGCGCGCCGAGGCCGCGCGTGGACGGTCCGGCGGGCACACCGCCCTGGCCGGGGTCGAGCTCGACCCCGAGCGGATCGTGGATGCGGCGAAAGCCGGCGACGCCGTGGCGCTCGCCGTCGTGGACGAGAGCGCCGCGCTGCTGGGAGTGGCGATCGCCTTCGCGCTCGACCTGCTGAACGTCGAGAAGGTGGTGATCGGCGGCGGCGTCGCCGCGGCCGGCGAGTTCCTGCTCGGCCGCGTCCGCGAGGAGGTCCGGCGCCGGACGTTCCCGCAGATCTTCGCCGACGCCGAGATCGTGCCCGCGGCGCTGGGCGGCGACGCCGGCGTGGTGGGCGCGGCGCGGCTGGCGATGCAGGCGGCGGGGGCGGCGTGATGGTGTTCGAGTCGAAGGAGCGGCTGGGCGAGCAGGTGAGCGGGCTGCTCGGCGCCCTGCGCGAGCGCGGCGACGGCGCCTACGCGGCAGTCTTCGAGCCCGCGGGCATCCTGTTCGAGAGCGCCGAGGAGGGCGGCGAGAGCGCGCTGCTGCGCGGCTTCCTGCGCGAGCGAGGGGCGGCGCTGTTCGCGCTGCCTCGCCACATGGCCGACGAGGCCGGGCCCGCCGAGGACCCGTTCGCCGGCTGGGACGACCACGCCTTCCTGCTCGCCTTCGTCAACGGCCGGGTCGGCATCTTCGCCGCCTGCGCAGACGCGGCGGCGCTGGAGGCGGACTGCGGCGACCTGCTGAGCGCGCTCGTCGACCGCCTGCTGCGCTTCGACGAGCGCTGGCGGCTCGACGGCGAGGGCCGCGGGCTGTTCGTCGGCCGCCCCCGCCTCGACGTGATCGCGATCGGCCGCGAGGAGTAGCTACTTCCGCAGCGCCACGCCGCCGGCGATCGCCAGCTCGACCGGGGGCGGGGCGCAGTCCGGCGCCGGCCCGTAGGCGAACCAGGCGATCGCGGCCTTCTGCGGCAGCCGCCGCACCTCCTCGCCGCTGGCCCGGTCGACCATCACCGCCTCGAAGCGGCCGGTCGTGCCCATCAGGCCGCGCCAGGCGACCGACGGCTTGCCGAAGTCCTGGGACGGCTCGTGGTAGCTCGTCTGGAGGACGTGCTCGGGGAGCTGGACGAAGAGGTCGCGGCCGCCGACCAGGCTCGCGAACACCGGCTCCGCGACGTGCTCGAGCTGGACCCACTGGCCGTTGCGCTCGACCTTCATGCCCCAGCCCAGGCGCAGCGCCTGGCCCCGGCGGAAGGCGTCGAGCAGCGCCTCGCGGCTGCCCGCGAGCGGAGCGCCTTCGGCGTCGTGGCGGTAGACGAGCCGCCACTGCGGCGCGCACGCGGTCGCGCGCGGGTCCACGCACCAGCGGGTCGCGACCCGCATCGAGGTGGGCAGACTGCCGTCGTCGAAGTGGGACTCGAGCACTCCCGTGGTGCCGATCAGGCCCGACCAGCGCAGGCGGCCACCGGGCATGCCGACCCGGGCTCGGCCGCGTTCGGGGGCCTGGCGCTGGATGTCCTGGATCTGGGCAAAGATTTCGCCTTCGAACTCGCTCGTGAAGCCCGCATCGGCCCAGTGCGAAAGTTCTGGCGTCCCGTCGGGCCGCGGGAACAGGCTCCAGCCCACACGCAGCGGCAATCCCGCCCGGAACGCCTGGAGCACGGCCTCTTTCGATCCGGCGGAAACGCGGCCGTCGGTGCTGATGGCCGCCAGCGGCGCGGAACACTCGGCCTCGGAGGCGAGCGACGACGGGGCGAACGAAGCGGCGATCAGGACGGCCAGCACAGCGGAGGGCTTCATGGCGAAGAGGGACGCGGCCCGATCCTGAATGTTCCCGCGACGAATGCAAATCCTCGTCAAGCCGCGGGTCGCGCTAGACTCGTGGGCTCGGCACAGCCGCCCCACTCATGAAGAACATCCGCAACTTTTCCATCATCGCGCACATCGACCACGGCAAGACGACGCTGTCCGACCGCCTGATGGAGCGCACCGGCGCGCTCACCAAGCGCGAGATGACGGAGCAGTTCCTCGACTCGATGGACCTCGAGCGCGAGCGCGGGATCACCATCAAGCAGCACTCCGTCCGCCTCGAATACAAGGCGAAGGACGGCGCGGACTACGTCCTCAACCTGATCGACACCCCGGGCCACGTCGACTTCTCGTACGAGGTGAGCCGCTCGCTGGCCGCCTGCCAGGGCGCGCTGCTGGTGGTGGACGCGAGCCAGGGCGTCGAGGCCCAGACGCTCGCCAACGCCCACCTGGCGGCCGACGCCGACCTCGAGATCGTGCCGGTGCTCAACAAGATCGACCTGCCGGGTGCCGAGCCCGAGCGGGTCAAGGAGCAGATCGAGCAGGTGATCGGCATCGACGCCTCGGGCGCGATCCTGGCGTCGGCCAAGCAGGGGATCGGGATCGACGAGATCCTGGAGGCGATCGTCCACCGCATGCCGCCGCCGCACGGGCGCGAGGACGGCCCGCTGCGCGCGCTGGTGTTCGACTCCTGGTTCGACCAGTACCGCGGCGTCGTGATCCTGGTCCACATCGTCGACGGGGCGCTGAAGCCGGGCACCCGGGTCAAGCTGATGCAGTCGGGCGGGATGTACGAGGTCGAGCAGCTCGGCGTGTTCACGCCCAAGCCCGAGCCGGTCGAGTCGCTCTCGGCGGGCGAGGTCGGCTTCGTGATCGCCGGCATCAAGAAGGTGTCGGACGTCGCCATCGGCGACACGCTGACCGAGTCGAAGAACCCCGCGCCCGAACCGCTGCCCGGCTTCAAGGAAATCCAGCCGATGGTGTTCGCGGGCCTGTACCCGATCGACTCCAACCAGTACTCCGAGCTGCGCGACGCGCTGGAGAAGCTGCGGCTCAACGACTCGTCCTTCTTCTACGAGCCCGAGACCTCGACGGCGCTCGGCTTCGGCTTCCGCTGCGGGTTCCTGGGCCTGCTCCACATGGAGATCGTCGAGGAGCGGCTGGAGCGCGAGTTCAACCTCGACCTGCTGGTCACCGCGCCGTCGGTCCGTTACCGGGTCCACAAGACGAACGGCGAGGTGCTGGAGATCGACTCGCCGGCGCGGCTGCCCGACGCCGGCTCGATCGAGTTCATGGAGGAGCCGATCGTCACCGCGACGATGCTGACCGGCGACGAGTACGTGGGCCCGATCCTGAAGCTGTGCCAGGACAAGCGCGGCATCCAGAAGGGCCTCCACTACATCACGCCGACGCGGGTGATGATCGAGTACGAGCTGCCGCTGAACGAGATCCTGCTCGACTTCTTCGACAAGCTGAAGTCGGTCTCCCGCGGCTACGCCTCGCTCGACTATCAGTGGAGCGGCCACCGCACCTCGCCGCTCGTCAAGCTCGACATCCTGGTCAACGGCGATCCCGTCGACGCGCTGTCCCTGATCGTGCACCGGGACTCGGCCTACGAGCGCGGCAAGTCGCTCGTCGAGAAGATGCGCAAGCTGATCCCGCGCCAGATGTTCGAGGTGGCGATCCAGGCGGCGATCGGCAGCCGGGTGATCGCCCGCGAGAGCGTCGCGGCGCTGCGCAAGAACGTGATCGCCAAGTGCTACGGCGGCGACATCAGCCGCAAGCGCAAGCTGCTCGAGAAGCAGAAGGAAGGCAAGAAGCGGATGAAGCGGGTCGGCACCGTCGACATCCCGCAGGAGGCCTTCCTGGCGGTCCTCCGCGTCGACGATTAGCTGCCGGCGGACCTAGCGGGCTCGATCGGGCCTGCCAGGATCTCGCGCACGCGTGTCAGCAACGGGCCGAGATCCTCCTGGAGCACATCCCACAAGATCTTCTGGTCGACTCCGAAGTACTGGTGGACGATCACGTTCCGCGCGGCGTACACGTCGTCCCACGGCACGTCCGGGTGAGCCGACTTCAGCTCCGCCGAGAGCTTCCGGACCGCCTCCCCCACGATCTGCAGGTTTCGTTCGACGGCGCGTTGGGTCTTGGTGTCGGCCTCGTACTCCTCCTGGCTCAGGCCGGCCGTGTGGGCCTGGATCTCCTCGATCGCGTGGGCGACGTGGGCCAGGTACTCGCGGTCCGTCATCAGAGCGGTCGGGCCTCGCGGAAGATGCCCTCGTGAAGCACCTTGTCGAGTCCGTCGGCGGTCACCAGGTCGACCCGAACCCCGAGCAGCGCCTGCGCTTCCCTGGAAAAGCGCACCAGCCGCATCGCCACTCCACGGCCGTAGTCGACGTCGACGAGCAGATCCAGGTCGCTGCCTGGGCCGGCTTGACCGCGAGCGCGGGACCCGAATACGCGGAGATTGCGAACACCGAACTTCGAGGCGAGCTCGCGCAGGGCGCTGACATTCTCCGGGTCCAGCACGGACGCTGGATCGTCCATGGCCTCATTCTCCCACGGGACCCAGACCGCGTTGCGGCCCCTCGCTGCCCTCGGCCGACTCGCGGATCAGCAGGCGGCGGCCGGCGCGGCGGACGCCGCAGCCGCGCGGTCGCCGAAGCTCGTCCTCGATCACCTCGAGGAGTGTCTGGATCGGCTACGCCCCGTTCAGGAACCGGCCGTTCACGAAAAAGGCGGGCGTGCAATCAACGGAATGGTCGTGACAACGCTCATCGTTCGAACTCCCTCGACTGCTCAGGGCGGCGACGGGACTACAGTGGCGGCTGCCGTCGGGCAACCGCGCTCGAGTTCGCACACGTATATGCTGGCGGGCACGCTGACGCCAGTGATCAAAGCGCGGGCCGTGGTGCGCCCGAACCGCAGGCCGGTCACCTCGGTCCTCGGCCCGACCACAGGCGACAACGAGGCAATCGACGGATCGTCGACGCTCCAGCGGATCGCCGCCCGTTCCTCATGACGAGCCTCGTCGCCGTAGAAGCACGCGAACAGCTCGTCCGAGCCGATCCCGGCATTCACCGTCACGAAAGGCGGCAGAACCGTGGGCTGGCCCTCGGGGGGCGTCGACCAGAAACTGCCGCAGGAGGTCTTGCTTGCCAGATCCACAGGCGTTTCGCAGCCGAGAGCCGAGGCCAGGGTGACCAACAACGCCCAGCGCGCCACGGCCGATCGCCACGTCACGGGACGTGGCCGCCCTGGCGGTCGTGCGTGCATGCCATGTGCCACCAGGGCATCAGACTCCCGGGAGGCCGGCCGGCGTGCCCGTGACGCCGGCAGCGATGGATCGTCGTCGGCCGTCACGGCGATCAAGGGGTTCATCAGGACTCTCCTTCGTGCCGTTCAGGGCACAGGGCAGTCGCCGGGGCTGTTGCAGACGGTCACGGGCACTTCACGTCGGATTCCGGTGATGACCGCGACGACTCTCGTCCTGCCGAGGCGATGGCCCTTGACCACGGTCTCAGGCCCGCGAGCGGGATCGACGGTCGCAATCGTGGGATCGAGGCTGGCCCAAGTCACGGCGGCACGTTCGGCAGGTTGTGAAAGGTCCCGGTAGAAGCACGCGGAGAGTTTGTATGTGGCAGTGATGCCGTCCAGGTAGATCAGGGCGAATTCCGGGTAGATATAGGGCCGTCCGGGGTCCGGTGGCCTGGCGAGCACCCCCCCGACGCACGAGCTGCCCTCCGAATCGGGGTAAACGGAGCGACACGCCGTGGGCCCCAACAAGACACAGCATGCCAACGCCACGACGCTTCCAGGCCTCATCCACCCCCTGACCACGTCCGCCCGCCCGCTCGGCACGTTCAGCACTTCCAGCAGTAGTTCGGCCATGGTTCGCACGTATTCGAGCCGCACCACTCTTTCTTGGTACACGCCCGCCCACAGCCGGAGTCGCACTGGCATCTGTCGTCAGCGGCGTCCGCGACTGAGATGGGCTCACCCTCTACGCGAGCCACCGCGGCATCGCCTACCCAGGGGCCAGCCAGGAGGGGGATGAGGGGCAGGATCGTCAAGATGACCATGGAGAGTCCTCCTGCGGCTCAGGGCAAGGGGCAGTCGCGGGGGGTGTTGCAGACGGTGACCGGCACTTCGCGGCGGAGGCCCGTGATCACGGCGACGACCCTCGTCCTGCCGAAACGAAGGCCGGTCACCGTGGTTTCCGGACCGGTCGTTGGTTCGACACTCGCGATCGAGGGATCAAGCGACGCCCAAGCTACCGCAGCACGTTCTCCAGGCTGGGCGAGGTCTCCGTGGAAGCACGCACGCAGCGTGCGGACTGGCGTGATGTCATCCAAGAAGATCAGAGCCGAGTTCGGGTCGATGTAGGGGCTGCCGGGGTCTGGGGGCTTATTCAGAATCCCGCCGAAGCACGAACTCGACGCGGAGTCGATCCGGTTCGGGCACGCGGCGCCCACCAGTGCCAGCCAAATCGCCGCCGCGAGAGCGACGGGCTTCACACTCCTCACGTCAGCACTTCCAGCAGTAGTGCGGCCAGGGCTCACACTCGTTCGAGCCGCACCACTGCTTCCTAGGGCGATGTCGAGGATCGGCTGGGGCGCTGGCGCGACGGGAGTGGGCGCCGCGGTCGGCGTGGGGCTGGCGCTGCCGCCGGCTCCCGCACTGGGCCCCGGGGACCCGGCACAGGCCGGCGCGAGAGCGAGCCGGGGGGCTGACGGCGACCGAAAGGGTGCGTGCATGGCTGTCCGCCACCCGGCATCAGAGCCCCAAGAGGCCTCGCGGGGCTCGGCGACTGGTACAGTTTGGCGAACTGTACCAGTCGCCCCAGGACGGGACCGCGGTACAGTCCGCCGTGACGGTTCGCCCCTGCGGACGGCCGGGGAGCTGCGGATGACGATCTCGGTGCACGCCGGCAGTCCGGTGCCGATGCACGAACAGATCCGCTATCAGATCGAGTTGCGCATCCTGGGCGGCGAGCTGGCCCCCGGAGCGGCTTTGCCCAGCGTGCGAACGCTGGCGCGGACGTTGCGGCTCAGTCCTGGCACCGTCGCCGCCGCGTATCGCGACCTCGAAGAGACGGGGCGTGTGGTGTCGCGACCCGGTGCAGGGCTCTTCGTGGCGCCACCTCCGGCCTCCGCGCAGGCCGACACGCAGGCGGCCTGCCACGCGGCCCTCGACGCCCTGGTGCGAGGCGGGCACTCCGTCGAGAACCTGCGCGCGGCGATGCGGACCTGGGCAGGGCCGTCCGGCGCGGTCCGCCTGGTGGCGGTCGACACCACGCTCGCGATGGCCGAACTGCTGGCCGCGGAAGTGGAGCAGGGACTGGGCTGGTCAGTCGTGGCGCAAGCCCTGGACTCTCTCTCCGAGCACGAAGACTCAGAGGGCACGATTTTCCTGACGCCGCCCTATCACGCGGCCGCCGTCCGGCGCCAGCACGCCTCGGCGCGCGTCGAGACCCTCCACATTCAGCCCTCGCCCCGGTACCGGGCCGTGATCGCGGCGCTGCCGCCGGACTCGCTGGTCCTGGTCGTGGCCCACGCCGCGGCCGTGCTGCCGTTCGCACGCGCGGTCGTTCACGGCGTGCGCGGCGAAGATGTCACCTTGCTGACGCACGAGCGCGGCGAGCGGGAACGCTGGGCCGGCGCCGCCCACGCTGCCGCGCTGGTCCTCGCCGACACTCTCACCTTCCAGGAGGCCTGCGCAGCGGGCCTCACCAACGCCATCGAGTTGCTCCTCTTGTCCCCGGCCTCCCTCGACGGTCTCGCCGAGCGCCTCGGTCCTCCGCCAAGCTGACCGCGGGCCATTCACGCCCAACCGAGCCGGTCGATACCGGAGACCTCGACGGCGCTCGGCTTCGGCTTCCGCTGCGGGTTCCAGGAGCTGGCCGCCGTGACGGCCCCACGGCGAGGCCCTCCGGCTCGCCGGCCGCCCGGGGTCGGGCGCATAATCCGCGGGTCACGACTTCTTCCCGCGAGGCTTTGTGCGATGAACGAGATGCTGCGAGTCCCCACGGTGGCGATCCCGGCGACCGTCCTCTGCGGCGACGGCCGCCGCCTCGACGGCGAGGTGTTCCTGCCGGCCTCGGCGCCGATGCACTCAGGGCCGATGCGGCCCGACGAGTGGCTGCACGAGCCGACGCCGTTCTTCGCCCTGCGCCTGAACGAGGGCGGATCGGCGTTCGTCAACAAGCTCGACGTGCTGGCGGTGACCGTCGCGGCCGCGGACGACCCGGACCCGGAAGACGGCGGCTTCGGCCTCGAGCGCGGGATCGTCGTCGAGTGCCTGAGCCACCGCTTCGAGGGCACGCTCGTGATCGACATGCCGCCCGACCGCCGGCGCGTGCTGGACGCGCTGAACGGACCGGGCGATTACCTGGTCCTGCGCGAGGGCGACAAGCACCACTTCGTGCGCAAGACCCGCATCACCCGCGCCTTCGAGAAGGCGTAGGCCGCTTCAGCGCACCAGGCCGCGCGCGGCCCACGCGAGCAGCGCCCAGCCGGCGAGCAGCAGCGGGCCGCCGATCGGCGTGATCGCGCCGAACCAGCGCGGCGCCCCCAGCGTCATCGCGTAGAGCGAGCCGCAGAACACGGCGCTGCCGAGCAGGAACGCCCAGCCCGCGGCGTTCGCCGGGCCGCTCCCCGCCCCGGCCTGGGCGCGCAGCAACCCCGCTGCGACCAGCGCCAGGGCGTGGGTCAACTGGTAGTGGGCCGCCGTGTTCCACCACGCGAGGGCCTGCTCGGCCACCCGGGCCTTGAGCCCGTGGGCCCCGAAGGCCCCGCACGCCACCGCCAGAAACCCCGACACCGCTCCGACCACGATCCAGTTCATCGGCCTCCCGACTGTAGCAGGCGGCCCCGCCTGCGGCGGAAAACGCAACGGTTTCGCCGCGGAGAGGCAGGGTTATTGCAGCCGCGGGTCCCCGAGGAGGAGTGCGTGCCTCCGCTCGGCAACATCGGCGCCGCGCTTGCGCGGCTCCGGGATCGACTCGCCGTCAAGCTGACCCTCACCGTCGTGGGCGTGGCAGCGCTCATCCTGTTCGGCCTCTACCACCTCGAGCTGCAGACCCACCACCGCTTCCTGGAGGAGGCGGCGATCCGTGGCGCCGACACCTTCGGCGAGACGATCCGCAGCTCCACCCACCGCGACATGCTGGCCGACCGCAAGGCCGACGCCTACCAGGTGCTGCTGGACATCGGCCGCCAGCCGGGCATCGACACCGTGCGGCTGTTCAACAAGGAAGGGCGGATCCGCTTCTCCTCGGACGCGAGCGAGATCGGGCGGTTCGTCGACAAGCAGGCCGAGGCCTGCGACCTGTGCCACAAGAGCGGCGAGCCCCTGGTGCGGCCGGAGGCGCAGGAGCGCTGGCGGATCTTCCGGCGCGACGGCCACCGCGTCGTCGGCATGGTGACCGCGATCTACAACGAGCCCTCCTGCTGGACCGCCCAGTGCCACGCCCACCCGGCCTCCCAGCGCGTGCTCGGCGTCGTCGACGTCGGGCTGTCGCTCGAGAACGCCGACCGCGACATCGCCGAGGTGGCGCGCCACACCGGGGCCTACGGCGCCCTGGCCCTCGCCTGCCTGGCCGGCATCGTGGCGCTCTCGGTCGGCCGCCTGGTCGGCCGGCCGGTGCGGCAGCTCGCGGACGCCACCCACCGGGTGGCGCACGGCGACCTGTCGGGCAAGATCCCGGTCGCCTCGGGCGACGAGCTCGGGCAGCTCGCCGCCGACTTCAACCACATGGCGGACGCCCTGCGCGCTGCACGGTCGGAACTGGAGCAGGTGCTGGCCGGGCTCGAGCGCCAGGTCGAGGAGCGCACGGCCGCGTTGCGCGCGGCCGAGTCGCAGGTCGCCCACGCGGAGAAGATGGCCTCGCTCGGCCGGCTCTCGGCCTCGATCGCCCACGAGATCAACAACCCGCTGGCCGGCGTGCTCACCTTCGCCAAGCTGCTGATCCGCGACCTCGGCGAGCGCCCGCTCGACGAGGACCTGCGCGCGCAGGCCGTCAAGCAGCTCAAGCTGGTCCAGCGCGAGACCGAGCGCTGCACCGCGATCGTGCGCAACCTGCTCGAGTTCTCGCGCCAGCGCCCGCTGGCGATGCGGCCCGCGAGCCTGGTCGCCATCGTCGACGAGGCGCTGTCGCTGGTCGCACACCAGGTCCAGCTCCGCGGGCTGACGCTGGAACGCGACCTGCGCGACGTGCCGGCGATCGAGGCCGACGCCGGCCAGGTCCGCCAGGCCGTCGTCAACCTGGTGATGAACGCCTGCGACGCGACACCCGAGGGTGGCCGCATCCGGGTGACGACCCGGGAGGCGGATGGCCGCGTGCTGCTGGAGATCGCCGACACCGGCCACGGCATCCCGCCGGAAGTGCTGCCGAGGCTGTTCGACCCGTTCTTCTCGACCAAGGAGAAGGGCACGGGCCTGGGGCTGTCGGTCGTCTACGGGATCGTCGAGCGCCACGGCGGCAAGATCGAGGTCGAGAGTGCCCCCGGCGCGGGCTCGACCTTCCGCATCGCGCTGCGCCGCGCGGCGACCGCTTGAGCGGGACGTGCGGGAGCGGCTCATGGTGCGCTGGATCGGGGCCGAGGCGGAGGACGGGCGGCTGATGGCCGAGCTCGCGAGCCACCTCGGCCACGTGTTCGGCTGTCACGGCGAAGCCGCGACGACGCCGCTGCGGCCGCCGGACACCTTCGACCCGCGGCGCGGCCAGCACTCCTCGAGCAAGGTGCTGCGCTGGCTCGCCGAGACCTGGCCGCGCCAGCGCACGCTGGCCGTGACCGACGTGGACCTGTTCCTGCCGGTGCTGACCTTCGTCTTCGGAGAAGCGCAACTGAAGGGCCACGCGGCGGTGGTGTCGACCGCGCGCCTGGCGGGCCGCGAGGACGGGCACGCGGCAGTGCGGTCGCGGCTGTGGATCGAGGCCGTCCACGAGCTGGGCCACACCTGGGGCCTCGTCCACTGCCCGGAGCGGACCTGCGCCATGGCCCGGTCCGGGACCCTGTACGACGTCGACGTGAAGACCCCCGAGCTGTGCCCCGACTGCGCCAGCCTGCTGCGCGCGGCGGAGCGCGAGGAAGCGGAAACATGAAGCCGAGCAAGGTGCGCATCCTGGTGGTGGACGACGAGGAGATCGTGCGCGAGTCGCTCTCGGGCTGGCTCTCGCGCGACGGCTATCACGTCGAGGTCGCGGAGGACGGGCCCGCCGCGGTGCGGCGGATGGGCGGACCGGAGCCGTGGTCCGTGCTTCTCGTCGATCTCAAGATGCCGGGCGGCATGGACGGCCTGCAGGTGCTCTCCGAGGCCCGCGAGCGCGAGAAGGGCGCGGCGATCGTGATCATGACCGCCTACGCGACCGTCGACACCGCCGTCAACGCGATGAAGAACGGCGCCTACGACTACATCGTCAAGCCGTTCGAGCCGGAGGAGCTCTCGCACCTGGTGACGCGGATCGTCGAGGAGCAGGCGCTGCGCCACGAGAACGCGATGCTGCGCAAGGCGGTGCGCAAGGAGTACCGCTTCCGCGACCTGGAGAGCCGCAGCCCGGCGATGCAGGAGCTGTTCGCGCTGGCCCGCACCGCGGCGCGCTCGTTGTCGACGATCCTGCTGCTCGGCGAGAGCGGCACCGGCAAGGAGGTGCTCTCGCGGGCGATCCACGGCGAGTCGCCGCGGGCCCGGGGGCCGTTCGTCGCGGTGTCCTGCGCGGCGCTGCCGGAGACGCTGCTCGAGTCGGAGCTGTTCGGGTACGAGAAGGGTGCCTTCACCGGCGCCGCCTCGCGCCGCCGCGGCCGCTTCGAGGCCGCCCAGGGCGGGACCCTGTTCCTCGACGAGATCGGCGACGTCAGCGCCAAGCTGCAGCAGGACCTGCTGCGGGTGCTCGAGGACCGCCACTTCAGCCGGGTCGGCGGCAACGAGGCGATCGAGGCCGACGTGCGGGTGATCGCCGCCACCCACCGCGACCTGGCCAAGCGGGTCGAGGAGGGCGAGTTCCGCCAGGACCTGTTCTACCGCCTCAACGTGATCCCGATCCGCATCCCGCCGCTGCGCGAGCGGCGCGAGGACATCCCGCTGCTGGTCGACTCGCTGCTCGAGCAGCTCTCGACGGAGCTGGGGCGCCCGCTCGACGGCGTCACCTCGGAGGCGATGGAGCTGCTGCTGGCCCACGACTGGCCGGGCAACGTGCGCGAGCTGCGCAACGTGCTCGAGCGCGGGGCGGTGGTCGCCCACGGCAGGCTGCTGCACGAGTCCGACATCGCGCTGCCACTGCGCGGCCCCGAGTGCGGCCCGCTGCCGACCGGCGCCGGGGGCCCGATGGTCTCGCTCGAGCAGGTGGAGCGCGACCACATCGCCCGCGTGCTCGAGCACACCCACGGCAACATCAGCCAGTCGGCCCGCATCCTCGGCATCGACCGCTCGACGCTGTACGCGAAGGTCCGCCGCTACAACCTCCGCGCGGCCTCGTAGGGCGCGCCGCAGGCCCGACCGGGCGCTGCCACGTACCGCGGCGCCCCACCCCGCCCGGGCGCCGCCGTGAACAGCCGGCGCCCCACCCCGCCCGCGCGCCGAAGTGAACAGTCGGCGCGCCACCCCGCCCGCGCACGCCACGAACCGCGTGCGCCACCCCGACCGCGGTCGCTCCAGCCCGACCCCGGCGCTCCGATCGCCTTCTGGCGGAGCGACGGCTCGACGGCGGCGCGCGGCGGCGACCTTCCGCGCGCGGTTCGACGCGGCGCAGCGACGGGCCATCGACGCTGCGATCGTTCGACTGTGGCGCTCCGACTGCATCCGACGGAGCGATTGTTCGAGAACGGAACGGCCACGAGCCGGTGCGGTGTTGGCGTTCCCGGTTGTGTTGCACGTCCCGCGCCGGCGGTCGGTTTGCGGTACCGCCGTCACGGGGCGTGCCCGGCTGTTCGCGGAACGCGGTGGTTGCGCGTCGCCTCCTCGAACCGAGGGCCCATCGCCCGCCTCCTTCGCGAAGGCGGGGCGATGGGCCCCGACGAGGAGGCGACGCGAATGGCACGCACGATCCCGAACAGCAATCACCCCGCACTCCACCGGCTCGACTGCTATCGGCTCGCGGTCGAGTTCCATCGGATGGTCGCGGATCTGGCTCCGCGCGGGAGCGGGCTGGGGGATCAGTTGCGGCGGGCGGCGGCGAGCATCGCGTTGAATCTCGCGGAGGGCCACGGTCGTCTGACGCGGGCGGAACAGGCGCGGTTCACCCTGATCGCGCGGGGTTCGGCGCTGGAGTGCCTGGCGATCCTGGATCTGCTCGAGGGCGAAGCCGGAGTCTCCGCAGCGCGGCGGGTGCTCGTTCGTGTCGTGCAGACGACGACCGGCCTGTGGCGCAAGCAGGCCGGCTGAGGGGCCAGGCTGCGCGAGCCGAACGCTTCGCCCTAGAGGCCACTGCCGTGTTAGAGCCGAGTCAGGATCCACTCCAAGAACAGCCACAGCAGTCGCGCTCCCCCACTGATGATCGCGACCACTCCAGCCGCTCGGAACATGGAGCCCAGATCCTCTGCGCTTGCCGGTTCTCTGCCGAGAGCTTCTTGGAGTCCACGACCCTGCTGGCCCGAATACCGGTATGCCAGCAAACCTGCTGCCACTACCGCGAGAGACACCGATACCTCTGCGTACATCAGTTGCAGAACCCGTTCTGCGCGAACGAACCAAACACCACAGCCACCTGATAGGACACTCCCGCGGTACCAACATACTCACCGATCTCCGCGAAGTAGCTTGTCTCTGAAGGACGCCCTCGGTAGCCACTCTCCCCGGCCGGGACAACAGCCAATCCTGTGCCGACCGGCATCCCGAGATTGAACTGAAGTGAACTAGTCCTTAGTTCCATAAATACGTTGACGTATACTGGGCCACAGATGCTGCCGGCAAGTCACGCCGGGCATCTGGGGTCTGAATGGCAAGAACAAGCCCATTCGCAATCAAGCTCACTCCCCAGGAGCGTGCCGAAC
>JAANMV010000856.1_pt1 | contig 36223 bp, 30 predicted proteins | sample 7279661 | NCBI WGS metagenome assembly JAANMV01 (sample SAMN14094540, study PRJNA606508) | bioreactor metagenome | isolation source: A lab-scale SPAN reactor treating ammonium-rich wastewater day 121 | place: Ireland: Galway | collected 2017-05-16
CTGGTTCAAGCATCATCTCAAGGTCGGCTGGACTTTGCCTGTTCGCTTCGATTTACCTCCCGAGCTAATCCTTCATGAAAATGTCCGGTAGAGAAATTTGTTTTTCTCGATCAATAGTTTCGTTTATGTCTTCGTATTCTTCGAAATACACGAGCTTTGTCACATTGTATCTACTTGTAAAACCCGGTGTTATTTTCATTTTGTGTTCATAAACTCGACGTTGCAGATCATTGGTCATTCCGGTATAAAGTACGGTATTGTACTTTTTTGCCATGATATACACGTAGTAGCTCATTTTAGAACATCCTTCATGTGTCATTGCGAGCGACCCACCCGCCGCAGCGGGATGGGTCACTCGCAATGACACATCAGGTAAATTGTTACACTAATTTTAAAAAAAACCCTAAAGGTTTTAGAAACCTTTAGGGTTTGGTGGTTTTAGGGTTTGGGGCTTCAGATCAGGTTGACGCCGGCAAAGGAGAGGAGAAAGGCCAGGATCAGGAACGCCAGCCCCGAGAGCAACGCCGCCACCAGCAGCGCCGCCCACAACCCACAGCCAAATTGAAAGCCATCAGTGAAGCCCAGCCCGCGCTCGATCTCGACGATCTCTTCGGGATCGGTTGGCTCGGCTGCGGCGGGCAAGGCTTCTTCCGGGGAATAATCTGGGGGGTCGTAGGCGCTCATGCAATCATCCTTGGACAGGGGGACAAGACGATGGCGGAGTATAGCACAGGCGTGGAGGGCCGCCAAAAGTTGCTGCTTTTGCCCCACACGCCGGCTCGCCGCCGCGGGTTTGGGCGTGGGACGCGGCTTCGAGTATAATCCACCCCCGCGCAGGGGGCCGGCTGGTTGCCGCCCCTGCGTTCACGTTCACTGCCTTTTAGCCCGATGCCTGATGGATTTGCACGATTTGCAGCGTCAATGGGATACATTCGGCGAGACCGATCCACTGTGGGGGGTGCTCTCCTGGCCCGATAAAGCCGGCCAGCGCTGGCAGATCGAGGAATTCTTCGCCACCGGACGGGCTGAGATCGCCGAAGTTTTGGCGGAAAGCGCGCGGCTGGGCCTGGAACCGGCGCGCGGCGCGGCCCTCGACTTCGGTTGCGGCGTGGGCCGGCTGTCGCAGGCCTTGGCCGAACAGTTCGCGCAGGTGCACGGCGTGGACATCAGCCCGGTGATGCTGGAGTGGGCGCGCGGCTACAACCGGTTTGGCGAGCGCTGCATCTATCACCTCAACGCCCGCGCCGACCTCAGCACCTTCCCCACGGCCAGCTTCGATTTCATCTACTCCAACATCACCTTGCAGCACATGGCCCCCCGTTACAGCCGCGGCTATCTGGCCGAGTTCCTGCGCCTGCTCAAGCCGGGCGGGCTGCTGATCTTTCAATTGCCCAGCCACCCGCGGGCGCGCTGGCGCCGCCTGATCCAGCCGCTGAAGGGATCCGCCCTGTTTCGCCTGTACCAACGTCTACGGTATGGCCAGCAGCCGATCATGGAGATGTACAGCATTCCCCAAACGCAGGCAACGCGCCTGTTGGCAGCGCAGGGGGGCCGCGTGGCCGCCGTGCAGCCCAACACCGACGCCGACGCGCACTGGTTCAGTTTCCGCTACTTCGTGATCAAGAACGCCTGACCCCCCTCTCCCGCCCCCTTTGCGCTGCCATGAACGAACGCACCATCCGCTATTCTGTGCTGATGCCGGTCTACAACGAAGCCGCCACCCTCGAAACCATCGTGCGGCAGGTGGCGGCCATGCGCAGTCTGTCGCTGGAGATCACACCGATCAAGGGGGAACCGGGCGAACATGTCATCCTGAAGCAGGAGATCATCGCCGTGGATGATGGATCCAGCGATGCCAGCGCCGCGGTGTTGCAACGTCTGCAGGCAGAAGGGCTGCTGCAAGCGATCGCGCATCCCCGCAACCAGGGCAAGGGCGCGGCCATCCGCACGGCCATGCAGCACGCCAGCGGCGAGATTTTCCTCATTCAGGATGCCGATCTGGAATACGACCCGCGCGATTACCCGCGGTTGTTGCAGCCGATCGTGGAGGGGCGCACCAAGGTGGTCTACGGCAGCCGTTTTCTGGGCGGCCCCCGCTCGGCCATGATGTTCCGGCACATGCTGGGCAACAAACTGCTGACGCTGACCACCAATCTGCTCTACGACGCCATCCTCACCGACATGGAAACCTGTTACAAAGTCTTCCGCCGCGAGGTGCTGGAGGGTGTGCCCCTGCACGCGCGCCGTTTCGAGCTGGAGCCGGAGATCACGGCCAAGATCTTGAAACGGGGGCACCGCATCTTCGAAGTGCCGATCAGCTACACCGGGCGAGAGTATCACGAGGGCAAAAATATCACCTGGCGGGATGGATTCCCGGCCCTGTGGGCGCTGATCAAATACCGTTTTGTGGATTGAGCATGGCCACATCGCAGTGGACGGCCGCGGCCCGCGCGGCTGACGGCCACCTCCTCCCGGCCCTGCGCCTGCATGCGATCAGCGAGCGGCTGTGGGTGATGCTGTGGCTGGGCGTGGGCCTGATCCTGCGCCTCCTCTCCTTTGGCCGCTTCCCTCTGCGCGAGGATGAGGCGCTGTACGCCTATTGGGCGCGGCTGATCAGCTCCGGGCTGGACCCGATGCTGGAACGGGCGGCGGTCGATAAACCTCCCCTGTACATTTATCTGCTGGCGCACACTTTCACCTGGCTGGGGCCGGATGAGGCGGTGGGGCGGGGGCTGAATGTGGCCTGCTCGGTGCTGGCGCTGGCCCTTTTGTGGCTGCTGGCGCGGCGGCTGTATGGCCCAGACACGGCCCGCTGGGCGCTGGCCCTGTACGCGCTCTCCCCCTTTGGCATCAGTTTCGCGGCCACCCTGTACACCGACCCCATGATGGTGATGTGGCTGCTGCTGGCTTTGCTGGCCGCGGCCCACGGCCGTGGCCTCTTCGCCGGGCTGGGGCTGGGATTGGCCTTCGCCGTCAAGCAAAATGCCCTGCTTTTTACCCCTCTGATCCTCGCCCTTCTCCTCCTCGCGCCCCCTTCTCGGCGCCCCCGCCTTGCCTCGCTTCCTCCCCGCCTCACCGCCGCGCTTGTGCGCCTGCTCGCCGCCGCGGCTGGATTTTATTATGTCTGGTTCAAGGTGTGGCAGTGGGATGGCTGGCGCATCCTGCCGGCGGAGATCCCCAGTTTCTGGCAGCAGGCGTGGAACAGCTACGGCGGCCTGGAGTTGCTGCCCCTCGCCGAGTGGCCCGCGGCCCTGAGCGCGTGGGCAGGGGTGTGGCGCTGGTTCGGCGGCAGCGCCGCCGGCACGCTGGCCCTGTGCGGGCTGATGGCCGCCGGCGCGGGGCTGCTGCCGAACCGGCATCGCTCCGGCCGCAACGCGCAGGCCGCGGCGATCCTGCTGTTCACGGCCGGATACGGGCTGGGACACGCGCTGTTCAGCTTCCAGGCCTGGGATCGCTATTTGCTGGGGCTGGCGCCGCTGGCCGCGCTGCTGGCCGGGCGGGGGCTGACCCTGATCTGGGCGCCGGCGCTGGGGGCCGGGCGGCAGAGGTGGCAGAGCGCCGCGGCGCTGCTGGCCGTGGCCCTGCTGCTGTGGGGGGGCGTCCAGGCGGCGCAGGCGCGCCTGCCTGTGGGCGGAGATCATGGCGCGTACAGCGGCATCGAGCGGGTGGCGGCCTATCTGCGGCAGCAAGCGCCGGCGCAGCGCGGGGTGATCTACCAGCGCTGGCTGGGCTGGCACTGGCAGTGGTATCTGTGGGACGCGCCCGCGGGCCGCGTGTATTGGGACAGCCCCGCCATGCTGGTCGCGGACTTGCAGCCGGATCCGACCGGCTACACCCGGTTTGTCGTCTTCCCCGCCTGGCAACTGCACGAGCGCCCGCAGTTGCAAGCGGCTCTGGCGCCCCTGGGCCTGCGTCTGGCCGAGCGGCTGCGCGTCTCTGCCGGCGGCGAGCTGCGCTTCCTCGTCTACCAAATCACACCGGAGGCAGGATGATCCGCGGCCATGCCCTGCCGCTGCTGGCCCTGGCCGCGGCCACGCTCCTGGTCTATCACCGCCTGCTGTTCGGCAATCTCATCCCTGCGGGCGGCGATTTCATGTTCTATTTTGCGCCGTATTGGGATTATGTCAACGAAATACTGCGATCCGGCCAGCTGCCGCTGTGGAATCCCTACATCTTTGCCGGCGCGCCGCTGCAAGCCAACCCGCAGGCGCAGATTTTCTATCCCCTGCGCTGGCTGTTCATCCCTCTGCCCACGGCGCAGGGCATGGCGCTGGCCGCGGCCCTGCATGCCTGGCTGGCCGGGGTCTTTGCCTACGCGCTGGCGCGGCGGGCCCTGGGCGTGTCCGCGCTGGGCGGGCTGGCCGCGGGCATGATCTTCGCGCTCAACGGCTGGGCCACCGGCCTGCTCAACCACCCCAATCGCTGGGCCAGCCTGCCCTGGCTGCCCGCGGCCCTGTGGCTGTGGGAAGCGCGCGGCGGGCAGTGGCCGCGGCCCTGGGATCGTGCATCCCGGCGCTGGCTGGCGCTGCTGGCCCTGGTGTGGGCGCTGGCCCTGCTGGCCGGGCACTCGCAGACTTTCTACAACCAGGCGGTGATCTTCGCATGCTGGGCCGCGGCGCCGGCGCTGTGGGCGGGATGGCAGGCGCTGCGCCGGCGCACGGCCGCGGCCTGGGCGGCGGTCTGGCAGCGCGGCTGGCCCGTGGCCGCGCTGCTGATCCTGATCTTCGGGCTGGCTTTTGCCCTGGCCGCGGTGCAGACGCTGCCCACGCTGGAGGTTTCGGGGCACTCCTACCGTTCCGGCGGGCTGGCCTACCGCGATCACGCCGCGCTCAGCCTGCCCCCCTGGCGCTTGGGCTTCACCCTGCTGCCGCACTATGCCCGCGATCTGGGCCAGGCGTTGGGCAGCGATGCCTATGGCGAGTGGCTGGCCTACACCGGCCTGACCGCGCTGCTGCTGGCCGCCATGGGCCTGGGCTGGGGAGGACGGCGACCGCGCTGGCTGGCCGCGGCCCTGGTCCTGGCCGGCCTGTTCCTGGCCGTGGGCGCGTACAATCCGCTGAATTACCTGCTCTATCGCCTGGTTCCGGGTTGGGATCTCTTCCGCGTGCCCGCGCGCTGGCTGGAGGCCACGGTGTTGGGGCTAAGCCTGCTGGCCGCGGGGGGCGCAGAGAGGATCGCACGGGGGCTGCCCCGGCGTTGGCCCCGGCCCATCTTCGTCGCCGGCGGCGGGCTGCTGCTGCTGGCCGCGCTGACCCGGCCCACCGGGCCGACGCTGGCAGGCTGGGCCGCGGCTCTGGCCCTGGCCGCGGCGATCCTGCATCTGCCCGGCCGCGGGCGCGTGGCCGCGGGGCTGCTGCTGGGGCTGGCCCTGCTGGAATTGTACGCGGCCAGCTTTGTGCTGCCGCTCCAACATCCCACGGCAGGGCAGGCGCTGTGGGACTGGCGCACCGCGCCCGCGCGCATCGCCGCGGAGCTGGGGCCGCGGCCCCGGTTCGACGCCTGCCGCACCCTCAGCCTCAGCGCCACGACTTACGATCCGGGCGATCTGGCCGACCTGCGCCAGGTGTACGGGCCGTATCTGGATGAGCAGGGGCTGGCCGCGCTGGTGGACGCGGCCAAAGCCCGCGAGGTGCTGGCTCCCAACCTTTCCCTGCTCTATCGCCTGCCTTCGTTCGATGGTTTTGGCGGCGGCGTGCTGCCCACGCGGCGCTTCGTGCAGACGATGAGCCTCTTTCTGCCGCCGGAGCGGATCGTGCCCGATGGCCGCCTGCGCGAGCAGTTGCGCGAGATCCCCGACGCCCGGCTGCTCTCCCTCTTCGGCGTCTGCATGGTCATCGCCGACAAGACTTTCGACCACTGGCATGAGGGCGTTTATTATGACCTGGCTTTTGGCGAGACCCTCAGCCCGACCCAGCCGCAGCTCACCTTCGGTCGGGGCGATGCCAGCGGGGCGGGATTTCGGCCAGAAGCAACGAGGTCTTTTCCGCTGGCATCGCCCCTGCTGCCCGCGTTCCCCATCGACCAGGTGGGCGTGATCAGCCATCTGGTGGGCGGGGCCGCGGTGGCGCAGGGCGAGCCGGTGCTGGCGCTGGAGGTGGTGTTTGCCGATGGCAGCCGCTGGCAAGGGACGCTGGCCGCGGGGGTGGAGGTGGCGGAGGGCCGCGACGCCGGCCCGCCCCTGGCGCACAGCCGCGATCTGCCGCATGTGCGCTGGCGTTATGATGCAGCCGGCCAGGATACGATTGCCCTTCTCCCTCTGCCCGCGCGGCTGGCGCGGCCAACGTCGCTGCGCTTGACGCTGCTGCGGCAGGATGTGGCGATCTTTGTGCGCGGGATTGCCCTGATCGACCGGGCCAGCGCGGCCCACGCCACCCTGCCGGTGACGCGGCATCCCTGGCAGCGCATCCATTCGGGAGATGTGAAGATCTATCGCAACGCTGCCGTGCTGCCGCGGGTGTGGCTGGCCCCGGCAGCGGAGATCAGCCCGGATGACGCGGTCACCCTGGCCCGACTGGCCGATCCGGGCTTCGATCCGGCGCAAACGCTGTTGCTGGCTGCGGGTGAAGCGCGCTCCGGCGGCGCGGGCGCGGCTTCGCTCGTCAGTTATACGCCGGAGCGGATCGTCATCGCCGTGCAGGCCGAGGCGCCGGCCTATGTGCTGGTGGCCGATGCCTGGTATCCGGGCTGGCAGGCGGTGTTGGACGCGGGCGCGCCGGCGGGGCAGGCGGCGCAGGCGGCGCAGGCGCTGCCGGTCGAGCGCGCCGACCTGTTGCTGCGGGCCGTGCCCGTTCCGGCCGGCCAGCACACCCTCACGCTCACTTTTCGCCCGGCCAGCCTGCGCTGGGGCGCGTGGATCACGCTGGCCGCGGCCGGGCTGCTGCTGTGGCTGTGGCGCCGCGACTGATCTTGGCCTGAGGGCCGCGACGCCGTATAATCACCCTGTTGCCGTCTCCCCTGCCCCTCCCTGAGGAATGTTTATGAACGCGCTCAATCGTATCCTCTCGCTGCTGTTGTTCCTGGTATTGCTGGCCGCTTTGCTGGCGCTGGCCCTGATCCCGCAGGATTTCTTGAACTGGTTACAGTTACAACTGGGCAATCTCGTCGCCCAAGTCAACCGCCTGCAACTGACCGATCCCACGAATTTCAACATCGCCCGCGCCGCGGTGGCTGTGGCCGCGTTGCTGATCTTCCTGCCCCTGATCCTGGCCGAATTCCCGCGGGGCAGCGAGCCGGCGGTGCGCATGTCGATGCCCGGCGGCGAGGCGCAGGTGACGACAGAGAGTGTGGCCCGGCGGCTGGCCTGGCATCTCGACCAACTGGCCGATGTGATTCACGTGACGCCGCAGGTGCGCGGGCGCGGGGATCAGGTGGACGTGCAGTTGGATGTGGAGACCGCGCCGGAGATCGAGGTGCCGATGAAAACCGAGGAAGTGATCCTGGTTGCCCGTGAGATCGTGCAGGAGCGCATGGGCCTGAAGTTGGGCCGGCTGGATGTGCGCATCCGCCACAGCGATTATCCCGAGACCCTGTGACCGCGGCGGATTTGAACGCTCACCCCCCGGCCGCGGCAGCGGCAGCAGTGGAGATCGCTGACGCGCGGCTGCTGTTGCTGGTGGAAAGCCTGTTGTTCGTGGCGGCGGAGCCGGCTGCAACCGCGCGCATGGCCCAAGCCCTGGGCGTGAGCGAGGAGCGGGTGCAGGCGGCGCTGGCGCAGTTGGAGATCGATCTGCAGGGGCGGGGCGTGCGCTTGCAGGTGCATCGGGGCGCGGCGCAGTTGGTCTCGGCCCCAGAGGCGGCGGAGGCGATCGAGGCTTTTCTGGGCCTGGATCTGACCAGCAAACTCTCCCGCCCGGCCCTGGAGACGCTGTCGATCATCGCCTATCGTCAGCCGGTGACGCGGCCGCAGATCGAGGCGATCCGCGGGGTGAACAGCGACGGCGTTCTGCGCACCCTGCTCAGCCGGGGGCTGGTGGAGGAGGTGGGACGGCTGGAACAGGCGGGCCGCCCGATTTTATATGGCACCACCTTCGCTTTTTTGCAATATTTCGGCATCGAGCGGGTGCAAGATCTGCCGCCGCTGGAGGAGGATGCGGCAGAAGCGCTGGCCGAACGCGCGCAGATGGGGGAGGGTTAGCCGGTCGCCCGCGCCCAGGCGGCAAGCGTGCATCACGCCAGGGTGGTCAGCGCTTCGGGCATGCGGGCGGGGCGGCCGTCGTGGGTGATGCAGATGTGGCGGGTGAAGCCGGTGACGAGGGTCTCGCCGGCGGCGTTGACCACTTCGTAGGCGATGCGCAGGCCGCGGCTGTGCATTTCCTCCATCCAGGTGCGGACGGTGATCAGTTCATCGTAGACCGCGGGCTTGAGGTAGCGGGCGCCGACCTCGACCACGGTGAGATAATAGCCGAGGGCGACGAAATCGGGATAGGCGAGGCCGGCCTGGCGCAGCCAATCGGAGCGGCCCAGCTCGAACCAGGGGATGTAACGGCTGTGATGGACGATGCCCATGGCATCGGTCTCGGCGTAGCGCACGCGCAGTTGGGTTTCGCTGATGCGGCCTTGGGGGTGGGGGTGGGACATAACGGTTGCGGGCAAGGCGTGAGCGGGGATCGGGGAAGAGGATGGCTCAAGGCTACCGCCGAGGGAGCAGCGCTGTCAAGCCGGGAGATGGATTAACAATCAACAGTCAACAGTCAACAGTCAACGGGCAACAGTCAACGGGCAACAGTCAACGGGCAACAGTCAACAGCTAACACAGGGCACTTTGTTTGACAGAGGCAGGGAGTGGAGGCTATAATCGCCAGGCATGGCCCGCTAGCTCAATTGGCAGAGCAGCTGACTCTTAATCAGCGGGTTCCAGGTTCGAGTCCTGGGCGGGTCACAAGATGGGGGGGGGTGGTTGGTTGGTTGGTTGGTTGGTAAATTGGTAGATTGGTAGAATCGAATCCCTTTTTGTCAGCCTGGGCGCTGAAGTGAGTCAACGTGGGTTCACGTATTGGCGTGCGACTCTTTGGCGAGAGAAGAGTGTTTCACCGGCCGCATCCGTCGCCAGATACAGACAAAGGTGCGGTGGCAAGTATTCGAAAATGGTTAGAAGATAACGAAGTGATACCATGATGAACATAATGGAAATTGATGGTTACCGAGCCGTCATCGTGTATGATCCAGAGATAGAGATGTTTTGTGGCGAATCTATCGGCCTCAATGGGGGTGCAGATTTTTACGCCAAAGATATCGACGGTCTGCGCCGGGAGGGCGGCAAGTACTGGTTGATTACACTCAAACCGGCGAGGTGACGCGATGAAACTGAAGCTCTATCAAGAAGTGGCATTGGTGCGCGATGTGCTTGACGAGAACCTGAGATCGGGCGATGTAGCTGTGCGGATCGACTATGTACCCCATCCGCGCGGCGGAGAAGCAGGGGCCGTTTTGGAGGTTTTCAACGCTGTGGGCGAGTCAGTCAGCGTAGTGACAGTGCCCGAGTCGACCATTGCACCGCTGCGCGCCGCTCAGGTGCCAGCCGTAAGGATGCTCTTGCAACCGGCCTGAGCTTTTCCGGGCAATCCGGGGATAGCTCGCCGCTGATGCAGGTTCATTTCGCCAGCGTAACTGCCCAGGCGCCGGGCGCTTTTAGCCGATTTTGTCCATTGTTTCAGCCTTGGAGGCGTCGTGACAACCGCAGATTGAAGTGCCCGGCGCCTCTGGCTGACATCGTCAAGCGCAAGGACGTGGCCGGCCACGGCGAGTACCGCAGCAAGCGGGTGATCCTCGAAATCTACGACGCCATGCAGCAGGCCATGGACAGCGGCCAGCCGTACCAGACGCGGCTCGATCCGCGGCCGGCTGATCCGGCGGTGGCGCACTCCAGCCCGCCGCCGGCGTGGGTGGAGTCTGGCTGAAACAGGCGTGTGCAGCTTCGAAGAAGACCCAACGGCCCGCATGAGGATCGTCACCTGGAATTGCCAGGGCGGTTTCCGCCGCACTCCCCCCACATCCACCCGCAGCGTTGACTCCGCTCTCTGATAACCATACTCCGGAGGTGGATCACTTTTCGATGATCGCGTTGTGCAGTTACTGCATCCCTTTTACTTTATCAAACACAGCAAGAACAGGAGGCGTACATCGTCTGAAGCGGATCGACCGAGGCATTTTCCCCCTTCCCCCCCCTTCTCGCTCGATCAAATTGGGCCATTTTCGGCCTGGCGGCGGGCTGGAGGGGCTGTAGGGCCGGGGCCGGCCGGAATGGCCGGCCAGCCGGATGACGATAAGGCAGAGAAAAAGGGAGGGATGAGCAGATTTTAGCGATAACCGATTGCAAAGAAATAAAAAAACCCCACGATTCCAGCACGAACACATCTATACCGTTGCGCGGATCGAGCGAGACCCGGGTTTTCGGCCTGCGGCCCTCGGTCGATCTGGGAATCCCGCATCCCATGTGAGGCCAAACCGGGTCAAGGAAGAGATAAGATTGACAAGAATCGACAGGATGTGTTATGCTATCGCCAAGAAAAAAGAAAGTCGCTGCCCTCAAAATCACACCCAAGCCCTTCGGGGCATTGAAACCTTGTCGCCATTACCGTGCCGTAGAATGGCACATCGAGGCTCAAAATCACACCCAAGCCCTTCGGGGCATTGAAACTTTTGAATCTGGCTCTACCGATCTCTCCGAATAGTCCATCTCAAAATCACACCCAAGCCCTTCGGGGCATTGAAACCTCAGGGTTCATCCAGTACATAGGACGCCCATCATTCTGATTCTCAAAATCACACCCAAGCCCTTCGGGGCATTGAAACCTGTTTTCTAGTTTTTGACGCCTTTTCTCCAGCCTGCTCAAAATCACACCCAAGCCCTTCGGGGCATTGAAACCAACAGCGTGGCGGTGCTTGTACTGTAACGGCGGCGGTCGACTCAAAATCACACCCAAGCCCTTCGGGGCATTGAAACGAAAGGAAAGGGGCCCACCCATCGAGGCAGGGTTGGGTCTCAAAATCACACCCAAGCCCTTCGGGGCATTGAAACCCCAGGGGCCTCATAGCGAACTTCGCAAGGGGCGCCAGCTCAAAATCACACCCAAGCCCTTCGGGGCATTGAAACGTGGCCGGCGTTTCTTGTTCTACGTTAAGCGGTTGCTCAAAATCACACCCAAGCCCTTCGGGGCATTGAAACGGTAGGCGCGGCTTCGGGCATCTCGCATTCGGCGCGGCTCAAAATCACACCCAAGCCCTTCGGGGCATTGAAACGGCTACAGAGCTGCTACTTCCAGGAGCAGCATTCTGCTCAAAATCACACCCAAGCCCTTCGGGGCATTGAAACAGATTCGTGCGTTGTCCGTCGTGACGCGCATAGAAGTCCTCAAAATCACACCCAAGCCCTTCGGGGCATTGAAACAAGACGACGGTGAGGATTCCACAGATGAAGAAACTTTCTCTCAAAATCACACCCAAGCCCTTCGGGGCATTGAAACTTCTTGACCTCCGTGGTGATGGTCCCGACATTGTTATACTCAAAATCACACCCAAGCCCTTCGGGGCATTGAAACGGGGAGGGTGTCGTAGCCATGATTCTGTCTCCTTTTCTCAAAATCACACCCAAGCCCTTCGAGGCATTGAAACCACACTGGGAATCGCGGTGGACGCGGGAGCAGTAGCTCAAAATCACACCCAAGCCCTTCGGGGCATTGAAACCCGCTCCTGCAGCTCGCCGGCCGGCCCCCACGCGGCTCAAAATCACACCCAAGCCCTTCGGGGCATTGAAACCAGTCTTGTGCTTGTTCGGTCCATCCCGGAGGATACCTCAAAATCACACCCAAGCCCTTCGGGGCATTGAAACCGTACTTGCTGGCCGAGCCGTGCTCGGTGTCCACGAACTCAAAATCACACCCAAGCCCTTCGGGGCATTGAAACACGATCTATCTGACCAACTAAACCAGCATCTTTTTCAGGAGGAGATGATGCCCAGACCCTTGTTCGATTCGGAATATCTATACGGTATTCATGATCCCGGCGGTGAACACCTGATGATCAACGCGGGCAAGCCGGGTTGGGTGCTCTTTACCGAGGGCATCGGCTGCGATCCTCACAACGGCAGCGGCCGTTCCTATACGCACTGGGCCAATCAGGGGCTGGGGGTCATGGTGCGGCTCAACAACGGGTATGGCGGGGCGGGGGCCATCCCCTACCGCGACAAATACCCCGACTTCGCCCGACGTTGCGCCAACTATGCGCGCGCGTCTTCGGGCTGCCGCATCTGGATCATCGGCAATGAGCCAAATCACCCGGATGACGAACCGCGCGATCGCGGCTGGTCGGAGACGATCACGCCGGAGATCTTTGCCGAGTGTTATCGCCTGTGCCGGGCGGAAATCCACAAGGTGGACCCAGGCGCGCAGGTGCTGGTCGGTTCGGTGGCGCCCTATAAGTTGGTGGCTGGCATCGACTTCGTGGAGTACTTCCGCCGCATTCTAGCGGCGTTGGGCCGCAACCAGTGCGACGGCATCACCCTGCACACCTACACCCACGGCTCTCAAGCCCATTTCATCGAAAGCCCGGACAAGATGGGGCCGCCGTTGGAGAAATACCACTATCATTTTCGCGTGTACCAGGATTTTCTCAAGGTAGTGCCTGCGGATATGCGCGATCTGCCCTGCTACATCACCGAGACGAATCAGACGATCGAAGGAGATGGGCCGCTGCGCGGGTGGGATAACGACAATCGCAGATGGGTGCAGCGGGCTTATGGTGAGATCGATTGGTGGAACAAACAGCCGGGGAACCAGGTGATCCGGGCGCTGATTCTCTATCGCTGGTCGCGCGACCACCAGGGTTTTAGCCTCGATGGCCTGGCAGGCATACATGAAGATTTCAAACAGGCGCTGACCTTTGGCTACAAATGGCCAGAACGAGCAGTATCCGACCCGATCGCCTTGCTGCGGGAAAAGCTGACCAAATTGGAGGCGGATCTGGCCGACCTGCACAAGCAGATGCAAAGCACACTGGCCGGCGGGCCGCTGGATCTGGAGCCTCAGGTGAGAGGGCTGTCGGGCCGGGCCGCGCCCATCGCGGCGGCGGCCAATGATCTGGCAGATGCCGAGGATGAGATCCGCTCCCTTGAGGCGTGGGGGCCGGATAGCGGCGTCTTGCAACCGCCCATTGCAAATCTGATCAACAGCTTGCCACGCCACGAGACCAAAACCTATGAAGATCGCGATCTGGCCGAAATCCGGCACGTAGTGCTACATCATTCGGGCATGGATGCCAGCGTCAGCCTGGCCACGATCTGCGGGGCTCTGGTGCGCAAGGGGGGGCCTGGCTGCCCCTATCATTTCTGCGTGGACGCGGATGGCGCCATCTCTGCCACCCAGCCGCCGGAAACGATGGTGGGGCAGTCGAACAAAAAGCCAGAATACAACCGGTCGGGGATTGCAGTGGCGCTGATGGGCAACTTCAGCAGCAGCCCGCCTGGCCCGGCGCAGCTCGAAGGCGCCGCCAATTTGATCGCCTGGCTGCTGGACAGTCACGGATTGCAGCTTGATGCGCTGATCGGCCGCAACGAAATCGAACCCACCCAATCGCCGGGGATGCAGTGGCTGACCGGCACCGTCTATAAGCACACACTGCAGGTACAGGTGCAGGAACTGCTGGAAAAACGCCCCCTCAAACCCGAAGATGACCCTGCAAAAGAGTTGGCCACGCTGCGCCGTCGCGTGGAAGAATTGCAGGCGCGCATCATCGAACTCACAATGGGGTCGGGCAACAAATCGATCGATCTCATGCTCTTGCTCTGGGATCATGGCAAGGACTGGGCGATCAAGGACTGGCTGAGCGCTCAGGCCTACATCGCGGCTTTCCGTCCGGTGATCAGCTTCGATCCCAAGGCCGCGCTGGCAGCCAAACGGGTGGTGATCGTAGGCGGAGAAGGCGGGGTGAGCAAGGAAGCCGAGCAGAGGCTGGTGCAGGCAGGTGTGCAGGTGATGCGGCTAGCCGGCGCAAACGAGGCCGCCACGAACGCGCTGCTGGCTGAGTTGATGAAGAGTGGGCAGCCGTGGCCAGGCGCAGCCGTGGCGGGCGTGGATCTGGCCGAATTGGCGTTGGAGGATGCCATCCTGGCGGCGGCGCCGCCCATACCACGCAAGCGCCGCCGCTCCAAACGATCGCAGCAGAGCGCGTCTGGCACAGGAGCAGGGGCATGAACAAACTGGGATTCTACATCGAAGTCTCGACCGTGCGCTGGATGCGCGAAGCGTTGTCCCAGATCAAGCCGCCTGTGATCCTCTTTCATGCGGGTGATCGGGGGCTGCTGCGCGAGATCCGAGAACGGTTATCGCCGGAGTCTCTGATCATTGCCCGCTGGATGCTGACCCAGCAAGAGCAGGAGGCGGCGCTGGATGGCCCCGATCCGGAAGCAGCGGGACGTGATCTGGCCAAGCGCATCCTCAACTATGACTCTGGCTATGCCACCGAAGAACGGGCAGGGCGGCGATTGGTGGATGCCTGGATGAGTCTCAACGAATTTCCTGGCGGCCCTGCCTCGTGGGGGAGCGGGCCTGCTTCCGCCGAGTTCATCCGCCGCGCCGCTGCCTATGATCGCTTTCAGGTGGCCTTCCGCCAACAGTTGCAGACTGAGAAAATCGAAGCGGTGGCCTTCAACTTTGCTGCCGGAAACTACACAAAACCAGAACACTATCTGGAGTGGTTTCCGAAAACGCTGGCGGCGTACAAATACTTCGGCTTTCATGAATACGGTTGGCCCAGCTTGATCGCCAACGATCCTGCCGGCGCTGAGTCTTCGGCCACCTTCTACCGGCGCTGCATGGAGGCCATCCGGCAGAAATATGGCGACGATAAAAAGGCGATCATCACCGAAGCCGGGCTGACGCGGCAATACAAATATCGCAACCTGCCCCTCGATGTCGGCTGGCTCTCACCGCCTGATCTTACCTCCACCGAATCGGTGACTGAGGAGGCTTATTGGCGTTCGTTGCGCTGGTACAACGAGGAATTGTGCCAGGACGACTACGTTCTGGGCGCCTGTCTGTTTCAGATTGGGCACGGCGGGCGCTGGGTAACCTTCCGCCATCTCAGTCAGGACAATGATCCGGTCGATATTCAAATCATCGCCAAGATCGCTAAATTACGTGAGTCCGCCCCATCCCCATCGCCCACGCCTCCCCCATCCCCCACGCCTCCCCCATCCCCCACGCCTACGCCGTCGCCCACGCCTCCGCCCACCGATCTGGTCGCTCTGCGCCAGCGCATCAGCAGCCACAAGGAAAGTCTGGCCCAATGGCGGAAACAAGTCGCAACTGCCACTGAGCTAAACCAGCAATTACAAGCTCAACTCAGCGCTATCGATAGCCAGGTGAAGCAAGCGCCTGATCTGAATCAAAAAGCGGCCGCGAATCGGCAGCGAATCGCTAACATTCGCGCCAAGGCCATAACGCACCCCTCTGCCCAACCCGCCATCGCGCGGCGGCTGGACGGCCTGGATCGACGCATCGATGCGGCCCTGGCCAGTATGTCCAAGGTTTCGGCCCTGGCTGCCGAACTCAAACAGGCACAGGTCGCGCTAAAAAGTTGGCAGAAAAACAGCCAGAATCTAACCAACCTGCTGAGCAAGATCACGACTTTGCAGCAGCAATTGGCCGATCTGGAAAAGGAGGCAGGCGGTGTGGCTCCAGACGGTCCCATTGTTCTGCTCAATCCCATGCCCGGCAAGCGCATTACGCAGTTTTTTGGCAAGCGGCCCGATTTCTACAAGGAATTCGGGCTGGCCGGTCACGAAGGTATTGATTTTGGCTGCTCTATTGGCACGCCTGTGCTGGCCGCGGCCGATGGCGGCGTGTTTGGCAAAGGGGATGTGAAGAACGGCTATGGCCTACGCATTATTCTGAAGCACACCTGGGGCGGGCAGACGGCGTATACCATCTACGCCCATCTTTCTGAGCTTGACCCCCTCCTGCATACGCAGAATACGGTGAAAGCGGGCCAGGTGATCGGCAAAAGCGGCAAAACCGGCAATTCGGACGGCCCGCACCTGCACTTCAGCCTGCTCTTTATGACTGAGAACCCAGGCTATCCTGCCCGCAGCCTCAAAGCCTGGTTCTATGACCCCTGGCCCTATTTGCAGAAAGATACCATCGCCAGCGCCCCTGCCTGGCCGCCAGAGGAGGAGGAAGAGGGGCAGTGTATGCCATTTGACTTCGGCACGATCGAGATTTAGACGCGCGCCGCTGTGAAAAACAGCGGCCCGGCTCACGTGTTCGGCGCACACCGGCCATGGCAGCAGGATACAGGCGCGTTCTTGTGCCGCCAGACTGGCGAAATGGGAGGCCCCTATGACCTGCCCAGCCCGATTCATCGCCAGGCCGCGGCGCGGCAGGGCCGCCAACCAAACATCACCCGACGGAACCGCGGGGCAGGGTTAAGCCCTGCCCCTACTCCTCCTGATTCCAGGACCCGCGATGTTCGATCAGCCAGGCCTGCGCATTCAGCGGCTCCTCTCCCTGCCGCGGCTGCATCCGTTCATACCCGCCATCGGGCAGCAACCGCCGCGCCTTCACCCTGTCGCGCAGGTGCACATCCAGGATGCGCCACACCGCTTCTTTCAACTCCGGCGCCTCGACCGGGAAAAGCTGCTCCACCCGCCGATCCAGATTGCGCGGCATCAGGTCGGCGCTGCCCAGCAGGATCTCCTCCTCGCCGCCGTTGCGAAAATAATAGATGCGGGGATGCTCCAAAAACCGCCCCACCACCGAGGTGACGGTGATGTTTTCGCTGACGCCGGGCACGCCGGGGCGCAGGCAACAGATGCCGCGCACCTGCAGATCGATCTTGACCCCCTCCTGCGAGGCCTCGTATAAGGCGCGGATGCAGGCCTTATCCACCAACTGGTTCATCTTGAAGGCCAAATAGCCCTTGCCATGGCGTTTGTGCTGCTCGATCTCCCGCTGGATGCGGCGCAGGATCTCCGCCCGCATCGTCCCCGGCGCGATCAACAGCTTACGATAGTCCTGCTTCAGAGAATAGCCGGTGAGAGCGTTGAACAGATCCGAGACATCCTCGCCGATGGCCGGATCGCTGGTGAACAGGCCGATATCGGTGTAAACGCGGGCAGTCACGGCATTGTAATTGCCCGTGCTCAGGTGCACGTAGCGCACGATGCCCTGCATCTCACGCCGCACCACCAGCGCGATCTTGCAGTGTGTCTTCAAGCCCACCAGGCCATAGACCACATGCACCCCGGCCCGCTCCAGCGCCCTGGCCCAGACGATGTTGTTCTCCTCGTCGAAGCGGGCCTTCAACTCCACCAGCACCGCCACCTGCTTGCCCGCCTCCCGCGCCTCCATCAGCGCCTTCACCACCGGGGCGTTTTGCCCCACGCGGTACAGGGTCATCTTGATCGCCAGCACGCTGGGATCGTGCGCCGCGGCCTGGATGAAATCGATCACCGGATTGAAGCTATCGTAGGGGGGGAAAAGCAGCACATCCCGCCGCCGGATCACCGAGAAATAATCTTCGCCCGTGCTGAAGACCGCGGGGAGGCTGGGGACAAAAGGCGCATCCTTCAGATCGGGCCGGTCGACCTTCACCAACTCCATCAATTGCGCCGAAGCCAGATGACCGGGGATGGTGTAGACCTGATAGGGCTGCAAGCGCATGTTCTCGACCAGCAGATCGCGCACCCGCGACGGCATCGTGGCATTCACCTCCAGCCGCACGATCCTGCCAAAATAACGCTGCCCCACCGTTTCCTCGATCGTGGCCAGCAGGTCGGCGGCCTCATCCTCTTCGATCTCGATATCCGCGTCCCGCGTGACGCGGAAGGGATAAGAAGCGATCACCTCCAGGCCGGGGAAGAGCAGATCGAGGTTATTGGCGATCACCTCCTCCAGCCAGACGAAATTATTGGCCTTGACATCCCCCAACTCCAGGCCCATGAAGCTATCGGCCCGATCCTCGCTGGGGATGCGGATGAAGCGGGGGAAGATGGCCGGCACCTTCAGGCGGGCAAAACGCTCGCCGTGCAGCGGATCGCGCACCACCACGGCCAGGTTCAGGCTGAGATTGGAGATGTGCGGAAAGGGATGGGCGGGGTCGAAGGCCAGCGGGGTGAGCGCGGGGAAGATCTCCCGCTCGAAATAGTGGCGCAGCAGCCGCCGCTGCTTGCCCTTCAACTCCTCATAATGCAGGATGTTGATATCTTCGGCCTGCAGCTTCGGCAGGATATCCTCCTGCCAACACTGGATGTGCTGTTGCAACATCGGCTCGGCCACGCGGCGGATGCGCGCCAACTGCTCGGCGGGGGAGAGGCCGTCGGGCGGAGACTCGACCGTGCCCACCTCCAGTTGTTGGCGCAGGCCCGACACGCGGATCATGAAGAATTCGTCCAGGTTGTTGCCAAAGATGGCCAGGAACTTGATCCGCTCCAGCAGGGGGTGGGAGACATCCAAGGCCTCTTCCAACACGCGCTGATTGAATTGCAGCCAGGAAAGCTCCCGGTTGAAATAGAGTTCGGGCTGTTCGAGGTCGAGAAGGGCCGGCTTGGCCGCGGTTTTGGTGGGTGACATGGGGCGACTCCCTGGTTCACAAGATTACGTCAAGCAACACCAGCATTGTATGCGCAGCCCCACGATTATGCAAGCCCCCCCGCCCCCTGCCCCCTGCCCACTGAACACTGATCACTGAAAACTGATCACTGAAAACTGAAAACTGAATACTGACCACTGCCCCCTGCCAGAAATTGTCCCTGCCCCCGCTCTGCTTTATACTGCCTTTGCCTTCCCCCCCACCTCGGCTGCGGCCAGCCCCTCCCACACGAAGCGAGCAACGATGCGCGCTGTTGATATCATCGCCAAAAAACGAGATGGCGGCGAATTGAACGCCGCCGAGATCGATTTCTTTATCCAGGGCTACACACAGGACAAGATCCCCGACTACCAGGCCGCGGCCTGGTGCATGGCCGTGCTGCTGCAAGGCATGACCACCGCCGAAACCACCCAACTCACCCTGGCCATGGCCCAGTCGGGCCGCCAGCTCGACCTCAGCGATGTCGCCCCCCTGGTGGCCGACAAGCATTCCACCGGCGGCGTGGGCGACAAGGTGACGCTGGCCCTGGGGCCGGTGGTGGCCGCAGCCGGCCAGCCGGTGGGCAAGATGTCGGGCAGAGGGCTGGGCTTCTCCGGCGGCACCCTGGACAAGCTGGAGGCGATCCCCGGCTGGCGCTGCGATCTGACCGAGGCGCAATTCAAACAGCAACTGCGCCAGGTGGGGCTGGTCGTGGCCGGACAGACGCAGGACATCGCCCCTGCGGACAAAAAACTCTATGCCCTGCGCGATGCCACCGCCACCGTGCCCAGTCTGCCCCTGATCGCTGCCTCGGTGATGTCGAAAAAGCTGGCCGCGGGCGCCAATGTGATCCTGCTGGATGTGAAGGTGGGCAGCGGCGCCTTCATGGAGACGCTGGCGGAAGCCACAGAACTGGCCGAGATCATGGTAGCCATCGGGCGCCGGGCCGGCCGCACCCTCACCGCCCGCATCACCGACATGAGCCAACCGCTGGGCCGGGCCGTGGGCAACGCCCTGGAAACGCAGGAAGCCATTGCCACCCTGCGCGGGGAAGGTCCGCCCGATTTCACAGCCCTGATCCTGGAGGAGGCGGGGCACTTGCTGGCGTTGTGCGGGCGGGCCGCGGATGCCGCCGCCGGCAAACAACTGGCCGAGCAGGCCCTGGCTTCGGGCGCGGCCCTGGCCAAGTTCGCTGCATTCGTGGCCGCGCAGGGCGGCGACCCGGCGGTGGTCGAGGATCCGACCCGGCTGCTGCCGCAGGCCCCGGTTTGCCACGCGCTGCGCTCTCCTCGCAGCGGATTTCTGGCCGCGGCCAATGCCCGCATCTTTGGCGAGACCGCGGTGATGCTGGGCGGCGGGCGCGCCCGCAAGGAAGATGTCATCGACCACAGCGTGGGGGTGGTGCTGCACGCCAAGGTGGGCGATGCGGTGCACGCCGGCGACCCTCTGTGCACTATCCACGCCCGCACGCAGGCAGAGGCCGCGGCCGCGACCGCGCGGCTGCTGACAGCCTACGCCTGGAGCGAGACCCCGGTCACGCCCCCCGCTCTGATCAAACACACCCTCCCATCCCCCCATTTATAACGCGCCTTTCGCCATCGCCATCATGACTTCACGCACCCCCATCATCCTCTCCGCCGCGCGCACGCCCATCGGTAAATTCGGCGGCGCGTTCAGCCAGACGCCGGCCACGGTGCTGGGCGGGCATGCCATCCGCGCGGCCGTGGCCCGCGCGGGCATCGATCCTGCCCAGATCGACGAAGTGATCATGGGGCAGGTGATTCAGGCGGGCAGCGGGCAGGCCCCCGCCCGGCAGGCCGCGATCTTGGGCGGCGCGCCCCCTTCGGTGGCCGCGTTCACGATCAACAAAGTCTGCGGCTCCAGCCTGAAAGGGGTGATGACCGCGGCCAGCTTCATCCGGGCGGGGGAGGGGCGCCTGTATGTGGCCGGCGGCATGGAAAATATGAACATGGGCCCTTATCTGCTGGATAACGCCCGCTTCGGTTATCGTCTGGGCCACGCGCAGATGCGCGACGCCACCGTGTTCGATGGCTTGATCGATCCTTTCCACGATCATCACATGGGCCTGTCTGCCGAGTGGCTGGCTGCCACGCATGGCATCAGCCGCGAAGCGCAGGACGCGTACGCGCTGGAAAGCCACCGCCGCGCGGCCGCGGCCACCGCCGCCGGCCATTTCCAGGCCGAGATCACGCCGGTGCCGCTGGCGGGCAAGCAGGCAGGGGGCGTGATCGCCGCGGATGAGGCGATCCGCCGGGACAGCAGCCTGGAGGCGCTGGCGCGGTTGCGGCCCGCGTTCAAAGAGGATGGCGTGGTCACGGCCGGCAACGCGCCTGGCATCACCGATGGGGCCGCGGCCCTGGTGGTGGCGGATGGCGATTGGGCGGCGCAGCAGGGGCTGGCCCCGCTGGCGCGGATCGTGGCCTATGCCCACCATGCCCTGGAGCCGCTGCGGGTGTTCGAGGCCCCGCCCCACGCCATTCGCAAGGCCCTGGCCCTGGCCGGCTGGGCCGCGGACGAGGTGGATCTGTTCGAGATCAACGAAGCCTTTGCCGCCCAAATCCTGCATTCCATTCGTGAGTTGGGGGTAGCCCCGGAGCGGGTCAACGTCCATGGCGGGGCCATCGCCTTGGGGCACCCGCTGGGGGCCAGCGGCGCCCGCGTGCTCACCACCCTGATCTACGCCCTGCGCACACATGGCGGCCGCCGCGGGGTCGCCTCTCTCTGCCTGGGCGGCGGCGAAGCCGTGGCCCTGGCCATCGAATTACTGACTTGAATATTAGATATTAGATATTAGATATTAGGTACTAGATACCAAATACCAAATATCGAATACCAAATACCAAATATCGAATACCAAATACCAAATATCGAATACCAAATACCAAATACCAAATACCGAATACCGAATACCGAATACTGAACACTGAACACTGAACACTGAACACTCCCCCCTCTATCTACCCATGAACGACACCCTGAACGACCTCCGTCCTGGCGCGCGCACGGCTGTGCGCACCTGCATGAACGTACAACCGGCCGATCGCGTCCTCATCCTCACCGATGACGCCTGTCTGACCATTGGCGAAGCCCTGGCCCTGGAAGCGCTGGCCACCGGCGCCGCGGTCAGCCTGCACCGGCTGGAAGCCTTCGCCCCCCGCCCCATCCTCGACCTGCCCGCAGGGCTGCAGGAGACGTACGAGCAGGCCCGGCCCACCGTCAGCTTCTTCGCGGCCAGCAGCCAGCCCGGCGAGATCGCGTTTCGCGTCAAGCTGGGCCAGGTGCTGCGCGGCCACGGCGCGGGCGTGCGCCACGGCCACATGCCCGGCGTCAGCCCTGTGCTGATGCGCGAAGGCATGACCACCGACTACGACCGCATCTACGAGATCACGAACCGCGTCACCGCCATCGCCCGGACTGCGCGGACGATGCACATCACCAACCCCAAAGGCACCGACTTGCACGCCGAATTCAGCCCCGACCTGCGCTGGGTGCCCTGCCACGGCCGCTACCACACCCCCGGCGATTGGGGCAACCTGCCGGAAGGGGAGACGTTCACCAGCCCAGCCAATCTCCACGGCGTGCTGGTGGCCGACATCCTCGGCGACCATTTTTCCGACAAATATGGCCTGCTGAAGCACCCGGTGCGCTTCACCCTGGCCGATGGCGTGGTGGTGGATGTGGCCTGCGCGGATCAGGCGCTCGCGGATGAGGTGATCGCTTATCTCGACAGCAGCGAAAATGGCCGCCGCGCCGGCGAATTCGCCATCGGCACGAATGTAGGCCTGACGCGGCTGGTGGGCAACCTGTTGCAGGATGAGAAATACCCCGGCATCCACGTAGCCTTTGGCAACCCCTATCCCGACCGCACCGGCGCCCAATGGACGGCGAGCATCCATGTCGATGTCATCCCCACCGATTGCACCATCGATGTCGATGGCCGCCGCATCATGAACGCAGGCGTATTTACCGACGATATCGTTGGGTATTAGATAGTGCGTGGGGCGTTTCACGTTTCACGTTTCACGTTTTACGCCCCACGCCCCACGAAAACTGAATCGCCAGACGGCCAGAGCGCCGGCGACATCGACCACCACATCCACCCACCAGCCGCTGCGGCCCGGCACAAAGGTCTGGTGCCACTCATCGCTGATGGCGTAGAGCAGGGTGAGGGCGAATGCCAGCCAGCCCACGCCCGTGGCCCGCTGCCACAGCCACCACAACAGGCCATAGGCCGCGGCGTGCGCCAGTTTTTTGAAGATCAAATCCACCCAGGCCAGGGACGCTTGGGGCAGATCCGGCTGGCTGGAAAACCAAAAGATCAGCGCCATCCACAGCAGCGCCGCGACGGCATAACGTCGGTTGAAGGTCATCTTCACAGGCCCATCAAACCTCCACGCCCAGGCGCCGATACCACGTGCACAGGGTTTCGATGCGGACGGCCCAGGTGTGGCGGCGGGCAGCTTCCCAGGTCGCGGCGCCCATCTCCGCCCGCAGCGCCGGTGAGAGAAGAGCAGCGACGGTCGCATCGGCTAGGGCGCGGTCGTCGTCCGTTTCCACCACACGCCCGCCGTTGCCGGCCAGCAGGCCATATTCGCCCACCTCGGTGGTGATCACAGGCAGGCCCTGGGCCAGACAATCGAGCAGGCGGGCGGGAGATTTGGCGCGCAGCGCCGGCGTATCGGGCGCGGGGAAGAGGGCGAGGGCGCTGCCGCGCAGCGCGGCCAGCAGCGCTTCTGCATCCAGCCAACCCAGATAATCGGCCGCGGGCAGGGGAGGCGCGCCCGCCCAATCGCCGACGATGCGCAGCCGGGCGTCCGGCGCCGCGGCCAGCACCCGCTGCCACACCGCGCTCAGGCGGGCGGGGTCAACGTCGTTGCCGCGGGTGTAGAGGAGGACGATGGGCGGATTGGCGGCCACCGGCGCGGGCGTGGCCGCGCGGTCGAGGCCGTTGGGCAGGTAGAGCACCTCGTCCTGACCGAAATGGCGCAGGTAGCCGGCCTGCACGCGCAAGCCCAGCGAGACCGCGGTCACGCCCTGGGCGCGGCGCACCGTCTGCGCCTCCTGCGCGCCGCCAGCCAGCCGCATGAGCAGAGGGCGGCCGCGGCCCCACCCTGCCACCGTTTCCAGATCATCGACATCCACGACAGTCACGACCCCGCCCTGGCGCTGGAACCACTGCGTCAGCGCGCCGCTGTAACCGAAAGTCTTGAACGCATGCACCAACTGCGGGCGAAAGGCCCTGGCCGCCCGCTGCGCCCGCCACAGCAAGAAAAGATCGGAGAGAGGATGCAAAGTCGGCCCCCGCTTGGGCCAGCGCACCGTTACCCCGGCCTGCACCATCACCCGCCCCGCCTCTGCCGGGCAGTCCCAGGCCGGGATCAGCGCCTCCACCTGATGCCCGCGAGCAGCCAATCCCTGCGCCAGCGGCAGCATGCGCCGCAGCACCGTCTGTTTATGACATGTTCCAAAGGGGGCAATGAATAGAATACGCATCTTCTTACTCATTAATTATGAATCATTCATCCATTTTTAGCAACAGCGGCTCTTGACGCCACCGGGGGCGCGGGTGTATAGTCCCGCCTCTGATCCGCTTTACGTCCCGCCCCCCTTCCCCCCCATCATCCCTGGCGAGACCTGCGGCCGCATCCGATAAACGACGATCCCTATGTTCGATCTTTCCTTTCTCTTCACCATTCTGCTGGTATTTCTTGTCGGGTTGGTTGGGGCCTGGCTGCGCTCGCGGCGCCGCGACCCTTGCCTGGCCAGTTTCGAGGGCTATCACGTCACCCTGGAACTGGCGGATGGCCGCTTGATCTGGGGGGTGCTGGATGTGACGCCCACCGGACTGGAACTGCACTATCGCCAGGCGGTGCATGATGATCAGCATGTCGAATCGAGTTTCATCCTCTATGGCAGCGAATACGCCGGGATCCAGGCTATTTATCGCTACGCGGATGAATTGGAACCGGAAAAACAGGCGGAACGAGAGATCGCCATCGCCCGCGCCTTCCACCCGGCGCCGCCGCGATTTTTGGCCCGCAAACTGCGCAATTTTCTGGCCACTGCCGGCGAATCCTTCAACGAAGTCTTGGGATTGGTGATCGGCCGCGTCAAAAAACCGGCCGGGCGCTACATCACCGACGCCAGCGAGACCCAGTTGCGCCAGCTGGGCAGCAACGTGATCGGGCATGTGGGCGGCCCCCACGATCCCCTGCTGGAGCGCTTCATCGGCAGCAAGGTGGTGCTGGAAGTATCGGAGGAGGGGGAGCGGCATGAGCATGTGGGCATCTTCAAAAATTATTCCCCCGATTTCATCGAGGTGCTGGATGTGCAGTTTCCCTATCGGCTGGATCTGGCGGTGGATCCGGGCGAGGTGGCGGAAAGGCCCTGGGTGACAGCCGCGGTCAGAGATGGCGCCGTCGAGATCACCAATCGCAGCGAACAGCCGATCTTGATCATGGGGCTGGACATCGGCGAAGGGCAGGAGCCGCTGAACATTGTGCTCGACAAAGGGGTCGCCATCCCCATCTTCCCCGGCAAGCCGGTGGAATCGGCGCGGGTGTTCTGCCGCATCATCCGCGAGTTGGATATGGTCATGCCCCGCACCCGCTGCCAGGTGCGCCACCGCGCCGAACGCGAGGCGAGCGGCCCGATCACCGACATCATTTTCGATATGGGCATGATGTTGCAGCCGAGTAAACGGGAGCAGATCATGGAAACGCGGCTGCGCAAGCGTCTGAAGCTGAATCCCCTGGATGCCACCGCCGCGGCTAATTTGGGCGCGCTGTTGCTGAAACGCAATCAACTCGATGAAGCAACGCAGTGGTTGCAGCAAGCGCAGAAATTGCGAAACTCCCTCTTCGACCACGGGGCAGGGGTGGATTTGCAGTTGCGCGAACTGCAACGGCGACGACGGCATCATCTGCCCGGCGCCGGCGGCAGCAAGGCAGGCCCTGAGGGTGATGAGATGGAAATCGAGGCCACGATTCCGGCGGAGAAGGCGGATTAGGCCTCACGCCGCCATCGCCACACCGGCCCCAGCCACCAGGCCAGGAGACCGCCGCCCACAAAGCCGCCCAGGTGCCCCCAATTGTCGATGCCCGGCGACAGCCCGATCAGGAAGTTGACGCCGGCCAGCACCGCCATCTGGCGCAGGGCCGCGCTGGCCTGGGCCCCGAACAGGGCGCGGTTGCGATAGACGAACACAGCCTGCGCCGCAAACAGCCCAAAAATGGCGGTGGAAGAGCCTAACGAGTTGGCGGTGGAGAAGAGGAAGGAAGCGCCATTGCCCGCCAGCCCGCTGCACAGATAGAGCAGCAAAAACCGCCCATGCCCATAGTGCTGCTCCAGCCCGGGGCCGAAGATGTGCAGCGCATACATATTGAAAGCAATGTGCATGAGCGAGCCGTGCAGCAGCATGGGCGTGAGCAGACGCCACCACTGCCCCGCCGCGATCAGCACATTCACCTTCATGCCCAACGCCGCCGGCAGGTCGAATCCCAGCAGCAGATCGCTGCCGAATTGGCCGACATAGACCAGAAGGGTCAGGGCCAGCAGGGTGTAGGTGACGATAGGACGCCGCGGCTGCCAGCGCACCACCAGGCGGGCCCCGGCCTCGTCCTGCTCCGGGCGATCTTCAGACGAAAAGGAAGAAGTCATAGACGAAACATCTGTACGATGGAGGTTTCGGCCCCGCCCTCGATGGCGGCTTCGACCTCGATGTATGGCTCCAGCCCTGACCCCTGCAATTTTTCCTTGAGCAGGGAATCAAGCTGAAAGATACCGGCAGAGTTGCGCATGGCAATGGTCACCCGCACCGCTTTTTGGGCGCCGGCCGCGATGCTGATGCGCTCGATGGCCATGGCCGAGACAGAATGGATGTTGACCGCGCCCTGTTCGAAGGGGATGCGGGAGCGGCCTTTGGCCATGTCCAGGGCGTCGGCCACGCGCACGATGCCCGCCTCCAACGTCAGCGGGCGGCCATCGCTGCGGTGGGAGATGATGGCGTGCAGCACTTCGGCGTGGACGATGGTGCGCGTCAGTGGGTCAGGATAGGCCGTGAGCAGGAGGCCGGGCAGTCTGCGGTCGGCCAGGAAGAGGCTGAACTCCTCGTGGTTGTCGCGGTGTACAGCAATGCCCAGATCGTGCAGCAGCGCGGCCAGCACCACCACCACCTCGGCATCTTCCTTGCTCAGGCTATGATCGCGCACGATGCCGGGGGTCGCGCCCGCGGCCAGCAGCAGGCGCAGCAGGCGCAGGGCGATGTTGGCCACAATCTGCACATGCACCGGGCCATGATCCGACATGCCCAACCGGGCCACAGCGTTGATATTCTGGCAATGCCAGAAGGCGTAGAGCTCATCATCGCTGCGCACGGCCTCCATCACCGCTTGCAGGGCGGGGTTGTGCCGGCTGGGCACGTGGATGTCGATGCGTTCGGCGACAGCGGGCAGGGCCGCCGGCGGCGCGCCCGCGGCCAGGACTTCTTCGAGGATGGTATCAGGCAATTCAGTGCTCATGCCGGGTATTGTACCAGCAGAGGGGGGAAAAGGCCCTGCGCGCCGGAACTTCCGCCCGCGGGCCTGCGTCTTGACAGATACAGAGGGCCAGCGCACGAACGCACCCCCGCCCTCTGCCCAAGCTGGGGGCGAAGGCGGCGTCTGGCCGCACCCAAAACCCACCCTTTCTCACACAGGAGGCGTCTATGAGATCCACTCGATCTCGCATCTTCATGTCCATTTTGCTGGCTGTGCTGCTGGCGGGGATCGTGCTCCCGGCCGCGGCCAGCGCGGCAGAGTCCGAAAGCGCCGCACCCTGCGCGGTGACCTACATCGTGCAGCGGGGCGACACCCTGTCGCGTATCGCCCGCAGCCACGGCGTCACTGTGGCGGCGCTGAAAGAGCTGAACCACCTGGCCAATGTCAACCGCATCTACGCCGGCCAGCGGCTGTGCATCGCCGCTTCGACCTCACCGACCCAACCGGGCGTGTGGTACACGGTCAAGCGCGGGGACACCCTCTCCGCCCTCGCCCGCGCCTATGGCGTCACGACCGCGGCCATCGCCGACGCCAACCAGTTGGCCAACCGCAACCGCATCCTCGTGGGTCAGCGGCTGTGGATCCCGGCGCCGGGCACATCAGGCCGCTGGCACATGGTGAAACGGGGCGAAACCCTCTCGGCGTTGGCCCGCCAGTACCACAGCAGCGTCGATTGGATCGTCTTCGCCAACCATCTGGCAGACCCCAATCGCATCCGTACCGGCCAGAAACTCTACATTCCTACCAGAAACTAGGGAATAGTCGAGCATAAATCCCTAAAGGCTTTAGAAACCTTTAGGGATTTATTTAATTATTAATCATTAATGATTAATAATTAAAAATTGCCGCCAGATGCGCGGTTTCTTGTAACCACAGGGCAGGGCTGGCGTCGCTGGGCATGCGCCAATCGCCGCGCGGGGAAAGGGCCACCGACCCCACCTTCGGCCCGTCCGGCATGGCCGAGCGCTTGAACTGCTGGCTGAAGAACCGGCGATAGAAAAGGTCGAGCCAGCGCAGGATCTCAGCCTCGGCATAGGCGCCGGCGAAGGCCTGCCGGGCCAGGGCGAAGACTTTGGCCGGCGGGAACTGGTGGCGGAGGGTGTAGAAAAGGAAGAAATCGTGCAACTCAAAGGGGCCGATCGCGTCCTCGGTGCGCTGCTCCACCCCGCCGGCCGCGTTCAGAGGCAGCAGCTCCGGGCTGATCGGGGTGGCCAGGATGTCGTGGAGGATGGCGGCGGCGGCCGCGTCGACCTCATGCTCGGCCACGAATTCGATCAGCGAGCGCACCAAAGTCTTGGGCACGCCGGCGTTGACGTGATACATGCTCATGTGATCGCCGTTGAAGGTGAGCCAGCCCAGGGCCAGTTCCGAGAGATCGCCGGTGCCGACGACCAGCCCGCCCACCTGGTTGGCCACATCCATCAAGATCTGGGTGCGTTCGCGGGCCTGGGCGTTCTCGTAGGTGACATCGTGCACACGTTCATCATGGCCGATGTCGGCGAAGTGCTGGCGCACGGCCGCGGCGATGGGAATGACGCGCAGGGTGACGCCCAGGGCCGCAGCCAGGGCCGCGGCGTTGTGGCGGGTGCGCTCGCTGGTGCCCAGCCCCGGCATGGTGATGGCCACGATGCCCTCCCGCGGCAGCCCCAGGCAAGCCCGGGCCCGAACCGTGACCAGCAGGGCGAGGGTCGAGTCCAATCCCCCGGAAAGGCCGAGCACCACGCTGGCCGCGGCGGTGTGGCGCAGCCGTCTGGCCAGGCCGGTGGCCTGGATATCGAGGATCTCCCGGCAGTGCTCGGCCCGGCGCAGCGGGTCGGCAGGGACGAAGGGGGTGCGGCTGAGGCCGGGACGCAGCAGCGCCGTGATAGCCTGCACCTCTCCCGGCAGATCGAAGGTGAGGGTGCGAAAGGCGCGGTGGGGCCGGGCCGCGGCAAAGGTGGCATTGCGCCAGCGCTCGTGCTGCAACCGCTGCACATCGATATCGGCCAACGCCATCTGCGTGTCGAAATGGAAACGGGCGGTTTCGACCAGCAGCGCGCCATTTTCGGCGATGAGGGAGTGCCCGGCCCACACCGTGTCGGTGGTCGATTCCCCCGGCCCGGCCCCGGCGTAGGCATAGGCGGCCAGGCAGCGGGCCGATTGCTGGCGCACCAGATCGCGGCGATAGTCGGCCTTGCCCAACAATTCATTGCCGGCGGAGAGGTTGAGCAGGATCGTAGCGCCGGCCAGAGCCATGGCGCCGCTGGGCGGCTCCACAGCCCACAGATCTTCGCAGATCTCCACGCCAAAGATGCAGCCGGGCAGATTGCGGGCAGCAAAAAGCAGATCGCAGCCGAAGGGAACGGATTCCCACCCGCCGAGCGAGACCTGATCGAACCCGGCCAAACGCCCGGAGGTGAACCAGCGCTGCTCGTAAAACTCGTTGGTGGTGGGCAGGTAGGTCTTGGGCGTCAGGCCCAGCACCTGACCCGCGGCCAGAAACGCGGCGCAATTGTAGAGCCGACCCGCCACGGCCACGGGCAGGCCCACCACCGCCGCCATGTCATGCAGGCGCGTGGCCTCGGCCAGGGGGGCGAGGGCAGCGAGGGCGGCGTCGAGCAGGGTGGGCTGATAGAACAGATCGCCGCAGGAATAGCTGGTGAGGCAAAGTTCGGGGCAGAGAATGAGCCGGGCCTGCTGGGCGGCAGCCGATTGCATCGCCGCCAGAATAGCCTGCACGTTGAAAGGCACATCCGCGACGCGCAGCTCGGGAGAGGCGACGGCCACGCGCACAAAACCGAGCGCCGCGGGGTGGAGTGGAGGTGGAACAGGCGTGGACATGGCAGGCAAAGGCAGAGGCGGGGTGAAAAAGCAATCGATGCCTGCATTATACGCCAGATCAAGCCGGCGGGCGATAGCGCCCCGGCGGCGCGCCGCGCCGCGCCCATAATTTTCACTAATTTTATAGTGAGATTTGACAAAAAAATCTGGGCCTGCTATCATGCCCGGCATCTTCGACCTCCCCCCTCCCCTTCTCACCCGATTGCACACCGATGCCTTCCCTGCTTCCCCGGCTCGATGACTCGCCCCGCGGCAAGATCGTCAAGCTGCTGCAAAAAAATGGCCCCCTCGGCATCAAAGAACTGCGCCACGAGCTGAATCTGAGCGATACGGCGGTGCGGCAGCAGTTGCTGGCGTTGCTGGCCGAGGGCCTGATCCAGACCTCCACCCACGCGTCCAAAGGTGTGGGCCGGCCCAGCCGCGTGTACGAACTGGCTCCCGCGGCCAACGATCTCTTCGCCTGCTACTGCGAAGACCTTGCCCTGAATCTCTACAACGAATTGCTGGCCGACCAGGGGCCGGAGGTGGTGCGGCGATTGCTCGATCGCGTGGGCGCCAAGCTGGCGCAGCAGTATCAGCAGCAGGTGCGGGGGCGCGCCCTGCAGGAACGGGTGCACTCCTTCGCCGGCCTGCTCGACGATAAAGGCATCCTCTCCGACATCAGCCAGGATGCCGGGGTGATCATGCTGCACGAATTCAACTGCCCCTACCACGAGCTGGCCGCGGTGCACCGCGAGATCTGCGAAATGGAGCAAGGCATGATCGCGCAGGTGCTCGACGCCGAGGTGGAATTGACCAACTGTATCATGGATGGCCATCACAACTGTTCCTTTGTGGTGCGGCCCCGGCCCCTGCCGGCGCTGGCGTAGCAGCCCGCCATCTTTTTTCCCCTTCCAAACATTTCATTCATTTTCCAGGAGAAAGAGTCGTTACCATGACCGCAACGCTTGAAATCAAAGACTTGCATGTCAAAGTCGCGGATACTGAAATCCTCAAGGGCGTCAGCCTGACCATTCGCCAGGGCGAAGTGCACGCCATGATGGGGCCGAATGGCTCTGGCAAGAGCACGCTGGCCTACGCCATCGCCGGCCACCCGCATTACGAGATCACCGGCGGCGATATCCTCTTCGACGGGCAAAGCATCCTGGACATGGCGCCGGATGAACGGGCCAAATTGGGTGTGTTCCTGGCCTTTCAATATCCGGTGGCCATCCCCGGCGTCAGCTTTGCCAATTTTCTGCGCGCGGCTGTCAGCAATGTGCGCGGCTACAAGGAAAAGGCCCGCGCCGGCGTCAGCAGCAATGGCGAGACCGGCGCCAAGGTCATCGGCTCGGAATTGATGCCGATGCGCGAGTTCCGCCAGGAACTGCTGGCCAAGATGGATCGCTTCAATGTGGATCGGGCCTTTGCCCGGCGCTATCTCAACGATGGCTTCAGCGGCGGCGAGAAGAAGCGGGGCGAGGTGCTGCAAATGGCCATGCTGGAGCCGAAGATCGCCATTCTGGATGAAAGCGACTCTGGCCTGGACATCGACGCGCTGCGCGTGGTGTCGGACGGCATCAACAAGCTGGTGGCGGATGGCATGGGCGCGCTGCTGATCACGCACTATCAGCGCATTTTGAATTATGTCAAGCCGGATAAGGTCAGCGTCTTCTACAATGGCCGCATCGTCCTCACCGGCGGCCCCGAGATCGCCCACATGCTGGAAGAAAAAGGCTATGGCTGGGTCGAGACGGAGATGGGCGAACTGGCTCCGGCTGCGCCCGATCATGCCTGATCTCCCCCACCCCACTCACACGAGGTAGCTATCATGGCCACAGAATTAGACCGCCAGGCGCTGGCAGGCATCAAAGAAGACTATCAATATGGCTGGAATCAGCCCGAAAACTACACGTTCAAGGCGCGTAAAGGGCTGGATCATGATGTGATCGATCAAATCTCCACGCTGAAAGGGGAGCCGGATTGGATGCGCGCGTTCAGGCACAAGGCCCTGGACATCTACAACGCCAAGCCCATGCCCACCTGGGGCGCCGACCTGAGCACCATCGACTTCGACGACATTTATTATTACATCAAACCGACCGAACAGTCGGGGAAGTCGTGGGATGAAGTGCCCGCGGACATCAAAGAGACCTTCGACAAGCTGGGCATCCCAGAGGCGGAGCGGAAGTTCCTGGCCGGGGTGGGCGCGCAGTATGAGTCGGAGATGGTTTACCATTCTCTGCGCAAGGAATGGGAGGCGCTGGGAGTGATCTTCGTCAGCATCGAGGATGGCCTGAAGCATCATGAGGCGCTGTTCAAGGAGTATTTCGGCACCGTGATCCCGCCCACCGATAACAAATTCGCGGCGTTGAACAGCGCGGTGTGGTCGGGCGGCTCTTTCATCTATGTGCCCAAGGGCGTGAAGCTGGATATCCCGCTGCAAGCCTATTTCCGCATCAACGCCGAAGCGGTGGGGCAGTTCGAGCGCACGATCATCATCGTGGATGAGGGTGCCAGCATCCATTACATCGAGGGCTGCACGGCTCCGATCTACGACAGCGACAGCCTGCACAGCGGCGTGATCGAGATCGTGGTGAAGAAAAACGCCCGCTGCCGCTACACGACCATTCAGAACTGGTCGAACAATGTCTACAATCTGGTAACGCAGCGGGCGCTGGCCTATGAAGGGGCGACGATGGAGTGGGTGGATAGCAATCTCGGCTCGAAGATCACGATGAAGTACCCGGCGGTGTTCATGCTGGGCGAAGGCGCGCACGGCGAGGTGCTGTCGGTGGCGTTTGCAGGCAAGGGCCAGCATCAGGACGCGGGCGGCAAGGTGGTGCACGCCGCGCCCAATACTTCCTCGAAGATCATCTCCAAATCGATCAGCAAGGGGGGCGGGCGCGCCTCCTATCGCGGGTTGCTGAAGGTGGCCAAGGGCGCGCATGGCGCTCGTTCGCAGGTGGTGTGCGATGCCCTGCTGCTGGATGAGCATTCGCGCTCCGATACCTATCCGTACATCGAGATCGATGAAGATGATGTGGAGGTGGGACATGAGGCCTCGGTCAGCAAAATCGGCGAGGAGCAACTTTTCTATCTCACCAGCCGCGGCATCAGCGAGGATGAAGCTGCCAGCATGATCGTGGGCGGGTTTATCGAGCCGCTGGTCAAAGAGCTGCCGATGGAGTACGCCGTCGAAATGAACCGCCTGATCCAATTACAGATGGAAGGTAGTATTGGTTAGGTATTGGATATTGGATATTGGATATTCGATATCGTAGTCGGCTAATAACCAATAACTAATAACTAAACTCGGAGAAAGTTATGAATATACAAGAGCTTACACAAGAAAGGTACTCACTCGCTGCGGTGCGGGCGATCAGTGAGCAGTATCAGGAGCCGGAATGGCTGCGGCAGGCCCGTCTGGCCGCGTGGGAGGCCTTCATGGCCCTGCCCTGGCCCGATTATAGTGAGGAAACCTGGCGGCGCACCCGGCTGACCGGGTTCAACCTGGAGCAGTTCCCGCCCGCGGCCTCGGATCTGCCCGCGGCCGCGGATCGCCAGGCCCTGCCGGCTGATCTGGCCCGCAATCTGGCCATGATCCAAAGCGCCGGCGCTCTGGTTTTCAGCGACGACCGCCTGATCTACGCGGATCTGGATGCAGACCTGGCCGGGCGGGGGGTGATCTTCACCGATCTGCGCACGGCCTTGCGCCAGCACGAGGAAGTGGTGCGGGCGCATCTGGGCGCGCTGGCGCCTGCCGGCGAGAATAAATTCGCGGCCCTGCACTACGCGCTGTGGCGCAATGGCGCGTTTCTCTACGCGCCGCCCCATGTGGCGCTGGAAAAGCCGCTGCAGGTGATCACGCAGGTGAGCGGGGGGCAGGCCCTCTTCCCTCACAGCCTGTTCATCGGCGCCGAAAATAGCGAGGTGACCATCGTCGAGGACTTCGTCGGCGGCGCTCGCGGCCTGTGCAACGGCGTGGTGGAGAATTATCCCATGGCCGCGGCGCGGTTGCACTATCTGCACTTGCAAAATCTGGAGACCAGCGCCTGGAATGTCAGCACCATGCGCGCCGCGGCCCAGCGCGACGCTCTCTACCGGCAGTTGCAGGCTTCGTGGGGCAGCCGGCTGAGCAAAGTGTGGATCGATCTGGAGATGGAAGGGCCTGGCAGCCATGGCGAGTTGCTCGGCCTCTATTTCCCGCAGGGCCGCCAGCACATCGACCATCACACCAACCAGAATCACAAGCGCGAGCACGCCACCAGCGATCTGCTGTTCAAGGGCGCGCTCGATGACAAGAGCCGGTCGGTCTATCAGGGCATCATCCGGGTGTGGCCCGGCGCCCAAAAGACCGACGCCTACCAAAAGAACGACAATCTCATCCTCAGCGCCGGCGCCCGCGCCGACTCGATCCCCGGCCTGGAGATCGAAGCGGATGATGTGCGCTGCACGCACGGCGCCACCAGCGCCAAGGTGCAGGACGAGTATCTCTTCTATCTCATGGCCCGCGGCCTGGGCCGGAAAACGGCCAAGCGCATGATCGTGCAGGGCTTCTTCGAGGAAGTGCTCAACCGTGTGCCGGTGCAGGGCGTGCGCGACAAGCTCGAAGCCGAAATCGCCAAACGCGTCGGACTGGAGTAGTATTCAGGGGTCAGTATTCAGTATTCAGTATTCAGTATTCAGTGGTCAGTGGTCAGTGGTCAGTGGTCAGTTCGGTTCGCCGCGGATGCGTGATTATTGTTGATTAATGATTAATAATTAATGATTAATGACTGAATATCAAATATCGAATACCAAATACTGACCACTAAATACTGAACACTGAACACTGAACACTGAACACTGAATACTGAACACTGAATACTGAACACTGACCACTGAACACTGAATACTGACCACTGAACCATGTCTACCCTCGACCGCATCCGCAGCGACTTTCCCATTCTGCAGCGCCAGGTACACGGAGAACCGCTGGCCTATCTGGACAGCACGGCCTCCTCGCAAAAACCGCGGCAAGTGCTGGAGGCGATGGACGCGTACTACCGGCACACGCACGCCAACGTCCACCGCGGGGTGCACACGCTGAGCGAGGAGGCCACCGCGGCCTATGAGCAGGCGCGGCTGCGCATCGCCCGCTTCATCAACGCCGCCAGCCCCAAGCAGGTGATCTACACCCGCAACGCCACCGAAAGCCTGAATCTGGTGGCCTACAGCTGGGGCCGGGCCAACCTGAAGCCGGGGGACGAGGTGCTGATCACCGAGATGGAGCACCATTCCAACATCGTGCCCTGGCAGTTGATCTGCCAGATCACGGGGGCGACGCTGCGCTTCGTGCCGATCACGGCTCAGGGCGAACTGGATTTTCCCGCCCTCGACCAGTTGCTGAACGAGCGCACGCGCGTGTTCGCGTTCACGGCCATGTCCAACGTGCTGGGCGCCATCAACCCCACCGCCGAACTGGTGGCAAAGGCGCACGCGGTCGGCGCCATCGCCGTGGTGGATGGGGCGCAGTCGGTGCCCCACCTGCACAGCGATGTGCAGGCGTTGGATGTCGATTTTCTGGCCTTTTCCGGCCACAAAATGCTGGGGCCGACCGGCATCGGCATCCTCTACGGCAAGCGCGCCCTGCTGGAAGCAATGCCCCCCTTCCTCGGCGGCGGCGACATGATCCGCGAGGTGAAGATGACCGGCAGCCGCTGGAATGAACTGCCCTACAAATTCGAAGCCGGCACCCCCGCCATCGCCGAAGCCATCGGCCTGGCCGCGGCGGTGGAGTATCTCGATCAACTGGGCATGGACTGGGTGGCGCAGCACGAACGCGAGATCACCGCCTACGCCTGGAATAGACTACACGAAATCGAAGGATTGCGCGTGCTCGGCCCCGGCCCAGAACGCCGCGGGGGCCTGCTCAGCTTCGTCCTCGGCGATCTGCATCCGCACGACATCGCCGCGGTGCTGGATGGCGCGGGCGTGGCCGTGCGCGCCGGCCACCACTGCGCCCAACCGATCCACGATCACTTCGGCATCCCCGCTACCACCCGCGCCAGCTTCTACATCTACAACACCCACGCCGAAGTCGACCGCCTGATCGCCGCCCTGCACAAAGCCAAAGCCCTCTTCGAGTTCTAACTGCCGCCTAACAGGCAACAGGCAACAGGCAACAGGCAACAGTCAACAGGCAACAGGCAACAGGCAACAGGCAACAGTCAACAGTCAACAGTCAACAGTCAACAGTCAACAGTCAACAGTCAACAGTCAACAGTCAACAGTCAACAGTCAACAGTCAACAGTCAACAGTC
>JAANMV010000858.1_pt1 | contig 36073 bp, 31 predicted proteins | sample 7279661 | NCBI WGS metagenome assembly JAANMV01 (sample SAMN14094540, study PRJNA606508) | bioreactor metagenome | isolation source: A lab-scale SPAN reactor treating ammonium-rich wastewater day 121 | place: Ireland: Galway | collected 2017-05-16
GAACTGCACGGTCTGGCCGTCCACGGCGATCTCGCCGCTGGTGGGCGGCTGGGCGCCGTACACGATCTTCATCAGGGTGCTCTTGCCGGCGCCGTTCTCGCCGCACAGCGCGTGCACGCTGCCCCACTTCACGTCCATGCTGATGTTGTCGTTCGCCAGGACCAGCGGGAAGCGTTTCGTGATGCCGCGCAGCGACAGGGCCACGGGGGAGTTGTGCGTGTGGTGCAGGTCCGCCGAAGCAGCGGGAACGGGAGCAGTCATGCCTGACAGTTTACGCCCTGACCCCCGGGCCCGGATGCCCCGCCCGGCGGGGCGCCGTGGCACACTGAAGGCACATGGAATCCTTCTGGCTGGCGGTCACGGCGCTCGGACGTGACGAGGTGTTCATCGTGGTTCTCGCGCTGTACACGTGGCTGGTCCGGCCGCGCGGCGGGCGGGACCTGGGCGTGGCCTTCGCGCTGAGTTACCTGGTGAACACCGCCCTGAAATACGGCCTGGACCTGCCCCGCCCCTTCACCAGTGACCCCGCGCTCGCGTCCGAGGCGGCGCGGGCCACCGGCGGCGGGCCGGGCCTGCCGAGCGGACACGCGCAGATGAGCGCCACGCTGTGGGGCGGCATTGCCGCGCAGCTGCGCCGCCCGGCCTTCACGGCCGCCGCCCTCGCGCTGGTCGCCGTGATCGCCGCGTCCCGGCTGGTGCTGCACGTGCACTACCCCAGCGACGTGATCGTGGGCCTGCTGCTCGGCACGGTCTTCGCACTGTGGGCCGCGCGGGGCGACTTCCCGCTGGAGGACCTGGGCCGCTGGGGCGTGCCGGTCGTCGTGCTGCTCGTCAGCCTGCTCTTCCCGGCGGGTACCCCAAGGGAACTGGGCGTGGGCCTGGGCATGCTGGCGGGCTTCTGGGCGTCCCGGCCCACCTTCACGCCCCCCACCGACTGGACCGGGCGGCTCATCGTGGCCGTCCTGGGCCTGACCGTGGTGTTCGCCGCGTACTTCCTGCTGGCCGCCCTGCCCGACGCGCTCAAGGACCTGCCGCTGGTGCGCGCCCTGCGCTACGGCGGGCTGGTGCTGCTCGCCACGCACGGCGTGCCGGCCCTGCTGCGCCGCTGGCTGCCCCAGGAAACCGGCCGCAACGTGCCCTTCACGGCCGCCGCCCCCGTCCGCTGACGTCAGGTTCAGCGGACGCGGATGCCCTTCGTGGCCGGCTGCGTCCGCACCCACTTCAGGAAGGCCGCCACGTCCGGATGCGCCCGCAACGCGTCCAGGTCCGCGTACTGGGTGGCCAGTTCCGCGTTCGAGAACGTCCGGTGCAGGAACTTGTGGCACGGCGGGCACAGTTGCACCGTCGGCAGCTCATGGACCGGCACGCCCCGGCGCCGCCCCTGCGACCGCGGCACGAGGTGATGCTCGGTCAGGCGCGGCACCGCCCGCGCACACAGCCCGCACCGCTCGGGCGCGGCCGGCCGGGGCGGCCAGGAGGACTCGGGACGGCGGCGCGGCATTCGTGCATGCTCGCACGGCCCGCGCAGTTCAGGCCGGGCCGGCTTACAGTTTGCCCAGGTCCGGGTATTTTCTGATTGCCTGCTCCTCTGTCAGAAATTCGCCCGCCACGTCCGGACTCCACACCACCTGCACCTCGTGGATCTGGCCGCTGTTCAGGCTCATCAGGTGGCGGAGGACGGTGCTCACGGTTTCGTCCGTGCACGGCGACGTGGGCACGCTCAGGGAAGAACGGGCGGTGACTGCGCCGAGTGTCACGGCCAGATAGAGCGGGGCGCCCGGCTCCGGGGTGGCGGTGCTGCCGGCGATGGTGGCGCCCCTGAGTTCACCGTCCTGCTGGTTCTTCGTGGTTTCCGAGGTGAACGCGGCGCGGGCCAGCACGGCCCTTTCCTTCAGCTGGGCTTCCAGAGCGCCCCGCGTCCCGGTCATCACGTCTGCCCGCCCGTACACCCAGCTGGCCTGCGCGTCCAGGGTGACCTGCACCGCCTGAAGGAACATCCTGGCCAGCTGCCCCGGCTGGTCGACGTCGCCACTCACGGCAATGTCGTGAATGGCCTTCTGCACGCCGGGCGCATTCACGAGAAGCAGTTGCGTGAAGACGAGCTGAGCTGGTTTGCGCTGGACAAAAAACGCGATCACCCTGTCCAGCACCACGAGGGCCAGGAGGATGGCCAGGCCCCACAGGACGACGACCGTCACGTCGTGCAGAAACGTACTCGGCGTCTGACTCGCCGGATCACCGGCCGCCGTGTCATCGGTTTCCGACGACGTTGACCCCAGATCGTCATCGTCGTCGGACCAGGAGCGGCCCGAAAAGCTGCTGGATGAACTTGAAGAGCTGCTCGACCCTGAGGAGCTGGACGAGGAACTTGACGACCCCGATGAACCGGAACTCGTGGAGCCGCCGAAGCTGCCGCCGCTCTGCGCGAGGGCCAGGGGGAGGAGTGACAGCAGCAGGACAAGAAGAAGGGGAGGAAAGTACCGCCGGGACACGGCCTGCACCATAACGGGTGCGGGCGGGTCCGGGCGGCGCAGGTGCGCGGCTTACAGCTTGGTGAGTTGCGGGTATTTGAGGATGGCTTCGTCCTCGGAGAGGAATTCGCCTTCCACGTCGGGACTCCAGACGACCTCGGCGCGGATCAGGTCGTCGGCGCTGACGCTGCTGATGGCGGCGAGCACCGCGCGGGCTTCGGCGGCGGTGGTGGTGCCGGCAGGCGGCAGGTTGCCGAGGGTGTGGGCGGCGACGGCGATGGTCACGGCGAGGTACAGGTCGGTGCCGTCTTTCTTGAACGTGTAGTCGCCGCGCTGCGAGAAGCCGCTCTGGGGGTCGCGGTTCTGGTAGTTGCTGGTGGTCTGGTCGGTGAAGGCCGCGCGGGCCTGCGTGGCCCAGGCGCCGACCTGGCTGTCGGCGGCGTTCGGGGCGCCCTGGGCGCGTTCCACGTCGCCGTACACCCAGCGTTCGGGGTGGCGCAGGGCGACCAGCGCGGCTTCCTGCAGCATGCGGGCCAGGCCGGCGTTGGTGTCGGGGTCGCCGGTCTGCGCGACGCGTTGCAGGCTGCGTTTGACCTCGTCGCCTTCGGCGAGGAGCAGCTGGACCTTGACGGCCTGCGCGGTGCCGCTGAGGCTGTTCAGGCCGCCCAGGCCGCGGGCGCTGCTGCCGGCGAGGCTGCGGCGCATGCCGCCGACGACCATGAAGATCACGCCGCCGAAGATCAGGAGGGGCAGCAGCCCGAAGCCGCCGCCCATGGACACGCCGGGGCCGTAGTAGCCGCCGCCGTACCCGCCGCCGTTGATGATGATGGGGCCGCTGTACCCGCCGCCGTACGACCCGCCACCTCCGCCGTAGGAGCCGCCGCCCACGGACCCGCCGCCGGACCGCCCGCCGCTGCTGCTTCCGCCGAAGCCCCCGCCGGACTGGGCGAGGGCGGGGCTGGTCAGGGACAGCCCGCCGAGCGTGAGGGACAGGGCGACCAGGGCGGCCCGCAGGGGGGCGCCCTTCCGGTGGGGGGTGTGGCGAACGCGCTGCATGTGCGCAGTCTACGGGCCCGGCCCTTGCGGGGGTCGGCGGGAACCGTTCAGAAACCTTCACCCAGCCGCCCCCGTGCGCGCCCCGGGTGAGGGGGCCCTGGGGTGAGGGGGTAGAGTGGCGCCGTGAGCAATGAGCCGGTGATCACCCTGAGTGCCGACGCCTGGGCGGCGTTCCTGGCGGGCCTGTACGAGCGCGATGACCGCCTGGACGTGCGCGTGCCCGGCGAGGCGTACGCGCGGAGCGAAACGGTGGACGCGTACGTGTTCAGCGGGCATGCCGAGGCCCTGCTGAGCGCGGAGGTGGACGGCGACGTGTGGGGCACCCTGGAGGACCTGGACGAGACGGCCGCGGACGAGCAGGAGGCCTGGGCGAAGATCCGCGCCTTTTACCTGGAGCGGGGCTGCGTGCTGCTGCGCGTGGAGGGCCTGAACGACCCGGGGGACCCTGAGGAACCGGAGGAGTGGATCGTGACCGAGCGGCTCGCGCGGCGCCTGGGCCTGCCGGTCCCGGCGCGCTGAGGGGCCGGCTGGACTTTAAGGATTGATCCGGGCGGGCGGGGCGGAAGTTCATCCTGCGAGGGGGGGCGCGGTCCTACGCTGAGCGCATGTTTAACCACCACGACCACGACGACTCGCACTTTCCCACCAAGCGGCTGCTGCTGCTGGGCGCGCTGATCGGCGCGGGCGCGTACTACCTGAGCCGCGAGCAGAACCGCAAGGCCCTGGACGCCAAACTGGCCGAACTGGGCCTGAAGGACGCGGCGGGCGACGTGGGCCACAGCGTCGCGCAGGGCTGGGAGAAGACCCGGGAAGCGGCACACACCGCCGGCACGGTCATCGCGGACAAGGCCGCCGAGGTGAAGGACGCCGCGGCGGGCGGCACGCAGGCCGCCGTGGACAAGGCCAAGGAAGTGGCCGGGGACGTGAAGCAGGCCGTGACCGGCGCGGCCGAAACGGCCCGCGACGCCGCCTCCAAGGCCGCGGACACCGTGAAGGACAAGGCGCAGGATGTCGGGGGCAAGGCCCGTGACGCCGCGCAGGACCTGAAGGCCGACGCGAAGGACGCCGCGGACAAGGCCGGGAACCAGGGCGCCCAGACGCTGCAGGACATCAAGTGGGGGGCCAAGGACGCCGCGAAGGACGCCAAGGACGCGGCTGGCAAGGCGGCCGATGACGTGAAGAGCGCCGCGCAGAAGGCGGCGGACGGCGCGAAGGACGCGGCCCAGAACGCAGCGGACAGCGCGAAGAAAGCCGCGGACGACCAGAAGAAGGACGGCGGGCAGAAGGCCTGATCGCCGGTCTGCTTTTCCCGGTGCCCTTCCCCGCGCAGGTGGGGAAGGGTTTCCGTTGCTCACGGTCGGCCCATGGCGCGCCGGGTACACTCGCCCCATGACGCGCAGGGACGCCGACCAAGCCGGCCAGGGCCGGACCCAGACCCTGGAGCGCACGCAGACGCAGCGCCCCCGCCTGTACCGCGTGCTGCTCCTGAACGATGACTACACCCCCATGGATTTCGTGGTGATGATCCTGGAACGCTACTTCCGCAAGACCGAACAGGACGCGGAGCTGATCATGCTGGCCGTGCATCACAAGGGCCAGGGGGTGGCCGGGGTGTACACCCGCGACATTGCCGAGACGAAGGTCGCGCAGGTCACCGCCCACGCCCGCCGGGACGGGCATCCGCTGTGCGTGGTGGCGGAACCGGAGGTGGGCGAATGATCGGGGAGCATCTTCAGCTGGCGATCGCGCGGGCCGCGGATCACGCCCGCTCGGCCGGGCACGAGTACGTGACGCAGGAGCACCTGCTGCTGGCCCTGACGCGGGACCCGGAGGCGCTGGAGGCGCTGCTGGCGCTGGGCGTGAACGTGGAGGCGCTGCGGGACGACCTGGAGGAGCACCTGTCGGCGCTGGAGCGGCTGGAGGGCGTGGACCCGGAGTTCACGCTGGGCGTGCACCGGGTGGTGCAGGGCGCCGTGCTGCAGCTGCACGCCAGCGGCAAGGGCGCGCAGGAAGCGGACGGCGCGCGGGTGCTGGTGGAACTTCTGGAGGAGGAGGACAGCCTGGCGCGCTCGGTGCTGGAGGCGCGGGGCGTGACGCGGCTGGACGTGCTGAATTTCGTGTCGCACGGGGTGGCGCGCGTGGAGGGCCGCAGCCGGGAGCGGCGCGTGGCGGGCGTGGACGGCCCCCTGCCGGACGGCGGGGACGCGCCGGAGCAGGACCCGCTCTCGGCGTTCACGACGGACCTGACGGTGCAGGCGCGGGCGGGCGAATTTGACCCGGTGATCGGCAGGGACCCGGAGCTGACTCGGGTGGTGCACGTGCTGGCGCGGCGCACGAAGAACAACCCGGTGCTGGTGGGTGAGCCGGGCGTCGGGAAGACGGCGCTGGCCGAGGGGCTGGCGCAGCGGGTCGCGGACGGAGCGGCGCCCGGGTTCCTGAAGGGCGCGGCGGTGTACGCGCTGGACCTGGGGGCGCTGCTGGCCGGCACGCGGTACCGCGGGGATTTCGAGGAGCGGCTCAAGGGCGTGCTGGCCGCGCTGGACGGCGTGAACGCGGTGCTGTTCATCGACGAGCTGCACACGCTGGTGGGCGCGGGCGCCACCGAGGGCGGCAGCGTGGACGCCGCGAACCTGCTCAAGCCGGCGCTGGCGCGGGGGCGGCTGCGGGTGCTGGGCGCGACCACCCCGGCGGAACTGCGGCACCTGGAGAAGGACCGGGCGTTGTGGCGGCGCTTCCAGACGGTGGAGGTGATGGAGCCCTCGCCGGAGGACGCGCGGGAGATCGTGCGGGGCCTCGCGCCGAAGTACGCGGCGCATCACGGCGTGGCGTTCACGCCGGAGGCGCTGGACGCCGCGGTGCACCTGAGCGTGCGGCACCTGCGGGACCGCTTCCTGCCGGACAAGGCCATCGACGTGCTGGACGAGGCGGGTGCGGCGCGCAGCAGCGCCGGGCAGGGCGGGGTGGTCGGTGCGCCGGACATCGAGGCGACGGTTGCGCGGATGGCGCGCGTGCCGGTGGGCGCCGTGAAGGCTGAGGAGGTGCAGTCCCTGGCGACCCTGGAGGCGGACCTGAAGGGCCGCGTATACGGGCAGGACCGGGCGGTGGAGGCGGTGGCCTCGGCGGTGAAGCTGGCCCGCGCGGGCCTGCGCGACCCGCAGAAACCGCAGGGCGCGTTCCTGTTCGCCGGGCCGACCGGGGTGGGCAAGACGGAACTGGCCCGGGCGCTCGCGGACCGGCTGGGGGTGCCGCTGTCACGCTTCGACATGAGCGAGTACCAGGAGGCGCATACCGTCGCCCGGCTGATCGGGGCGCCTCCCGGGTACGTGGGGTTCGATCAGGGGGGGCTGCTCACGGACGCCGTGGCGAAGCACCCGCATTCGGTGCTGCTGCTGGACGAGATCGAGAAGGCGCACCCGGACGTGTACAACATCTTCCTGCAGCTCATGGATCACGGCACCCTGACCGACCACGCCGGGAAGAAGGTGGACGGCCGGGGGCTGGTGCTGATCTTCACCACGAACGCCGGCGCGGCCGACGCGAGCCGTCCGGCGCTGGGCTTCTCCCGGGAGGGCCGCGCCGGTGAGGAGGCCGAGGCGGTGAAGCGGACCTTCACGCCGGAATTCCGCAACCGCCTGGACGCCGTGATTCACTTCCGGCCGTTGTCGCGTGAGGTGATGGGCAGCGTGGTGGACAAGTTCCTGCGGGAACTGGAGGGGCAGCTCGCGGAACGGAAGGTGAAGCTGAACGTTACGCCTGCCGCCCGCGCCCGCCTCGCGGAACTCGGGTACGACCCGGTGATGGGTGCCCGGCCGCTCTCTCGGGTGATCGAGGCGCAGGTCAAGCGCCCGCTGGCCGATCAGCTGCTGTTCGGGCGCCTCAAGGAAGGCGGGCGGGTCACGGTGGGCCTGAAAGACGGCGCCTTCACGTTCCGCTGACCCGCCGGGATTACCTGCCGGGAAGCTGGGGTTTGTCCGGGCCTCGGCTGGCGTCCTTCTTCCGGCTGGATTTCAGGGGCACGACCTTCCCGGTCCGGGCGCTCTCATACAGGGCGTCCATGACGACGTGGTCGGCCACGCCCTCCTCACCGGGCGTCCAGGGGGTGCCGCCTTCCAGGATGCACTGGCTGAAGTGATTGAACTCCTGCGTGAACTGGTCGTACTCCGGGAAACTGGGCTGGTGGGTGCCCGCCTCGTCCGTGAGCTGGAGTTTCAGGCCGTCGTACGGGAAGGCCGGGTCCATCAGGAGGCTGCCGTCCTCGCCGAGCACGCGCAGGGTGGTCGTCTTCGCGGCGCCGTAACTCGTCAGGCCGGTCGCCATGATCCCGCCGGGGAACCCGAGCGTGAAGGCCACGCTCTCCTCCACCTCGCGGAACCGCGGGTCGCTTTTCGGCTGGTGCAGCGCGGCGAAGACCCATTCGGGTTCGGTGCCGAGCACGAAGCGCATGATGTTCACGCTGTAGATGCCGACGTCCGGCAGCGGCCCGCCGCCCGCGAGGTCCTGCTTCATGCGCCAGGCGGTGGCGTCGGTCTCGACCTGCGTGTGAATGCTGTCCAGCAGCTTGACCTTCCCCAGGCGGCCGCCTTGCACGGCGTCGCGCGCTGCCCAGTGTTCCGGGGTGTACTGGCAGCGGTACGCGGTCATGAGTTTCACGCGGGCCTTCTTGCAGGCGGCCACGATCTGGCGGGCGTCGTCGGCGTTCATGCCGAGCGGTTTCTCGCACAGGACGTGCTTGCCCATCTTCGCGGCGCGCTCCACGTACTCGCGGTGCAGGCTGTTGGGCAGCACGATGTACACCGCCTGCACGTCCTCCCGGTCCGCGAGCTCCTCGAACTGGTCGTAGGTGTACACGTCCCGGTCGGACAGGTCGAAGGCCCGGGCGAAGGCCTCGCCCTTGTCCTCCTCGCTGGTGACCAGCGCCGCGACGTAACTGTTCTCGCTGGTGCGGGCGGCGGGAATCAGCTCGTCGGCGGTGAGCTTGCCGATGCCGACGATGGCGTACCCGACGCGCCGGGACTCGGGCTTGGGGTTCGGAAGGTCCGGTTTCTGCGGCATGCCCCAGCGTAGGGCGGGCCGCCCGCCCGCCCGTGCAGCCCGCCTTCAGACGAAGTTCAGGTGCCGCGCGGGGCAGCTCAGCTGCGCAGCAGGTTCTGCACGGCCGGCGGCGTGCCTTCCCCGCCGGGGAATTTCACGGCCACGTGCACGGTCGTGCCGGGTTTCGTCTCCGGGTTCAGGTGAATCCAGTGCGGCGCGAGCACCGGCGGGTTCGGCTGCGGGTCGATGGCGCGGATGATCAGGTCACCGCGGGCCGGCAGCATCACGCACCACCCGTCGGGGTTCGCGGTGAAAGCCCGCACCGGCAGGATGCCCTGAAGGGTCAGTTTCTCCGGCGTTTCCCAGTAGTCCAGGAGCAGCAGGCCCTGCGCGCGGCCGTGGTCCTCGGGCGCAAGGTCGAACTGCACCTCGATGCTGTCGGGCGTGCCGGGCAGCAGGTTCATCCAGCCGGGCATCACGAAGCGGTTGCTGGCCGCGCTCTTGAACTGCTGCGCGGGCGCCGGGGGTGGGTTGGTCATGCCTGCAGCCTACCGCGCCGCCCGGCCGGGGCGGTTACTCGCCCTGGCTCAGCGCGGTGCGCAGCAGGGCCTTCATGGCCAGGAATCCCACCAGGAAGAACATCAGCGGCGTGAGGTTCACGCTGACCTCGGCGTCCTTCTCGGGCTGCAGGGCGTTCTGTTTGCGGTAGCGGATCATGCCCGCAGCGTAGCCCCCACGCGTGAAGCGCGGGTGCCGCGCCGCTTATGAAATGGTTGAGGGCCGGGCGGGCAGGGTGTCCAGGCCAGCGTCCCGGCCGGTGAGCTTCACCGTTGCGTCCGGGGGCGCGCCGCGCTAGAACGCGGTCATGAGCAGCGCCCCCACCCTGGCCCCCGGCATCGCGGGCACCATGACCGCCCTGAGCAAACAGGAAGCCCGCGAGGGCATCTGGATGATCGACACCGACGTGCCCACCCCCGGCCCCAACGACCTGCTGATCCGGGTGCGCAAGAGCAGCATCTGCGGCACGGACGTGCACATCTACAAGTGGGACAGCTGGGCGCAGAAGACCATTCCGGTGCCCATGGTGGTCGGGCACGAGTACGTGGGTGAAGTGGTCGGAATGGGCAGCGAGGTGCAGGGCTTCCAGATCGGGGACCGCGTGAGCGGCGAGGGCCACGTCACCTGCGGGCACTGCCGCAACTGCCGCGCGGGCCGCCGGCACCTGTGCCGCAACACGCTGGGCGTGGGCGTGAACCGCCCCGGGTCGTTCGCGGAATACCTGGTGCTGCCGGCCTTCAACGCGTTCAAGCTGCCGCAGGACATCCCGGACGACATCGCCGCGATCTTCGATCCGTTCGGGAATGCGGTGCACACGGCGTTGCAGTTCGATCTGGTGGGCGAGGACGTGCTGATCACGGGCGCCGGGCCGATCGGGGTGATGGCCGCGGCCGTGGCGAAACACGTGGGCGCACGCAACGTGGTGATCACGGACGTGAACGAGTACCGCCTGGACCTCGCGCGGAAGATGGGCGTGACCCGCGCCGTGAACGTGGCGCAGGAGGACCTGTGGCACGTCGCCACGACCGAACTCGACATGCACGAGGGCTTCGACGTGGGCCTGGAGATGAGCGGATCGGGCCCCGCCTTCGCGCAGATGGTGCAGGCCATGAACAACGGCGGGAAGATCGCGCTGCTGGGCATTCCCAGCGGGGACGTGCAGATCGACTGGAACGCCGTGATCTTCAAGATGCTCACCATCCGCGGCATCTACGGCCGGGAGATGTTCGAGACGTGGTACAAGATGGCCGCCCTGATCCAGTCCGGCCTGGACCTGAGCCCCGTGATCACGCACCACTACGGCATCCGCGACTTCCAGCAGGGCTTCGACGCGATGCTCAGCGGGCAGAGCGGGAAGGTTATCCTGGACTGGGCGGACCTGAAGGCCCGGGGCGCCTGACCGAAAGATCCAGGCGGCGCCGGCATTGGCCTGCCGGCGCCGCGGTTTGTGTAGGTCCTCTGGACAGAGAGGGACGGCGCTCGGCACGCCGCCTCTCTCGTTCAGGGCTTACTTGGGGCGGGCGCTGGTGTCGAAGGCGGGGTCCAGCGCGGCGATGCTGTCGGTCAGGAGCTGCACGGTGTACGTGAGGTTGTGGATGCCGCGGCTGCGGTCTTCGAGCACGTAGCGGTAGTTGAACAGCGCGCCGACCTGCGCGGCCGTGTAGGGCGCCGCGGCCTTCGCTCCGATGTAGGTGCCCTTGGCGTCGTACATGGCGAGCTTGGTCTGCATGGCGCCGGTGCCCTGCGGGTTGACCAGCAGGTCCATCAGGCCCTGCACTTCGTCCTGCACGTATTCCTTCTTGCCATCGCGGTCGTAGTCGTCGCTGGCGGTCACGGCGAACACGGCGGTCGGCCCGACCCACTGCACGCCGGCGTCACTGAACTTGCTCCAGCTGGCGGTGCCGGGGGCCTGCTTCATGTCCTTGTGGCAGCTCACGCAGGCGCTGGTGTTCAGCGTCTCGACCTCGTGCACCTCGCCGGCCAGGTTCATGCTGTGCCCGCCGATCTCGGGGCTCAGGCTGTAGCGGCCTTTCGGGAGGTTCATGTGGCAGGACACGCAGGTGTTGTCCACGCTGCTGTAGTGGTCGCTGCTGCCGTAGGTCTTGCCGGGGAACTGGTAGGCGTTCGTGCCGACCATCATGTCGGCCTGCGGGCCGTGGTGGGCGCCCAGGCGGGCGGTGACGTCCTTGGCGGGCAGGTCCTTCACGGCCGCCTTGGCGTCGCTGCGGGACTGGTGGCAGCTGGCGCACAGGTTGCCCTTGCCGCCGTCGAATTCTTCCTTGTTCACCAGCGTGACGGGCTTGGTGGTGCGCAGGGCCATGGTGCCGGTCTCGTGGGGCGCGTGGCAGGTCATGCAGCCGGGCTGCGAGGGGTTGGCGACGAAGGTGGCCGGGTCGATCTTGCCCTTCTGCGTCCACTCAATGAAGCCCTCGTTGGTGTGGCACTGCTGGCAGCCGCCGCCGTTGGCGTAGGTGGCGTTGCCGTTCAGTTTATGCGCCGAGTGCTCGTACGTGAGTTTGGCGCCCAGCACCGGGTATTTGGGGGTGCTGCCGTGGCAGTTCATGCACGTGGCCGAGGACACGCCCCTGACGTTCGCGCTGGCGGTGCCGGCCTGCGCGAGCACCATGGTGCCGGCCAGCAGGGTCCCGCTGTTCAGGGCCTGCACCTGGGCCTGGGTGGCCTGGGCCGGGCCGGACGGGGAGAGAGGCTGGGCGGCGGTCTGCATGTGGCCGGCGGCCACCAGGCCGGCCAGGGCCGCTGCGGGCAAGCCGGCAAGGATGAACGCCTGACGCAACCACGACGATCTCATAGTGACCTCCTGTCGGGAAGGCAGGGGCCTCCCCAGGCGACGGTGCGGTCACTCTCCCCCCCGGCAATTACGGAGCTATTACGGGATCGAAAGGGTGGCCGGGGCCTTTGCCAGCCCAGTCCGCCCGCGGCCTGAAGGGCATCGGGGCGGGAACCAAGGCGCCGGCCCCCGCAGTCACGGGGGCCGGCCGGGGTGCGCGGGGCTCAGAGTTCGGCGGTGTCGCGGGCGGTGCGGCCCCAGGCGAGCAGGGCGATGATCAGCGTGAACGCGATCAGGCTCAGGGTGGGGATGGTCAGGATGGTGTTCAGGTCGCGCAGCGCGCCGTTGCCCCACACGGGCCAGGGCGTGGTGCAGGACACCGCGCCGGTCGTCGGGGAGCACACCAGAGGCGTGGGGATGATCCCCCAGGTTTCCAGGTTCTGGAACAGCGCGATGCACCAGCCGATCACGGCGAGCGGCAGGGCGTACACGCGGATGCTCAGTTCGCCGCGCAGGGCCGCGATGCCCAGCCACAGCGCCAGGGGGTACATGGCGATCCGCTGGTACCAGCACAGGACACAGGGCACGTAGCCTTTGACGTTGCTGAAGTACAGGCTGCCCAGCGTGGCGATCAGGGCGACCACCCAGGCGAGGTAAAGGCGCGTGTCACGGCTCATGCCCAGAGGGTAAAGCATGCCGGGCGGGGCACGCGGCCCCTCCCCCACTGCGCCCGCCCGGAACGGATGAAAAACCGCCGCCTGGAGCGGGCTCCGGGCGGCGGGGGCAGGGGCGGGGGTGGTTCAGTTGGCGGCGGAGACGGCCTCGTCGATGGCCTGGCTGATGGCGCTGGCGGTGCCCTCGACCTTCTTGCCGTTCACGAACACGGTGGGGGTGCTGTTCACGCCGGCGGCCTCGGCCTGGCGCTTGTCGGCTTCCACGGCGGCGAGGGTCTCGTCGTTGTCGAGGCAGCTGGCGAACTTCGCGGCGTCCAGGCCCTCGACGTTGCCGGCCAGGGTCTTCAGGTTGGCCTTGCTGGCCCACACTTCGCTTTCGGGGCCCTGCGAGCGGAACAGGATGCCCTTGAAGACCTCGTAGCCTTCGTTGCCCTGCTGTTCACGCACGCAGCGGGCGGCCTGAGCGGCGTACTTGCTGTCGTCCTCGGGGTTGCGGGCGACCTGGGTGGAGATGAAGGGCCAGACCAGGGTGTACCACTTCACCTGACCGCCATCCACGTACTTGGTCTTCAGTTCGGGTTCGATGTTGTCGTTGAAGTTCTTGCAGGCGGGGCACTTGAAGTCCTCCACGACGACCACGTTCACCTTGGCGTCGTCCTGCCCGACGTAGGGCATGTCCGCGAGGTTGAAGGTGGCGGTGGTGCCGTCGCCGCCGGTGCGGGGTTTGCCGCGCACGGCGAAGAGGGCCAGGGCGATCAGGACGACGGCGATCAGCGTGCCGATCACCAGCGTGGTGTTGTTCGAGTTGCTCCCTTTGAGTCTGGTCATGTCGGGTTCAAGTGTAGCGTCCGCACCCTGGGAAGGACTGCGGACGCGGCAGCAGGGGCGGGCCCCCGGTCAGGGGTGGGCGCCGGGCTCCGGGTCGGTGCCGCGGGCGGCCTCGGGCGTGGCGAGCAGCAGCGGGACGGTCTCCTGCCGGGCGTGGTGGCGGGCGCGGGCGCGCAGGATCATCTCGACGACCTGCCGGATGAAGCTCACGCCCACCCCGATCAGCATGGCGAGCAGGGCCGGCTGCTGGAAGCTGTCACTGGCCGGGAGTTTGAGTTCCGGGTCCACCTGCGTGCCGTAGCGGCCCACGCCGATCAGGGTGGCGGCGAACAGGGCCGCGCCGAACGGCAGCACGAACGGCCCGCCGGAGTGCTTCACGAGCAGCAGGGCCATCAGGGCGCCGCCCACCAGCGGGAAGATCACCAGCCACTGCGTGAGGTTCCCGGCCGGCCCGAACAGGCCGATCAAGCCCAGGGCGAGGCCCAGGTACCCGAACCAGCCGCCGAGTTCGTCGGCGAGCAGCACGACCAGCACCCAGGCGAGCAGTTGCATGTTCCACTGCCCGGGCGTCCACAGCAGGTACGCCAGGAGGCCGAGCAGCAGCAGGCCCGTGAGGTTGCGCAGGGCGGCTTTCAGGCCGGCGCGGCGGCGCCGCGCCCGGGTGAGGGGCAGGGCGGGCGTGGTCACGCGCCCGCCTTCTTGGCCCGGCTGCCCCGAGGGGCGGCCTTCCTGGGTTCGGCCTGCGTGGTCTTCGCGGCCTGGGCGGCGCCGGCGCTCTCGACGGCGGCGGCCTTGCGGGTCTTCTTCGCGGGCGCGGCGGGCACTTCAGGGGGAACAGCAGCCGCGGCGCCGGCGGGGACGATGCCGGGCACCCGGCGCAGCCACGCGCCGGTGTGGCTGCCCTCGTGGGCGGCCAGCTGTTCGGGCGTGCCGGTGGCGACGACCGTGCCGCCGCGCACCCCGCCTTCCGGGCCGAGGTCGATCAGGTAATCGGCGCACTTCATGACATCCAGATTATGTTCGATGATCACCAGGGTGTTGCCGCCCTCGGCGAGGCGCTGCAGGACTTCCATGAGTTTGCGCACGTCCTCGAAGTGCAGGCCGGTGGTGGGCTCGTCCAGGATGTAGATGGTCTTGCCGGTGGCGCGTTTGCTCAGTTCGGTGGCGAGTTTGATGCGCTGCGCCTCCCCGCCGGACAGGGTGGTGCTGGGCTGTCCGATGCGCATGTAACCCAGGCCCACGTCGAGCAGAAGGGCCATCTTGCGCTGGATGGTGGGGATTGCCTCGAAGAAGTTGTGGGCGTCCTCGACGGTCATGTCGAGCACGTCGGCGATGGTCTTGTGGTTGTACTTCACTTCCAGCGTCTCGCGGTTGTAGCGCGCGCCCTTGCAGACCTCGCACGGGACGTAGATGTCGGGCAGGAAGTTCATCTCGATCTTCATGACGCCGTCACCCTTGCAGTGCTCGCAGCGGCCGCCTTTGACGTTGAAGGAGAAGCGGCCCGCCTGGTAGCCGCGCCGGCGCGCTTCGGGCGTGCGGGTGAACAGGTCGCGGACCTCGGTGAACACGCCGGTGTACGTGGCAGGGTTGCTGCGCGGCGTGCGTCCGATGGGGCTCTGGTCGATCTCGATGACCTTGTCCAGGTGCTCCATGCCCTCGATCCGGTCGAAGCGGCCGGGGGTGGTTTTCGCGCCGTTCAGTTCGCGGGCCAGGGTGGCGTGCAGGATGTCGTGGATCAGGGTGCTCTTGCCGCTGCCGCTGGGTCCGGTCACGACCGTCATGGTGCCCAGGGGAATCTCGATGTCCACGTTCTGAAGGTTGTGTTCCTTCGCGCCGAACACCCGGAGTTTCTTGCCGTTGCCGCGCCGGCGCTCGGTGGGCACGTCGATCTTCAGTTCGCCGCGGAGGTACTTCCCGGTCAGGCTGTTGCGGTCTTGCTTGACCTGCTCCGGCGTGCCGTACGCGACGACCTCGCCGCCGTGCACGCCGGCGCCGGGGCCCATGTCCACCAGGTAGTCGGCCTCGACCATGGTGTCCTCGTCGTGCTCGACGACGAGCAGGGTGTTGCCGAGGTCCCGGAGGTTTTTCAGCGTGCCGATCAACCGGTGGTTGTCCTTGGGGTGCAGGCCGATGCTGGGTTCGTCCAGCACGTACAGCACGCCGGTCAGGCCCGACCCGACCTGCGTGGCGAGGCGGATGCGCTGCGCTTCCCCGCCGGACAGGGTGTTCGCGGTGCGGTCCAGGCTGAGGTAGTCCAGGCCCACGTCCACCAGGAAGCTCAGGCGGGTGCGGATGGCGCGCAGGATTGGCGCGGCCACCGCGGCGCCGAAGTCGTTCAGGGCGTACTCGTAGTGGCGCGGGCCGTGCGCTTTCACGCTGCCGCCCAGGCCCTGGCCCAGGTACGGCTTGATGCGGTCGTGGTTCAGCTCGCCCTCCTGCAGCCAGCCGAAGAACGCGTCGGCGTCCAGTACGCTCATGCCGCTCGCCTGGGAGATGTTCAGGCCGCCCACGCGCACCGCGAGGATCTCGGGTTTGTAGCGCGTGCCGCCGCAGGTGGGGCAGGGGCGCAGGTCCATCAGTTCTTCCAGGCGCTCTTTCATGAAGTCCGACTCGGTGTCCGCGTAGCGGCGTTCGAGGTTGTGGATCACGCCCTCGAACTCGGTCATGAAGCGCATGGTTTCCTTCCCGCCCCGGCGGTACACGACCGGGAACGCCTCGCCCGGACCGTGCAGCACGGCCTTCTGCGCGGCTGCGGGCAGGTCGCGCCAGGGGGTCTTGAGGTCGAAGTCCAGGTGTTCGGACAGCGCCTTGAGTTTGTCCCAGTAGTAGATGCCGGCGTCGGTGCCCTTCTTCGTCCAGGGCAGGATGGCCCCCTCGGCGATGGACAGTTTCTCGTCGATGATGCGTTCGGGCGTGAATTCCTGCTTGCTGCCCAGGCCCGCGCAGTCCGGGCAGGCGCCGTACGGGTTGTTGAAGGAGAAACTGCGGGGTTCGAGTTCCTCCAGCACGCTGCCGTGTTCCGGGCAGGCGAACTTCTCGGAGTACAGCTCCTCGTGCGCGCCGCCGTCCTCCCCGCCGTCAGGCATCAGGACGCGCAGCAGGCCCTCGCCGCGGCGCAGGCCGAGTTCCACGCTTTCCGCAATGCGGCTGCGGTCCCCCTCACGCAGGGTGACGCGGTCGATGACCACGTCCACGTCGTGCTTCTCGAACTTCTCCAGCTTGAGCTTCTCGGCCTCGTCGAGTTCGTACAGGGTGCCGTCCACCCGCACGCGCGCGAACCCCTCGCGGCGCAGGTCCGCGAACAGCTTGCGGTACTCGCCCTTGCGGCCCCGCACCACCGGCGCGAGCAGGATGGCGCGCTTGTCCGTGAAGCCGCCCAGCAGGCGGTCGGTGATCTCGCTGGGGCTCTGCTTCTCGATCTTCCGGCCGCAGACCGGGCAGTAGGGGGTACCCACGCGGGCGTACAGCAGCCGCAGGTAGTCGTGGATCTCGGTGACGGTGCCCACCGTGCTGCGGGGGTTGTGGCTGGTGGTCTTCTGGTCGATGGAGATCGCCGGGGACAGGCCGGTGATGCTGTCCACGTCGGGTTTTTCCATCAGGCCCAGGAACTGCCGGGCGTACGCGCTGAGGCTCTCGACGTAGCGGCGCTGGCCTTCGGCGTAGATGGTGTCGAAGGCCAGGGTGCTCTTGCCGCTGCCGGACACGCCGGTGATCACGATGAACTGGTCGCGCGGCAGTTCGACGGTGATGTCCTTGAGGTTGTGTTCGCGTGCGCCGCGCACGATCAGGTTCTGGTTCTGCACTCTCCACTCCTTTCCACGCGGCCGCCGGAGGGTTGCCGGCCGCCCGCTCGATTACGCCGGATGCAGAAGAGGCCGCACCCGATCTGAAACGAGACAGTCTACAGGATCGGAACGGGACCGCACCAGCCTGGAAGTCTGGAGCCGGCCCTCAGGGAAGCGGGCAGGTCATTTCCCACTGCGCCAGTTCCGTCTGGGTAAAGCCGCAGGTGCGCAGGAAGCCGTCGACCAGCGGCTCCGGCACGATGGCCGGCACCACCAGCTTCACGTCCGGGAAGGCGTGTGCCAGTGCCGAGAGCAGCGCCCGGCCCTGCCCCCGGCGGCGCGCCGCTTCCGGCACGACCATGGCCCGCAGGACCAGCGCGCCCGGCGTCGCCACCACCCAGGCGGTCGCCTCCTCCAGCCGGAAGGCGCGGGTGGGCGCGGTCAGGGCACTCAGGGTGGCGGGCTGCATCTGCCAGGGCAGGTGCAGGGCGGAGTGCCGCCACAGGCTCTCCTCGGCGTCCGTCAGGGCCACTTCCCGCAGGTCCTGGCCCGCGCCGCTCAGGCCGGCCGCCTCGTACCCGGCCAGCCGCACCCCTTTCCGGAAGCCGCGGCGCTCGTACAGGCGGGCCGCGCCCTCGTTCGCCTCGATCACCTCCAGCCGCATCTCCCGGTCGCCGCGGGCGCGGGCGTCGGCCAGCGCGCGGTCCAGCAGCGCGGCCCCCACGCCCTGCCCGCGCCACGCGGGGCGCACGCTCATGGCCGCCAGCCGGCTCACGCTGCCGCGCCGGGCGATCAGCGCCTGCCCCACGGCCTCGCCGTCCAGCGTGGCGACCAGCGAGGCGCTCAGGTCGATCTGCTCGGCCCGGGCCCGCGCGGCGAAAGCGGCCGGATCGTCGGGAATCGTCACGAAGTACCCCTCGAAGCCCTGGGCCATCTGGGTCGCCAGGGCACTCAGGGGAAAGGCCGAGGCGGCAAGCATCTGAAGTTCGGCAGGCATGTGGCCCTGATTCTGGCCGGGCCCTCCGCCGGCCCGCACCCGCCGAACGGCCTACCGCCCTCAGGGCAGGGCCAGCACGCGCACGTTGCCGTCCCGGGCGCTCAGGTAGTGCAGCTGCCGGCCGTCGGGGCTCACGGACCAGTCCGACGACCGCACCTGATCCCCCAGGTCCCCCAGCGTCGCCCAGGTGCGGGCCGCCGCGTCGTACTGCCGCAGCTCGTGCGGGCCGCCCGCCGCATTCAGCGGAATCAGCAGCAGGCGCCGGGCGTCCCGCCACCGGTACGACCCGAACGTGGACAGTTCCCGTGGCGCGCCGCCCGCCGATTCCTGCACCCACAGCCCGTTGCGGGCAGCACTGTCGAACGCCACGGTGTACGCCACGAACCGGCCGTCCGGGCTGGTGGTCACCGACCGGAAGTTCAGGGCCTGCCGCAGCACCCGCCGGGCGCCGCTGCGGACGTCCAGCGTGAACAGCTCCCGGTCGCGCGCCTGCGCGGAGGGCTTGCCGCTCAGCAGCAGGGTGGTGTCGTTCAGCCAGCCGTGCAGGCTGCCGCCCGTCAGCGAGGCCACCTGGCGCGGCGCACCGAACACGTCCGCCACGAACACCCGCGTGGCCCGCCGGTCGAAGTTGCCGGTCGTGGCGCTGCGCACGTACGCCAGTCGCGTCTCGGCGCGCGTCCAGGCGACGTCCGCGCCGTAGGTGGGCAGCGTGAAGCGCCGGCCGTCCGCGAGGCGCTCCAGGGTGGTCGACTCGCCGGGGCCGGGCCGCACCGCCCAGCGCAGCGCCGGGGAGAAGTACGCCACCGACGAGAAGCGCCGCGTGACCGTCCCGCCCGCCGCGGGCACCTGATAGATGCCGGTGGTGGCGCGGGCCGGCGGGCCGTCCAGGAACAGCAGCGCGCGGGAATCCGGCGTCCACACCGCGCCGGGGCAACAGCCGCCGCTGAGGACCGCGCGGGAGGGCAGGGTGGCCGCCACCGCCGGGAGGGTCAGGGCGGCCAGCGCCAGGGCGCCCAAACCCCGCCGGAGGATGGACACGGGTGGGCGCCTCACCGGGCGCCTCCGGCGGCGGGCGGCCACGGCTGGCGGTACTCGTTGAGCAGCGGCCCGCCCCGCAGCGCGGCCGGCTGGTCGTCCGGCGTCTGCCAGCGGCGCGGGCGGGTCAGGTCATACTCGTACCCGCGCCCGAAACTGCCGGCCAGGGCCAGGGAGTTCCAGTCCGCGCGGATGTACGGCAGCGGGTTGAAGAAGCGCTGGTGCGAGCGGTCGCGGAGTTCCAGGTGCAGATGCGGGGCGCTCACGCAGGTGCCCTGCGAGTCGCCGCTCTCGCCGATCACCTGCCCACGCGTCACGCGCTGCCCCACGCGGAGGGGCGAGCGCACGCGCAGGTGCCCGTACAGGCTCGCGAGGTTCCCGGCGTGGTTCACGACCACGTTGTGCGGCGGGCTGCCGTGCGAGCCGTCCACCTCGGCGATCACGCCGTCTCCGATGGCGCGCACGGGCGTGCCACACGGCGCGCTGAAGTCCAGGCCCGCGTGGATGCCCTGCAGGTTCCCGTACGTGCTGCGGCGCTGCCGGTACGCGCCGGTGGTGTTGCCGTACCCCTGGCCCAGCATCCAGGTGTCCGGGCCGGGCGCGCCCGCGAACGGCAGGCCGAACTGAGCGGCGGGCGGGGCCACGGCGCTCAGGGGCAGCGGCGCGGCGTAGTGGGCGACGGCCGCGCCGGTCAGGGCCGCCGTCAGGGCGAGGGGCGGCATCAGCACTCGTCGGGCGGACATGCCTGATGCTGCCTGCCGGGCGCGCCCGTCAGCGTACGCGCGGCCACCATCGTTTCTTTAGGCAGCGGTCAGGCTTTGCGCAGCAGGATGCTCTTCAGGTACAGGCTTTCCGGCACGCTCAGCAGGTGTGGGTGGTCGGCCGGCTGGTAGGTCACGGCCGTGACCTCCGCGTCGGTGCCCGCCTCGGCGGCGGCCACGCGGGCGGCGTCCAGCAGGTCGTCCACGCGGATGTAGTGGGCGCAGGTGCTGATCAGGAGGTGCCCGCCGGGGGCGAGCATGCGCAGGGCGTGCGCGGCGCCCTCGGTGAAGATGCGCTTGGCCTTGGGGATGTCGTCGCGGCGTTTGGCGAGGGTGGGCGGGTCCAGCACGACGGCGTGGAAGCTGCGTTTCTCCTTTTCCAGGTTCTTCAGCTGGTCCAGCGCGTCGCCCCAGCGCACGCCCACCTGCAGGCCGTTGCCGCGCGCGGCCTGCTCCAGGGCCGCCAGGGCCACCTGGTCCTTGTCCACGGCGACGGCCTTCGCGCCGGCGCGCGCGGCGTGCAGGCTGAACCCCCCGGTGTAGGAATACACGTCCAGGAAGCCCTGCCCGGGCTGCACCAGGGTGCGCATCAGGCGGCGGTTGTCGCGCTGGTCCAGGAAGAACCCGGTCTTCTGCGCGTCCAGCGGGCTGAAGTGCAATGTCAGGTCGTCCTCGTGGAACTCCACCCGCGCCGGCAGGTCGCCCCACAGGGCGCCGCTGATCAGGTCCAGGCCCTCCTTGCGGCGCTCGCCGGTGTCGCTGCGCTCGAAGGCGCTGGTGGCCCCGGTGTCCTCGCGCAGGGCCCTGAGGATCAGGTCGCGGTGGCGTTCCACCCCGGCGTTGCGCAGCTGCACGCTGAGCACCTCGCCGAACTGGTCGGCGACCACGCCGGGCATCCCGTCCGCCTCGGCGTGCAGGACGCGCACGGCGTCCGTACCCGTGATGCGGCCCTCTCTGCGGGCGCGCGCGGCTTTCAGGCGCGCGCGGTAGAACGCCAGGTCCACGTCCTCTTTCTGCCAGGTCAGCATGCGCAGCGGGGTGGCGCCCTGCGGGTTGAAGTACCCGCGCCCCAGGAACGCGCCGCCCTGGGCCTTGACGTCCACGACCTCGCCGGGCTGGATGCCGGGGTCGGCGTCGGCGATGTCGCCGCTGTGCCCGAAGGGGTAGCGGCCCGCGATGCGGCGCACGGCCTGCGGCTGAATAGTCACGGTGGCGGCCTTCTTCACCCGTGAAGGGTAGCGCACGGTCCGGACGGGCAGGGCGGGCGTACAGTGGCGCGCATGAACGCGGAACTGCAGGGGCGGGTCGTGGCCGTGACGGGCGCGAGCAAGGGCATCGGGCTGGCGCTGGTGCGGGCCCTGACGGCGGCGGGCGCGCAGGTGATCGCCGGGGCACGCAGCGTGGACGGCGTGCAGGTGCCGGGCGCCACGTTCCTGCCGCTGGACGTGACGGACGAGGCGAGCGTGCAGGCCTTCGCGGACCGGGCGGCCGCGGCGGGCGTGGACGCCCTGGTGAACAACGCGGGCGTGGGGGCATTCATGCCGGTGCAGGACATCACCCCGGACGAGTACCACCGGGTGATGGACACGAACGTGAAGGGCACACTGCTGGTCACGCGCGCCCTGATTCCGCACTTCCAGGCGCGGCACGCGGCGGGGCAGGGCTCGCAGGTGGTGAACGTGACGAGTGACGTCTCCAACCGCACGTTCGCGAACGGGGCGCTGTACACCGCGAGCAAGTACGGCCAGCGGGCCGTGACGCACGCCCTGGCGCACGAGGGACAGGGCTACGGCCTGCGCGTCACGGAGGTCCGCTCCGGGATGGTGGACACGTACTTCGCCGGCTCGCAGCCGGGCGAAAGTCATAAGGCGGATTGGCTGAAACCGGAGGACGTGGCCGACGCGATTCTGTACGCTCTGTCGGTCCCGGCGCGGGTGCGGATCGACGAGATCCTGCTGCACCCCACCGTGCAGGAGGTGGCGTACCCATGAAACAAGTGCTTTCCCTTGCGGCCCTGGTGCTGGGCCTGTCCGCCTGCGGGGCGATTCCCACCCCGGAGGTGAGCGTCCCCGATTCCACCATTCCGCTGGCCGCCTCGATGGCCGCGTCTCCCGGCAAGGTGGTGTACGCCGAACGCAACGGCCTGCCGCAGACCGTGCCGGCCGCCCTGAAGAACCTGACGCTGCGCGGCGACGCGACGTACGACCGCCTGGGCGGCACGCTGACCACCATGAACATGTACGTGCGGACCTCGCTGACGGACCTGACCGGCTGCACGGTCGTGCCGGCCACGCCCGTCACGCCGCGCCTGTTCGTGTGCGACGCGGCCGCCGAGGGGGCGCAGCGGATCGGCACACTGAACCTGCAAGCGGGCGTGGCGGTGCCCTTCGCGCTCAGTGGAACGGCCCTGGACGCGGCCGCGCACGCCGGGAGCGGGTACTTCGGCATGGAGGTCGTGGCCGGCAGCCCGATGGACGGCGAGACGGTCACGCTGTCGAACGTGAAGGCCCAGGCGAAGATCTGAGGCCCACAAGCAGGGCGCCCCGGGGTCATGCTCCGGGGCGCCCTGCTCCGTTCAGCGGCTCCAGCGGCGCAGCAGGGTCTGCAGGCGCTCGGGCGTGACGTTGCGGTATTCCTGGCCGTCCACGCGGACCAGGGGGGCGTCCTCGGCACTGACCTGCGCCCCACACTGTGAGAGACACAGTTCGACGTTGCCGTCGGCGCTCACCATCCCGGGGCTGATGCGCAGGGCGTCCCAGACGGTGTCCAGCAGGGTTTCCCGCTGCTCGATGGTCAGGTGGTCGGTACAGAGTTCCAGGCGGGTCACGGGCATCAGCGTGCCCATCCTAGAGCATGCGTTCAGGCAGGCCGGCCTGCGCGGGGTGTGCGGAGCCGTATCTTCCCGGGGTGAGCGCCGCCTCTCCCGTCCAGCCTGCCGCGTCCGCGGCTGCCCAGCGTTCGGCGCTGCTGGGCGTGATTCTCACCGTGACCCTGTGGGGCGGGAACATCGTGCTGCTCAAGGCCCTGCTGTCGCACCTGGACGCGCAGAGCATCAATGCCGGGCGGTTCCTGGTGGCGGGCGTGGTTCTGGTGGCGCTGGCCGTCCGGGCGCACGGCTGGCCCCGCTGGCCGGCGCGGACATGGCTGGCGGTGGCGGGCGTGGGCCTGCTGGGCAACAGCCTGTTCCAGACGCTGTTCCTGACCGGCATCAACCTGTCCCCGGCGGGCGTGGCGGGCCTGGTGAACGGCGTGGTGCCGGTGCTGGTGCTGCCGCTGGGCCTGCTGCTGGGGCACCGGGTGACGGTAAAGCAGGCGGGCGGGGTGGGCGTGGCGTTCCTGGGGTTGCTGGGCCTGCTGCTCCTGACGCGCCAGCCGGGCACGCCCGTGTCGCTGGTGGGGCTGGGGTGGCTGCTGCTGGCGGCGACGTGCTGGGCACTGTACACGCTGTTTAACCGGAGCCTGTCGGCGCGGGTGGGGGCGCTGCCATTCGTGGCGTTCAGCCTGGGGCTGGGGTGCCTGCCGTACCTGCTCCTGGCCCTGCCGCACCTGCACGTGCGGGGCACGCCGCCACTGGCGTGGCTGGGCGTGCTGGCCAGCGGGCTGGGCGCGAACGTGGTCGCGTACCTGGCGTGGGCGCGGGGGGCGCAGGTGCTGGGCGCGGCGCGCACCAGCGTGTGGAACACCCTGGCGCCCGTGATCGCGCTGGTCCTGAGTGCGCTGCTGCTGCACGAGCACCTGCCGCTGCCGGTGTGGCTGGCGGCGGGCGTGATTCTGGGCGGGGCGGCGTGGGCGAACTGGCCGGAACGGCCCGCGCCGCTGGGCGGCTAGGGGCCGTTCTTTCGGTCCAACGAGCAGCCCCCGGCCTGCAGGCCGGGGGCGCGTGCTGGGGAGCGGTTACTCGGCGTCGGGGTGGCGGTCGGAGCCGTGCAGTGCGACAGGCTTGCCGCGCCGGACGCGCAGGTTCAGCAGTTCCACGCCGATGGCGAAGGCCATGGCGAAGTACGTGTAGCCCTTGGGGATCTTGAACCCGAACCCGTCGGAGATCAGGTTCACGCCGATCAGGAGCAGGAAGGCCAGGGCCAGCATCTTCACGGTGGGGTGGGCCTGCACGAAGTCGCCGATGGGTTTGGCGGCGACCAGCATGATCAGCACGGTCACGACCACGGCGGCGACCATCACGCCGATGTCGTCGGCCATGCCCACGGCGGTGATCACGCTGTCCAGGCTGAACACGATGTCCAGCAGCATGATCTGTCCGATGATCGCGGCGAAGTTCGCGCCCACGCGGCCCCCCACGCTCGGCGCGTCATGGCCGGGGCCTTCGAGCTGTTCGTGCATTTCCTTGACGGCCTTGTACAGCAGGAACAGGCCCCCGAAGATCAGGATCAGGTCGCGGCCGGAGAAGCCCATGCCGAACAGGCTGAACAGGTCGTCCTTGAGGCGGTAGATCCAGGTGATGGAAAACAGCAGGGCCAGGCGCATCAGCATGGCGCCCAGCAGGCCGATGGTGCGGGCGCGCTGTTGCTGCTCGGGGGGGAGTTTCCCGGCGAGGATCGAGATGAAGATGACGTTGTCGATCCCCAGGACGATTTCCAGGAGGAGCAGGGTGGCGAACGCCAGCCACGCTTCGGGCTGGGTGATCCAGCTGAACAGTGATTCCATGAATGGGTACTCCAGGCGCCCGCAGCGGCGTGCGGGCGGAAGGATGAGTGGAAGAGGCCGGGGCGGCCCTTCCGGGCGGGGTGTGAAGGTCCGCGCCGGGCGGCCTTCCGGGGGAAGGGCTCGGCGCGTTACAGGTCATGCTCCGGGAGAAGTTGTGCACCGTTCATGCGAGTTGCATGAAGGGCCTTCATTTTTCACTCAGGAATTGCGTCGGCCGGGAGGCCCCCGGGCTCAGCGGGGCGTGGCGCCCTCCAGGTACACCGCCAGCAGCGCGCGCGCCGTTTCCTCCGGCTCGGGCAGGCGGGGCCCGGTCACCAGCGGGTAGATGATCGCCAGGAACGCTCGGGCCAGCACGCTGGGCGGCAGGTCCCGGCGCAACTCACCGCGGGCGGCGGCTGCGTTGAACAGGTCGGTCAGGCCGCCCATCCACACGCGGCGGTACTCGGCCTCGAAGGCGGCGCGCCGGTCCGGGGACACGTGCCGCAGCTCGGACGCCAGTTGCAGGCCGACGCGCTGCTCCGGCGCGCTGGCGATCAGTTCCCCCACCAGGGTGTTCAGCTGCGCGTGCAGGCCGCTCTGCGCTCCGGCGTGCTGCACGAGGCGGTCCAGGCCGGCCAGGGCACCGTCCAGCATGGCCAGGAACAGGGCTTCCTTGTCGGCGTAGTGGTGGTACAGGGCCGGCTTGGTCACGCCGACGGCCTCGGCGACCTCCCGCATGCTGACCCCGTGGTACCCGCTGGCCACGAACAGGCGCGCGGCCTCCTGCTGGATGCGGATGCGGGTGCTGTCAGGGGCGGACGGGTACGAGGCTGAAACGGTCACACAGGCATGATACGCGCCGGGCAGGATGTCCCGGTCCGGCCCCCGGCCGAGCGCGCAGTCTCGCCGCGCCGGACGGATGCGCTAGACTGCCCTCACAGCGCAATTCAGCCTTCCGGGTCCGCCGTGCCCTCTCACCGGCCGGTCCGCCCGGGCCCCTCCCGCGTTCACGTGGCCCCGTCCCTGCTTCCGCCCGACCCCGGGCCCCCGAGGAGACCCATGCGTTCACTTCCGCTGTCTGCTGCCCTGCTCGCCACCGCGTCCCTGCTCGGCGCCTGCTCCCAGGCCACGCCCCCCTCCCTGGTGGCCGGGTACGCCACGCGCCCGGAACTGCAGGACGCCGGCAGCCAGGCGATCCTGGCCCGTTACGGCGACGACCCCGGCCTGCTGGCCGCCCTGCAGGAAGCGTACGGGGAGCGCCCGGCGCAGGCCCTGCCGGCGGCGCCGGAGCTGGGCGGCCTGGATTACGCCAGTGACCGCCTGGCGTACATCAAGCGCACCGGCTGGGGCACGGTCAGCAACTACAACAGCCAGTACAGCGCGTACAGCGGCACGTCCCTGCCGTACACCGGCCTGAACTGGACGCGTGACGGGTGCAGCGCTCCGGACGGCGTGGGCCTGGGCTACCGGGAGGACTTCCGGCCGGCGTGCAACGTGCACGACTTCGGGTACCGCAACCTTAAGGTGTACCAGCGCACCGACGCCAACCGCCTGACCACCGACGAAGCCTTCTACACGAACATGAAGAGCATCTGCGCCGCGAAGAGCTGGTACGCGCGCCCTGCGTGCTACAGCGCCGCGTACGCCTACTACCAGGGCGTGCGGATCGGCGGGGGCAGCAGCTTCTAGGCTGCTTCTTCCCCGGCCCCGGCCGCCGCGTGGGCAGGCCGGGGCCGGCGTGCTTCCGGGGCCTCCGGAGCGGGCGCCACTGGACGGGAGGCAGGGCGGCGGCGTATGCTCCGCGCCAACAGTCAGCTTTCCCGACCTGCCGCCGGCCTCTGGTTTGACGGGTCATCCCGTCCGGGCGTATACTGGCCTTTGGCCGACCATGATGGGTTGGGCAGGAGTTCCTTGCAGGAAGCTGGACTTCACAACTGAGTGACCAGGATCGGAACGCGGGCAGCAGGCCTCGCGTTTCAAACGCGTCTTTTTTCTGCCCCGGAAGAGCCGCGCACGTTCAGCGAGAGAAGCAAGGGTGCCACGCGAGCAGGACCACATACAGCGAGGTGTGCATGAGTTTCAACGGTAAAGAGCCCCGCATCGAGCGGTTCGGTGACATCAAGGAAGTCATCCCGCTCCCCAACCTGACCGAAGTGCAGGTGAACTCCTTCCGGGCGTTCCTGCAGGCCGATAGGGCCCCGGACGCGCGCGACGACGCCGGCCTGGAAAGCGCCTTCAAAGAAGTCTTCCCCATCGACGAGACCGAAAAGGGCCGCTCGACCGGCCTGGTGCTGGACTACCTGGAATACCGCCTGGGTGAGCCCCCCTACAGCCCCGAGGAGTGCCGCGAGAAGGACCTGACCTACCAAGCCCCCATGTACGCCAAGCTCCAGCTGATCCACAAGGACTCCGGGCTGATCAAGGAAGACCAGGTGTTCCTGGGCGATCTGCCCCTGATGACCGAGGACGGCTCCTTCGTGATCAACGGCGCCGACCGCGTGGTGATCTCCCAGATCCACCGCAGCCCCGGCGTGTACTTTACGAGCAGCTACAAGGGCATCAAGAAGATGTACACCGGCGCGATCATCCCCATGCCCAAGCGCGGCCCCTGGATTGAACTGGAGTTCAACAGCGGCGTGCTGGAAATGAAGGTGAACAAGCGCAAGTTCCCCGTGAGCCTGCTGCTGCGCGTCCTCGGCTACGACGACGCTTCCCTGCGCACGCTGTTCACGGAGTTCGAGCCCGAAGGCACCGAACTGCCCGAGGACAAGAGCGCCGGCATGGGCGCCGACGAGGCCCTGCTGCGCCTGTTCACGGTCCTGCGCCCCGGCGACCCGCCCAAGCGCGACAAGGCCACGCAGTACCTGTACGGCCTGCTGGCCGACCCGCGTCGCTACGACCTGGGCGAACCCGGCCGGTTCAAGATGAACACCAAGCTGGGCCTGAGCCGCACCGAGCGGACCCTGCTGAAGTTCGAGGACGGCAAGTTCAGCGACGCCGGGCTGGTGGACACCATCCGCTACCTGATGGCGCTGCAGCACGGCCTGGAAACCGTGAACATCGACGGCACCGAGGTGCCCGTCACCGAGGACGACATCGACCACCTCGGCAACCGCCGCGTGCGCACCGTGGGCGAACTGCTCGCCGACCAGCTGCGCGTCGGGATGGGCCGCATGGCGCGCGGCGTGCGTGAACGCATGCTGCTCGGCAACCCGGACGCCGCCACCCCCACCAAACTGGTGAACAACCGCCCGATCGTGGCGGCCATGCGCGAGTTCTTCGGCCGCAGCCAGCTGTCGCAGTTCAAGGACCAGACCAACCCGCTGTCCGACCTGCGTCACAAGCGCCGCATCTCGGCGCTGGGGCCGGGCGGCCTGACCCGCGAGCGCGCCGGCTTCGACGTGCGCGACGTGCACCGCACGCACTACGGCCGCATCTGCCCGATCGAGACGCCCGAAGGCGCCAACATCGGCCTGATCAGCAGTCTGTCCAGCTACAGCAAGGTCAACGCCCTGGGCTTCATCGAGGCGCCGTACCGCCGCGTGGAAGGCGGCAAGGTCACCGACGACGTCATCTACATGACCGCCGACGTCGAGGACCGCTACACCATCGCGCAGGCGAACAGCCCCCTGAACGACGACAACACCTTCGCGGACGAGCGCGTCCTGGCCCGCCGCAAGGGCGATCCTCTCTGGTACACGCCCGACGAAGTGGACTTCATGGACGTGAGCCCCAAGCAGATCGTCTCGATCAACACTTCTCTGATTCCCTTCCTGGAGCACGACGACGCCAACCGCGCCCTCATGGGTTCCAACATGCAGTCGCAGGCCGTGCCGCTCGTGCGCGCCGACAGCCCCGCCGTGGGCACCGGCGTCGAGCGCCGCGTGGTGACCGACAGTGGCACCAGCGTCGTGAGCGACGTGACCGGCCGCGTGACCTACGTGGACGCCCGCGCCATCCAGGTGACGCTCAGCGAGGACAGCGCCGAGGCCGGCATGGTCAAGGGCAACGTCCGCACCTTCGAACTCGTGCGCTTCACCCGCAGCAACCAGGGCACCAACCTGGACCAGCAGCCCATCGTGAACGTTGGTGACGACGTCGTGGCCGGGCAGGTCCTCGCCGACGGCCCCGCGTCCGACATGGGCCGCCTCGCGCTCGGGCAGAACATCACCATCGCGATCATGCCCTTCGACGGCTTCAACTTCGAAGACGCCATCTGCATCAACGAGGGCCTGGTCCAGCAGGACTTCTACACCAGCGTCCACATCGAGAAAGACGAGATCGACGCCCGCGACACCAAGCTCGGGCCGGAAAAGATCACCCGCGACATCCCCGGCCTCAGCGAAGCCGCGCTGCGCGACCTGGACGAGGACGGCATCGTGCGCGTCGGCGCCGAGGTCAAGCCCGGCGACATCCTGGTCGGCAAGACCAGCTTCAAGGGCGAGTCCGAACCCACCCCGGAAGAGCGCCTGCTGCGCAGCATCTTCGGGGAGAAGGCCCGCGAGGTGAAGGACACCAGCCTGCGCGTGCAGTCCGGTCAGGGCGGCATCGTCGTGAAGACCGTGCGCTTCCGCCGCGGCGACGAGGGCGTGGACCTCAAGCCCGGCGTGCGCGAGATGGTCCGCGTGTACGTGGCCCAGAAACGCCAGCTGCAGGTGGGCGACAAGGTCGCCAACCGCCACGGGAACAAGGGCGTCGTGTCCAAGATCATGCGCCCCGAGGACATGCCGTACCTCGAAGACGGCACCCCCGTGGACATCGTGTTCAACCCCCTGGGCGTGCCCAGCCGCATGAACCTCGGGCAGATCCTGGAAACGCACCTGGGTGAAGTGGCCCGCCTCACCGGCCAGAAGTTCGAAACCCCGGTGTTCGACAGCGCCACCGAAGCCGCCATCAAGGAAATGCTGGAAGTGGCCGCCGCCGAACGCCTCCAGAAGCGCAAGGACGAGGGCTTCGAACTCGACAAGCGCGAGATCGAGGTGCTCGAGCGCGCCGGGAAGCTCGGCGTGATCGACCAGCCCGCCGGCGACTACGAAAAGGCCCAGATGCAGCTCGCCCGCGTGGGCAAGAGCATCCTGTACGACGGCCGCACCGGCGAACCCATCAGCGGCCCGGTCGTGGTGGGGATCATGTACGTGATGAAGCTCTACCACATGGTGGAAGACAAGCTCCACGCGCGCTCCACCGGCCCGTACAGCCTGATCACCCAGCAGCCGCTGGGCGGGAAGGCGCAGTTCGGCGGGCAGCGCTTCGGGGAGATGGAAGTGTGGGCGCTCGAGGCGTACGGCGCCGCGCACACCCTGCAGGAAATGCTGACCATCAAGTCCGACGACATCGACGGCCGCGACGCCGCGTACCAGAGCATCGTCAAGGGCGAGGAAGTCTCCGGCAGCACCATCCCCGAGTCGTTCAAGGTGCTCGTCAAGGAACTCCACTCGCTGGGCCTGGACGTCGAGGTGCTCGACAACGGCGACCGCGCCGTGGACATCTTCGAAGGCATGATGCCCAAGCGCTGATCCGGGAGCCCGGGGAGCGGGCCCCCCGGGCCTCTCCCCTCCCGCATCTGCACGCTGCACCCCACAAGCCTCCACTCACAGGAGCTTTGAATGAAAGATTTCAGCAAAGTCCGCATCGCCATCGCCAGCCCCGAGAAGATCCGGGAATGGTCGTTCGGCGAGGTCGAAAAACCGGAAACCATCAACTACCGCACCCTGAAACCCGAACGCGAGGGCCTGTTCGACGAGCGCATCTTCGGGCCGATCAAGGACTACGAGTGCGCCTGCGGCAAGTACAAGCGCCAGCGCTACGAGGGCAAGGTCTGCGAACGCTGCGGCGTGGAAGTCACCAGCAGCAAGGTCCGCCGCTACCGCATGGGCCACATCGACCTGGCGACCCCGGCCGCGCACATCTGGTACGTCAAGGACACCCCCAGCAAGATCGGCACGCTGCTGGACCTCAGCGCCGGGCAGCTGGAGAAGGTGCTGTACTTCAGCAGCTTCCTGGTCACCAAGCCCATGAACGCCCAGAAAGACGGCCGTCCCCTCAAGCGCGGCGAGCTGCTCAGCGACGACGAGTACCGCGAACTGCGCTTCGGCCGGCAGGAAACCTACGCCCTCCCCAACGGCACCGACGCCAACATCCGTGACGGCGAGTACGTGACCCGCGGCCAGGTGCTGGGCGGCAACGTCGTGGCGAAGATGGACGGCCTGGCGCAGTACCGCTTCCCCCGCCGCGCCGAGATCGCCTACGCCGAAGCCGTCGAGGCCGCCCTGCCGCTGCCCGCCAGCGCCCTGGTGGACCAGGACGCCTTCCGCGCCGGTGAGATCCTCGCCGAACTGGAAGAGGACGTCAGCATCACCGCCCCCGTGGACGGCACCGCGTTCCTGCTCGAAATGGGCGAGGACAGCGTCATGGTCGAGATCCGCGAAACGGTCGAGGCGGAGGGCGACGACACCGACGCCGCCCAGGGCGAAGTCCTGAGCCGCGTGTACGTCCCGCACGGCATGAACGTGCAGGTCGCCAACGGCGAGATCATCGAGGCCGGCGCCGTGCTCGCCGACGCCCAGAGCGGCACCCGCCTGCGCGTCAGCCGCGACAGCCGCCTGAGCGAAGTCCAGATCCCCAAGAAGGGCGACGTGAAACTCACCGCCCACTGGACCCGCCGCGTGGACTACCCGATCAACCCCACCATGCACGTCCTGGTCGGCGACGAAAGCCAGGTCAAGAAAGGCCAGAAGGTCGTCGGCGCCATCGACAAGGAAGAGGAAATCATCGCCGAGGCCGACGGCGTCATGACCCTGCACATGCCCGCGAGCATCATCGTCAGCAAGGCCAAGGTCTACCCCTACCAGGACGAGCCCCTCGTCGTGATCGGCGACCGCGTCGAGCCCGGTGACGAACTCGCCGACAGCGGCAACGTCCGCAGCGAGATCAGCGGCCGCGTGGAGATCGACCTGGTGCGCAAGCAGGTCCGCGTGATCGAGTCCTACGACTTCGAAGCCAAGATGGGCGCCGAAGCCGTCAAGGAACTGCTGGACGAACTGGACCTGGACCAGCTGGAAGCCGAACTGGGCGAGCAGATGAAGGACTCCTCCCGCCACAAGCGCGCCAAGGCCCGCAAGCGGCTGGAAGTGACCCGCAGCTTCAAGCGCAGCGGCAACAACCCCAGCTGGATGATCATGAACACCGTGCCGGTCATGCCGCCGGACCTGCGCCCCATGGTGCAGGTGGACGGCGGACGCTTCGCCACCAGCGACCTGAACGACCTGTACCGCCGCCTGATCAACCGCAACAACCGCCTGAAGAAACTGATGAACCAGGGCGCGCCGGACATGATCATCCGCAATGAGAAGCGCATGCTTCAGGAAGCGGTGGACGCATTGATCGACAACGGCCGCCGCGGCAGCCCCGTCACCAACCCCGGCAGTGACCGCAGCCTGCGCAGCCTGACCGACCTGCTCGGCGGGAAGCAGGGCCGCTTCCGCCAGAACCTGCTCGGGAAGCGCGTGGACTACTCCGGCCGCAGTGTGATCGTGGTCGGCCCGCAGCTCAAACTGCACCAGTGCGGCGTGCCCAAGCGCATGGCCCTGGAACTGTTCAAGCCGTTCCTGTTCAAGGTGCTCGAAGAGAAGGGCGAGGTCACCAACATCAAGCAGGCCCGCAAGATGCTCGAACGCTACCGCGACACCCGCGACAGCGTCTGGGACGCCCTGGAAGAGGTCATCGAGGACAAGGTCGTGCTGCTCAACCGCGCGCCCACCCTGCACCGCCTCGGCATCCAGGCCTTCGAGCCCGTGCTCGTCGAAGGCCAGAGCATCCAGCTGCACCCGCTGGTCTGTGAAGCCTTCAACGCCGACTTCGACGGCGACCAGATGGCCATCCACGTCCCCCTGAGCGCCCAGGCGCAGGCCGAAGCGCGCATCCAGATGCTCGCCTCGCACAACCTGCTGTCCCCCGCGAACGGCGAACCGAACGTCAAACCCAGCCGCGACATCATCCTGGGCATCTTCACCCTGACCCAGCTGCGCAAGGACAACCTGGGCGCCGGCACCGCCTTCACCGCCGAACAGGACGTCCTGACCGCCCTGCGTGACGGCACGGTCGCGCTGAACAGCCACATCACCCTGAACGGCGAGGACCTCACCCCCGGCCTGCTGAAGTACAACTTCAGCAACCCCGACGAGGCGATCATGGCCGTGGAACGCGGCGAGATCGACTACCAGGACGCCGTGCGCATCCGCGTGAACGGAACCACCCACAACACCAGCGCCGGCCGCGTCATGTTCCGCCGCCTGGTGCAGGAAGCCCTGGGCAACCAGGCGCACCTCGTGGACACCCTCGTCAACCTCGACACCGCCTACGAAAAAGACGCCCTGAAAGACATGGTCATGGCGTGCTTCAAGGAACTCGGCATCGAGGCGACCGCCGGGCTGCTCGACGCCCTGAAAGCCAGCGGCTTCAAGCTCTCCACCACCTCCGGCATCACCATCGGCATCGACGACATCGTCATCCCGCCCAACAAGGGCGAGATCCTCGCCGCCGCCGACGAGAAGCAGCGCGCCATCGAGCAGAACTACGAGTTCGGCTTCATGACCGACGAGGAACGCTACAAGCAGGTCGTGCAGCTGTGGAACGACACCACCGACGAGGTCAAGGCCGCGGTGTTCGAGAACTTCAGCCAGAACTACCCCTTCAACCCCCTGTGGATCATGAGCCAGTCCGGCGCCCGTGGTAACCCCCAGCAGGTCCGTCAGCTGGCCGGGATGCGCGGCCTGATGGCCCGCCCCGACGGTTCCACGATCGAAGTGCCGATCCGCGCGAACTTCCGCGAAGGCCTGACCGTGCTGGAGTACTTCATCAGCACCCACGGCGCGCGTAAGGGTGGGGCCGACACCGCGCTCCGCACCGCCGACTCCGGCTACCTCACCCGCAAACTGGTGGACGTGGCGCACGAAGTCGTCGTCCGCGACGTGGACTGCGGCACCACCGACTACACCACCATCGCCCTGGGCGCCGTGGACGACCGCACCGGCGAATGGCGCACCCGCAAGGGCAGCGAGATCGAAACCAGCATCTACGGCCGCACCCTGGTCGCCGACGTCACCTTCAGCGACGGCAGCGTCCTCAAGGAAGGCAGCATGCTGTCCCTGGAAGACGTCAAGGCCATCACCAAGGACGCCAAGGCCCTCGGTGACGTCATGGTCCGCACCCCCCTGAACTGCCGCGTCAAGAGCGGCGTGTGCCAGAAGTGCTACGGCTACGACCTCTCCCAGGCCAAACCCGTCAGCATGGGCGAAGCGGTCGGCGTCGTCGCCGCCGAATCCATCGGCGAGCCCGGCACGCAGCTCACCATGCGCACCTTCCACACCGGCGGCATCGCCGGCGGCGGCGACATCACCATGGGTCTGCCCCGCGTGATCGAACTGTTCGAAGCGCGCAAACCCAAAGTCCCCGCCCTGATCGCCGACGCGACCGGCACCATCCACATCACCGAGGAAGAGGAACGCTACCTCATCAAGGTCGAGGCCGACGACGCCGCCTACAGCGGCAAGCTCCACAAGGTCAGCCGCGCCATCCGCCTCCTCCCCGAAATCAAGGACGGCGCCCGCGTCGAAGCCGGGCAGCAGCTCACCCGCGGCGCCATCTACCCCATCGACCTGCTGGAACACAAAGACAACGAATCCGCCCAGAAGTACCTGGTGGACGAAGTGCAGCGCGTGTACCGCAGCCAGGGCGTGAAGGTCCACGACAAACACATCGAAGTGATCATCCGCCAGATGCTCCGCTACGTGGAAATCGTGGACGGCGGCGACACCGACCTGCTCGAAGGCCAGACCGTGGAACGCTTCGACCTCGACGAAGCCAACAACGCCCTCAGTGAGGGCCAGACCCCGGCCAGCTGGAAACCCGTCCTGCTGGGCATCACCAAGAGCAGCCTGATCACCAAGTCCTGGCTGTCCGCCGCGAGCTTCCAGCACACCACCCACGTGCTCACCGAAGCCAGCATGCGCGGCCAGGTGGACGACCTGATCGGCCTGAAGGAAAACGTCATCCTCGGGAAACTCATCCCCGCCGGCACCGGCCTCCAGACCGTGCGGGACATGCAGGTCGCCGACGACCGCACCCTCGAAAAATACGGCGAAGGCAGCACCAGCACCGACGCCGTCACCGGGGACCGCAGCTACGACGACACCCGCCCCGGCTTCACCACCGACGTCACCTACACCAACTGAGCGAAGAGCCGAAAGGCTGAGCGCCTCAACAAGAACCCCCCACCTGGAAACGGGTGGGGGTTCTTGCATTGCGGGCAGGCGGGGTACATCTGAGCATGGGGCTGGAGGCGGACTCCTACGCAGAGGTCAAACGCCTGCTGCCATACAGGACCTGGAGCTTGGGCTGCTGGAAAGTCAGCTCACACCATCCCCCAGCCTGATTCAGGAATCCACCCAGCCTGACTTGCGATCGCTGAACGTCGAACTCATCAACAGTCGCCAACTCAGCTGGGAGGTCCTCGAGGACCCTTGACGAGCCCGCCTCCATATGGAGGGCGATCTCCATGGTTACCCAACTGGAGATTTCGACCCTCACCCCATCAAGCACAAAGTCGGGGTTGATGACGGCGCCCGTCAAGCCGAGGACGCACCGCCGAGCAGTCCTGTCCAGTGACATGGCCAGAACAGGTTCATCGTTGAAGCTCAGCCTGTGCACAAGGGCAGGGGCCAGTCGAATCAACATTGGACACCAACTGAGGGGCATACCTTGGTCGCCCGCCTCATACCCTCACTTCTCGTCGTAGAGGTCGGCGTAGTGGCGGCTGAGGTCGCTGAGGAAGGTCATTTCCTCGCGGGTGGTGCTGGCGCTGATGCCGGCCTCGTAGCTGAGGAGGGTGGCGCCGTACGCGAGGGCCAGCGCGCCCAGCAGGGCGGTCACGACCGGGAGCACCGTCAGGCCGCCGATGCGCAGGAGGTCCAGTCCGCCGATCAGGAGGCTGGTGAGGACCAGCAGGCCGATGCTGAGGTACAGGGCGGTCATGGCGCGGTGCAGGTACCGGGTGCGGCGCGTGAGCTGTGGGAGCTGGTGAACGATCAGGCGTTTCTCGGCGCGGGCGAGGGGCACGGCGCTGGGGTTCTCGACATTGACGAGTTCCTCGAAGCGGCGGGTGAGGGCGCGGACCCGGTCGGTGGCGCGGCCCAGGCGGCTGCTGGTGGAGAGCAGCAGGGACGCGGCGCCGGTGATGAGCACGGCAGGCGTGATCATGGCACTCAGGACGCTGGTGGTCGGGTCGGCCATGCCTAGCGGGTTTTGGTGACCTTGCTCAGCATGGGGGGCCGGTCCGGGTCAAGGCCCCGGTGCAGGGCCAGGTGCGCCGCGAACAGGTAAAACCCCAGCGCCGTCGGCACCACGTCCGTCACCCCATGCCCCGTCCCCGGCGTCATGAGCGTGCTCAGC
>JAANMV010000859.1_pt1 | contig 36063 bp, 31 predicted proteins | sample 7279661 | NCBI WGS metagenome assembly JAANMV01 (sample SAMN14094540, study PRJNA606508) | bioreactor metagenome | isolation source: A lab-scale SPAN reactor treating ammonium-rich wastewater day 121 | place: Ireland: Galway | collected 2017-05-16
AGGCCGCCCCGGCTGCCGCCGCGCCCGATGAGCCGTTCGGCCCCGCCGGCCGAACCAGCCCGCCGCGCGGATTGTGCTAAAATAAGACCAACAGGCGGCCTGGTGGGGGCGGCGGTGTGGGGCCTGACCGGCAAGCTGATCGGCTTCACGGCCGGCCATCTGGTCATCTTCTTCAGCCTGCTGCGACGCATGGACCAGGAGTTCGGCTGGCCGCAGCGGCCGACATACGAGTAGGGAGTCGTCATGACGGAGCGCCACACGCGACAGCGGGTCTTTCCTCAACTGCGGATGACGGACTGGGAGCGAAGCCGCCGTTTCTACGTGGACGGGCTTGGGTTCCGCGTGGATTGGGAGCACCGGTTCGAGCCGGGTTTTCCGGTGTTCACGCAGGTGACGCGCGATGGGCTGTCGCTCTTTCTGACGGAGCACACCGGCGACTGCCAGCCGGGCGGAGCGGCCTACCTGATCGTCGACGACGTGGATGCGCTGTTCCGCGAAGTGATCGCTCGGAACGTGCGCGTGGCCGAGCCACCAAGGGACTCGCCCTGGAAGACCCGGGAGATGCTCGTCATCGATCCTGACGGGAATCGCCTCCGGTTCGCCCGCGCATAGCGTCCGCCGTTCACGCCGTGGGCGCGCCTCAGTGCAACCGCAACATCTGCTGATACTCGGCGAACCGAGCGTCGATCTCGGCCCGTGTCAGCGAGGCAAGCCGCTCCAGGCTGAAGGCCTCGATCGTGAACGAGGCGATCACGGTGCCGTGGGCCATCGCCCGGCGGATGGCGTCGAACGCGCCAGGCTCCGCTGCGTCGCGCGATGAGGCGAGGAAGCCCATCAGACCGCCTGCGAAGGAATCACCCGCGCCGGTCGGATCGACGACTCGCTCGGCGGGATAGGCGGGCAGCGCGGCGATGCCGTCGCGGTGCACGAGGATCGCTCCGTGCTCGCCCTTCTTGACGACGACGAATCGAGGGCCGAAGTCGAGCAGGCGGCGTCCGGCGGCGACGGTGTTGCGCAGGCCGGTGAACTGCTCCGCCTCATCAAAATTGAGCACGAGTCCGTCCACTCGCGTCAGCAGCAGCTCGAGTTCCGCCCGCGCGGTGCTGATCCAGAGGTCCATGGTGTCCGCAACGGCAAGCCGGCGGCCGGGGAACTGGTCGAGCAGGCCGATCTGCACCGCGGGGTGCGTGTTGGCGAGAAACACGAAGCGTGAGTCCCGGTAGGCTGCTGGGACCGGGGGGGGGGCCTCGGTCAGTACGTTGAGTTCGGTGTACAGCGTGTCGCGGTGGTCCATGTCGGGCTGGTAGCGGCCGCCCCATCGGAACGTCTTGCTGCCGGACCGGGTTTCGAGGCCGACCGTGTCAACGTTGGCGAACCGTGCGATGGTCCGGCGGAAGTCTGCGGGGAAGTCGTCGCCGACGACGGCAACCATGCGGACGGGCGTGTAGAACGAGGCCGCGGCGGCGAAGTAGGTGCACGAGCCGCCGAGCACGTTCTCGCGGTGCTGGCCGTCGGGCGTGAAGACGGTGTCGATGCCGATGGTGCCGGTGACGGTGAGCGACATGGGCGGGAGGATAGCGAGCGATCCCGACGGGAGCCGGCTCACCCCCGCTTCGCTGCCACTTTCGCCCAGGTGTCCTTGAGCGTGACCGTGCGGTTGAAGACAGGACGATCGGGCGTCGAGTCCGGATCAACGCAGAAGTAGCCCAGGCGTTCGAACTGGAAGCGGCGGATGCAGTCCGGCCAGGCAGGCTCGTCAGGAGCCCCCCCGATGAGCCCGGGTTCGACAGCGGCATCGCGGATCGTCTCCAGCGAAGCAGGGTTCAGGTCGTCGAGGAAGTTGCCGGTCCGCTTGCCCGGCTCATCCGCGACGAAGAGGCGATCGAACAGGCGGACCTCGGCGCGCCGGCAGTGCGTCGCGCTCACCCAGTGCAGCGTGGCCTTCACCTTCCGGACCTTGCCGTCGGGGTCAGGGGGGGGAGTCTCCCCGCCACGGGTGGCGGGATCGTAGGTGCAGCGCAGTTCCACGGCATTGCCGGCCGTGTCCTTCACGACTTCACGGCAGGTAATCCAGTAGGCGTATCGCAGGCGAACCTCGACGCCGGGCGCGAGCCGGAAGTAGCCCCTGGGAGGGTCTTCCATGAAGTCGTCGCGTTCGACGAAGAGTTCTCGGGTGAAGGGAACGCGGCGCGTGCCCGCCCCAGGGTCTTCGGGATTGTTGACGGCATCCATCCACTCGGTGCGATCCGGATCGCCGCCGTCCGCCCAGTTGGTGATGACGACCCGCAGCGGCCTCAGAACGGCCATCCGGCGCGGGGCGGCCTTGTTGAGGTGGTCACGCACGGCGTTCTCGAGCACGACCACCTCGGTCACGCTGTTGTACTTCGTCACCCCGACCTGCTCGCACATCGTGCGGAGCGATTCCGGCGTGTACCCTCGCCGGCGCATGGCGCAGATCGTCGGCATGCGCGGATCGTCCCACCCCGCGACGTGACCCTCCTCGACGAGCCGGCGCAGGTTGCGCTTGCTCATCAGCACCGTCGTCAGGGCGAGCTTGGCGAACTCGATCTGCTGCGGGTGCGGAATCTTTCTCCCCCAAGGCCCCGCCCCGTCGTCGGTGCGGCCCTCGTTGATGGCATCGATGAACCAGTCGTAGAGAGGCCGGTGGTTCTCGAACTCCAGCGTGCAGATCGAGTGCGTGATGCCCTCGATCGAGTCTTCCAGCCCGTGCGCCCAGTCGTACATGGGATAGATGCACCAGGCATCGCCGGTGTTGTGGTGCGTGGCGTGCAGGATGCGGTACATGACCGGGTCGCGCAGGTTCAGGTTCGGCGAGGCCATGTCGATCTTCGCGCGCAGCGTGCGCGAGCCGTCCGGGAACTCGCCGCGCCGCATGCGATCGAGCAGGTCGAGGTTCTCCTCGACGGACCTGTCGCGGTACGGGCTGGGTCGGCCCGGCTCGGTCAGCGTGCCGCGATACTCTCGGGTCTGTTCCGCGGTCAGGTCGCAGACGTAGGCGCGGCCCTTCTTCACGAGTTCGACGGCGTAGTCGTACATCTGCTGGAAGTAGTCCGAAGCCCAGAAGATGCCGCCCCCGTGCGGACCGCTCCAGTCCGCGCCGAGCCAGAGGACGTCGCGCTTGATGCCCTCGACGAACTCCATCTCCTCCTTGAGGGGGTTGGTGTCGTCGAAGCGCAGGTTGAACCTGCCGCCGTACTCCTGCGCCAGCCCGAAGTTCAGGCAGATGCTCTTGGCGTGCCCGACGTGGAGATAGCCGTTCGGCTCGGGCGGGAAGCGCGTGTGCACACGCCCCCCCCACCGACCGGAACGCATATCCTCGTCGATGATCTGGCGGATGAAGTGGCGAGGCTTGTCGGGCGTGTCGGGCATGGCTGCGGCATCCAGGCTGCTACCGGGACCGGGAGGGCGGATCGTAGCCGGACTCTTCGAGCCGGCGAAGCCCCAGTCAGCATACAGCCCATGGCTGCGCGCATACTCGAGGACCGCACCGTCGAGCACGCTCGCGAGCGGCCGGCTCGCCTCCCCAGAGGGGGGGGTGGTGCGGTTGAGCGCTGCCCTGATCGCCGTCGCCGAGGCCGGGATGATCGGCGCGGGCGCGATCCGACTCTGCCACGCGCGCCGTTCCGCTGCTGTCCACTCGCCCGACGCCTCCAGAGCGGCATCCAGCGTCGCCGCGTCCGCGATCGGTTCGCGCAGCACGACCACCGGCTCGGCGAGCGCGAGAATCGCTCGGAACGCACGCCAGCGGTGGAACGCCGCCGCCTGATCCGACCCGATCAGGAACCGCAGCGGCGTGCCGGGCGGAAGCACACGCCTCGCCCGTCGCAGCGTCTCCACCCACCAACTCGGCTCTGCGCTGCCGCGCTCCGCCCGGTCGATCTCGTCGGTCCAGACGGCCGATCGCGCCAGCGGGGCGATCGCCAGTCGAAGCATGGCCGCGCGATCTGCCGCACTGGTCGCAGGCGCCTCCGACTTGTGCGGCGATCGGGCCGCGGGCACGAAGACCAGCCACGACCCCGGCGGCATCATCGCGTCGCGTGCGGCGACGGCAGGCTCGGTGTGCCCGCGATGCGGCGGGTCGAACGTCCCGCCGAAGAGCAGCACGCCGCGTGCGTCCGGCGGAATCGGCATCGGCGTGACGGACTCGTCGCGGGCCTCAGCCGTCATGCGTCATGGTACGCGACCGGACGGAGCACGTTCGGTAGCCGGACGGTGCGCGAGGGCTACAATGGCCGCGCTCAGGCCCCGTCGTCTAGCCAGGTCTAGGACACCAGGTTTTCATCCTGGTAACACGGGTTCGAATCCCGTCGGGGTCATTGGTCAGCCCGATCTGCCGGGTCTCCACCCGTGCTTGGTGCTGCCGCCGAAGCCCCGAGGCAGTCCACTCGCTCTGGCGGACTCCCGGTACACTCTCGGCCGTCGGCCGTGGCTGTCGGGTCAGGTGCCGCACGCGAAGCATCCGATTCGCCGACGTGCGAGCGAGGCCCCATGCCGCCGCAAGCGGGAGTGTGATCTCATGGCAGCAGGCACCGCCACCGTTTCACGGCGTGACTTCCTTCAAACGGCCGCTGTTCTCGGCGCGGCGGCGTTCGTGGCTCCGAGCGTCGGGTTTGCCCGGCCGGCGCGGGCTGCGAGCAAACTCCGCGTGCTCTCGATCGGTGTCATCGGAACGATCGGCGGAGCTGACCGGCACAACATCGCCTCGCACCCGTTGGCGGAGATCGTCGGTCTGTGCGACGTGGACGCGAACGCGCTCGCCGAGGCCGCACGCGAGCACCCTGACGCATTCACCTGCGAGGACTACCGCGAGGCCTTCGAGAAGCATGGCGACAAGTTCGACGCCGTGATCGTTGCCACGCCCGACCACTCGCACTGCGCGATCATGACGCTCGCGCTCGACCGCGGCAAGCACGTCTACGGCCAGAAGCCGCTCGTGCAGCAACTCGAGGAACTCGACCTGCTGGAACGCGCCGTCCGCGCCCGCCGCAACCTCGTCACGCAGGTCGGCGCCCAGCGGATCGAGCACGCCCCGCGGCGTGCGGCCGTGGACATCCTGCGCACCGGCGCGCTCGGGAAGGTCATCGAGGTCCACATCACCTTCGGCAACGGCTCCCGCGCCGGCGGGCACTACTTCGCCGACGGCACGCTCGGCGACCCGGTCGACCCGCCGCCGGGGTTCAACTATGACCTCTGGCTGAACGGGGCGCAGCACGAGCCGTGCCGACCGCAGATGGTCCAGCGGCAGTGGCGCAGCTGGTGGAAGTACGGCGGGGGGCAGATCACGGACTGGGTGGTCCATCTCACCGACGTGCTCTTCTACGCATTCCCTGAGCTGACCAGCCCCGTGCGCGTCTGCACCAGGACGCCCTCGCGCGACCTGTCGCACTTCCACGCCGACCGCGTGCTCTCGACGGTCACGTACGCTGTGAAGAGCGACCGCTTCGCGAACACGACGTGCAACTTCTACTTCTACGACTCGAACATGCGGCCCGACCGCGCGCACCTCGGCATCGGCGAGGGCGAGTGGCCCAGCGGCATCGTCACCATCGTCGTCTGCGAGGGCGGCACACTCGTGCTCGCTCCGGAAGGGCCGCTCGAAATCTGGCGTGAAGGCCGCAAGACCGACGGCATGGAGTGGCCGGGCCTGCCGACCTACGAGAAGTTCAGCCACTGGCACGCCTGGGTGGACAAGGCCCTCGGACGCGACACGCCGCACCTCTGGATGCCCTTCGACGTCGGCATCCGCTGCACCGAACCGGGCCTGCTCGCCATGAAGGCTGCGAAGTACCCCGGCCAATCGCTGGACTGGGACCGCGCGAGCCTCTCGTTCACGAACCACGCCGAGGCGAACCGCACGCTCGTGCGACGCGAGTACCGCACGGGCTTCGAGCCTCTCCGCGTCAAGTGACATGGACGCCCGCTCCCCGGCGGACGCCGCGTGGGACTCGAACACAAAGAGGCCCCCGCGCGAGCGCAGGGGCCTCCGTTCCATGGGAGGGGTTCCGGCACAACCGTCACGGGCAGCCGGCGACGTACGCGTTCAGGAACGCGATGAAGTCCAGCGAGTTGATGATGGTGTCGCCGTTGAAGTCCGCCCGCGGGTCCTGGGCGACGTACGCGTTCAGGAACGCGATGAAGTCCAGCGAGTTGATGATGGTGTCGCCGTTGAAGTCGGCCGGGCAAGGCTTCGAGGTGGGAACGACCACGAACTGGTCGCCGGCGTAGTCGGCGAAGTCGATGTTGCGGACGTCCGCGATCGCGCCGAGGTTGCCTGTTCCCGCCGGCAGCCCGCCGATGACCTGATTGGAGAGGTACGACGAGTCCGGGCTTGCGATGAAGCCCGCGAGCTTGATCTCAGACACACCGTCCCAACCCAGTTCGTCGAGGTCGATGGCGATCTCGAAGCCGGCCGTGACGTTGGGGGCGTCGGAAGTGTCGGTGTCCGTCACGCCGCCGACGTTGGAGTTGTCGAGGTAGAAGAGGAGAAGGCCCGGCACGGGGTTGAAGGGGTCGATCTGCGTCGTTCGCGGGGCGTAGTTCGTATACAGCTGTGGCGTGAAGCCGTCCTGCACGTCCACGCGCGGGCCGTCGAAGGGCACCGGAGCGCGATCGGACTTGGGATTGTTGTCCCACGCGCCGTAGTCGAGGTTGTTGCCGTTGAAGTCCTTGAGCGGGCCGTTGGTGCGGAGGACGGCGCAGTCCATGGTCTGCCACGGCGGGTTGTCGTTGATCTTGATGCTCATCCAGTAGTTCGGCTCGAACGCGGCGTCGAAGGTCAGGCCGTTGCCGAAGCCCTCGTCGCCCATGCGGTTGAGGTTGCCGAAGGAGATGTCAACGTTGTCGCCGCGGAGGCGGTTCTGCCCGCCCGGCGCGGCGTCGAGAAAGAGGTTGAGCTTGTTGCCGCTGTTGGAGTCCTTGGACCCGGAGCCGTTCTCGAGGTTGCCGGTGATCATCAGATAGAGGCGACTGCCCGGGCCGTCGAAGTATGAGTAGACGGCGTTGAGTTCGGACCCTGTGGCGTGGTCCTCGGTCCCCGATGGGGGTGGGCAGGAACCGAAGACGCCGTCCACGTTCGAGTTGTTGATCGTGACGCGGATGTCGTCGGGGTTTGACCCGCCGAAGAGGACGCCATCGCTCACAGCGGAACCCGCACCAAGCCAGCGGCCGATGCCGCCGGGCATGACCTCCGCGTAGTTGGGGTAGATGGTGTACGGCTCGCCGCCGCCGCCGAAGAGGATGACGTAGTCGGCCTCGAAACCCTCGTCGAACTCAAGCCCGTTGCCGGAGCCGTCGTCCCCCATGCGGTTGAGGCCGTTGAAGTCGATGTCGGGGTTGTCGCCGCGGAGCTTGTTCTGCCCGCCGGGGATGGTGTCGAAGAAGATGGTGAACTTGTTGAAGTTGGATTCGAGGTTGCCGGTGACCATCACGTACAGCCGACCATCGTGGACGACCGCGTACAAGGCGTCGAGTTCGGAGCCATTGGCGTAGTCGTACGCGCCCATGTTGGCGTCGCCGAAGCCGGTCCGGTTGGTCTGCACCGCCACGGGAGCGCCGTACACGCCGTCGAGCGTCCCGTCGATGATCGGCGCCGCGCCCACCACGGCGGGCGTGAACTCAACGTGCTGCGTGCCGCCGTAGTTCTTGAGGTTCACGTTCCGCGGCTCGCCCGGATTCGACGTGCCGGGGAGCAACCCACCGAGAATCTGGTTCGACACGAAGTCGTTGCCGCTTCCGTTGACGAAGGCGCAGATTCTGATCGCACCCGCCGGGTTCCCCAGCGCGGAGAGCGGGATCGACATTTCGACGCCCGTGGTGACGAGATCGGGCCAGCCGACATCCTCATCATCGCAGGGGTCCGACTGCCCGGAATCGCCGAACTGGGTCGGGTTCGTCTGCACCCAGATGGGCGCACCGTACAGGGCGTCGCGCTGCCCGTCCACAACGGGCTGGGCGCCGACCACCGCGGCCGACGCTGCCACGCCGACAAACAACAGAATCCCTCTCGTGCTCATCGCTTCTCCCTTGCCTCAAGATGTGCGACGCCCGCTCTCGGCGGCGGTTCCTCCAGACCGAACCGCGATCGGCGCGGACACGGCGCAGTCTAGCGGTGCGGCCTCACCGCTCCAAGGGGTTTCTGCCGGCCGATTCCGAGGCATTGACCCGAAAGTTTGCGGTCTGTACCCTTTGGCGTTCCGGGTCTCACCCGGGAGGCGGAGCAGGTCTCGGACCGGAGTCGCCATGCGCACGTCCCCTGCAACCCGCGGCGCGTTCACGCTGATCGATTTGCTCGTCGTCATCGCCATCATCGCTCTCCTGATCGGGCTTCTGCTTCCTGCCCTGGGCAAAGCCCGGGAGGCCGCCCGTATCGCTCAGTGTCTGAGCAATACACGCCAGATGGGCCTCGCGATGACGTACTACGCGAACGAGTGGAAGGACTGGTACCCGCTCATTCCGTTCACCAAGCAGGCAGAGGACGCCTTTTACGGCAAGTCCGGCGAACGGCGTCTGGACTTTCAGTACGTCGTCGGCGGCGTCTCCGGCCTCTTCAGCCTGTACCAGATGGGCCAGTCGGGCGGACTCGGCGACGGAATGCACGGGTTCGTCGGCGCGACGGGCGACCCCGACCTCGCCGCCTACCCGGACGGCAACAAGACGCCCCTGATGCGGGCCTACGTTTCCGATTGGCAGTTCCTGACGTGCCCCGGAGATACGCTTGATCGCTGGTACGGCATGCCGTTCAAACCAGGTTATTCGTACAACGCGGGCAAGCCGATGCAGCCCAAGCCGCCTGCATCGGAATGGAGCATCGTGGGATACAACGTGAGTTATCTCTACATCGCCGGGCTGAAGACCGATGAGTCGGTCATCATCCACCCCGCGCCGATCTGGGGCGACGAGACCAACGGCCCGGACGTGAGCACCGACGCGTGGTACGGGCGGAAGGACCTGGCCGACTCCGCCGGTACGACGGTGGGCAAGTTTGCCAAGGACGACAACCACGGCAAAGCGGGCGGCAACTACGTCTTCACCGACGGGCACGCGGAACTCATCACCGACAAGATTCACGACGTCTTCTTCAAGGAAGAGAGCGACAGCGAGAAGAGTGTGAACGTCATCGACAAGAAACGCAGCAAGCGTGTTCAGACGATCGACTGACGCGCCTGCGAGGCGAACCGCCACGGTGTCCGCCTTGCTGCTCCGCGTGGGAACGCCCCCGGCTGCCGCCACGCCCGCCATCCGAGGGCCTGTACGCTCCACTTCGCAGGTTTCCTCTTCCGCGCGGGCGGCTGATGCCGCATAATGGCGGAGCACACGGGAGGATGTGATGACCAATGCCCAGACCTTGTCCCGCTCTCTCCTGCTCGCCGTGGCTGTCGGCTTCGCGCCGTCCCCCCGGGCGGACGGGCAAGACCACCCGGTCATCCTTCAGTGGTTCGAGTGCCCGTGGGCTGACATCGAGCACCGCGCTCCCGACTTCTTCAACGCGGGCTACGGCGCGCTCTGGCTGCCGCCCCCATCGAAATGCGCCGACCCGAAAAGCCCCGGCTATGACCCGTTCGAACGCTTCGATCTCGGCACGCCGACGTCGCCGACGGCCTACGGGACCGAGGCCGGCTTTCGTGCGGCGACGAGCGAACTGCGCCGAGCGAATGGCCTGATCTACATCGACACAATCATGAACCACAACTCGATGCGCCAGACAAGCAAAGCCTTCCAGGAGGCGGGCGGGTACCCCGGATTCTGGATGGCGTCGGAGAACCCGCCGCGCGACAAACTGCCGACCGACAACTGGGGCGACTTCCACGCCGGGCACGCCGCAGGGTACTACCAGTCGGAGGATCCGGGCAAGCCGTTCTATGACCGCGAGAAGGGCGACCTCGTCGCATTGATCGACATCGCGCACGAATCCAACAACCTCTTCATCCGCCACCCCGTGAAAGCCGGTCACGCGCAGAACATCCCCGAAGGTACGCTCTACAACAAGCCGAATCCGGCCAACGCCCGCTTGTACCAGGACCGCGACCTGCCGCCGAGGGTGGTCCACAACCCGGGTACTTCACGCAACCCTCCCCCCGGTCAGCACTGGGAGTTCTTCGTCTATCCCTTCAATACGAACGATCCGTCGCAAGGCGATCCGATCGCGGAGAACGCAACCCTCCTCCTGCTCCGGTGGACGCAGTGGATGCTCGACGAGTTCAGGGTGGACGGCTTCCGCCTCGACGCAGCGAAGCACGTGCCGACCTGGTTCTGGGACACCTACTGGGACACGGTCGTGCACGAACGTCGCCTCACGCCCGACGGCCGCATCGCGACCCCCTTTTCCTTCGTTGAGTGCGTGGACGGCAACTGGTTCACCTACACGCAGTACGTCCGCAAGGACGCCTTCGCCGACCGCGACGCGCTCGACCTGAGCGGAGCAGGCTCGCTGCGCGACGTCCTGAACGCCGCCGGCTTCGGCTCGTGGGCGTCGGTCCTCGCCGCCCACATCGACACCACAGATGACGGGTTCAACAACGGCACCCTCGGCGTGAACCACGTCTTCAGCCACGACAACGGCTCGGCCGGCAACGGTTCCGCCGCCCCCCCCCTTCCCACGCGCCGCCAGCAGGGCCTCCCCCAGATGGCCTACGCCCTCCTGCGACCCGGGCCGCCCATCGTCTACCACAACGCCCGCGGCATCACACGCTCTGGCGGCTTCTTTCCCCGCGAAGGCTCGCCCAACGCACTCGGACTCGACCCCGCGTCAGGTTCACTCGACCCCGCACTGACGACGCTCGTGCGCATCCGGAACGAGTACGCCCGCGGCCAGTTCTTCCCCCTCAACTGGTCCGACCCGGTCAACCAGTCCATGGACGACGCTCTCGTCTACGAACTCAGCACGCCACTCGACGGCGGCGCATACTCCGCCAACCTCCTCGTCGCCGTCAACGACCGCTTCGACAACGGCGTTCAGCAACGAAACGTCCTCACGACCTTCCCGCCCGGCACACGCCTCCACGAACTCACCGGCAACGCCGCCGACCTGCAGATCGACCCGACCAACCTCATCCCCGAAATCCTCACAGTCGGCGCCGATCGGCGCGTCCTCATCACCATGCCAAACAACCGCAGCGTCAACGGCCTCGAACACGCCATGGGCTATGTCGTCTACGGCCCCGCAGTCCCGAGCGGCGTTCTTGAGATACCCGAGGCGTCCGGCCTCATCCCCGCCGACCCGCCTCAGGCCCCCTTCTCTCGCCGCAGGCTCTCCAGCGTCCCTGTTGTCAGCACGGAATCTTTCACGCTCCGCCTCACGACGATGCAGACCGATCCCCTTGATCCGAATACAGACGATGATGCCATCTTTCGGATCAACGAGGGACACGCAGACCTGAACGGCAACGGTGCCACGGACTACCCATACGACGCCGGTGTCGCCGCGGGCTACGAGCGATTCACAACCACCTTCCAACCTCTCTACGGCTCAGGTCACCAGGCCGGCCTCTACGAGCAGGTGATCGACGCCTCGCTCCTCCCCGAGGGGTACAACTACGTCTCCGTGCTCGCGTTCCGTCATCGCAACGCGGGCGATGCACCCCTCTTCCGCGAGTTCAGGACGACGATCTATATCGATCGTGTAGGACCGAAGGTAGAACTGCTCACGACCGGTCCGATCGAGAACGCCACCACGGCCACGTTCCGTGTCGCGCTGCTCGACCGCACGGCACAACGCGTCCACTTCTTCTGGAATCTGCCGCCGGACACAGACCCGATCCCTCTTCTCTCGCCATTCAACCAGGGCGTGAAGCACGACCGCTTCGAATGGCGATGGACCGAATCAGGCCTGACCCACGGCCTGCACACGCTCACCGTCGTGCCCGTCGAAGTCACAGGAACCGCCGCCGTCGAACGCTACGACGTGCTCGTCCTGAACTGCGCAGCGGACGTGAACGGCGATACGCGCACCGACACGCTCGACTTCCTCGCGTACCTCAGCCTCTGGGCAGCGAAGGATGACTCCGCCGACATGAACGGCGACGGAGCCGTAGACACGCTGGACTTCATCCTGTTCCTGAACCTGTGGGTCGCAGGGTGCTGAACAACGGCGACCGAGGAAACACGTGCGATTGCGGTGCCCCACTCCGATCCCGCGCGTACATCAACTCGCTCGCACCAGCAGACCACGACCAAGCCTCCCATTCGGGCGCGCAACACCACCTATCGGTTCGCACCGATCCGCACGAATCATCGGAAAGCCTTGTTGACGCGAGCGTTACGCGAGAAGGTGCGGAACCGTGCGAAACGCTGCGAAACGGGCCGATGGGCGCAACAGGACTCGAACCTGTGACCTCTTCCATGTGACGGAAGCGCTCTAGCCAACTGAGCTATGCGCCCGGGCGCCGCGCTGGGCGGCCGGTCGGGGCAGTATAGCAGCGGCGCCGCTGGTCGGCCGGGCGGGCCAGGGTTGCTGTCGGAGGAGGAGGCTCGTCAGGGCCTCTGAAGCCGGGCGACGACCGTCTTTTCCGGGTCGACGACGCACGTGACCGTAACCGAGGCCGCTTGGCGGTCGATCGAAGTCAAGGCCCACCCGGGCGCGATCTCGGCTCCAAGTCGATACGGCTTGCCGTTGATCACGGCGAGCGGTTCTCTGCCGCCCAGCATGAGCGCGGTCAGCACGACGGCCGGGGGCTTCTCAGCGAGCGGTCTGGCCGTCTCGGGCTTGCTCGCCACCGGAGGCAGAACGATCTCGTTGACAGGCGCTGGCTTGCCGGGGTCGTCGAACAGGAACGGGGAGAGGAGTGGCGCATCGGTGGGCTGCGACGCCGCGAAGGCGGACGCTGCGGCCTGCTCAGCCGTCAGCGATCGGCGAACGTACGCCGTCGGCGCGGCGGTCGCTTTCTGCTTCGTGGACTTCGCCGATGCGGACTGTGGTGACTGTACGCCGACCATCCGCACGCCCATGAGCATGAGCATGGGAATGACCGCCAGCGCGGCGGCTGCGAGACGCATCGTGGATGGGGTCAGGTTCATTTCGTCCCTCGCTTCGTGGCGGCGGGCGAGGCCGGTTTGGGATCGGGCTCGAGCAGCGATCGGACCAGCCGGTAGTGCGAGGTTTCGATCGTGGCGGTCACTTCCTGGGAGGAATCGCCTGGTCTCGGCGCCACGCGCAGTGCCGTGATGCGGGTCAGGCCGATCTCGTGCTCGAGCTGGGCAACGAAACGTGCTACGGCGTCGAAGGCGCCGATGGCGATGATCGTGTACTCGACGGACTCGATCTCGGTCCTCGACCCTGGACGACGGTTCGCCGTGGTCGCGCGTCGCTTCGGGTCGAGGCGGTCGATGCGGACACCGTGCGACGCGGCAGCCCCGGTCAGCGTGTCGTAGAGCATCGCCGGCTCACCGGACGCCCTCGACTGCCGGTCGATCTCGACCGCGCGAGCGGTGAGTTCGCGGAGTCGGGTCTCGGGCGGCGAAGCGCGGTTGGCATCCTCGCGTCTGGCCGCCTCGATCTTCAACTCCTGGCTTGCCTCCCGTGCCTTGGCGGTTGCCAGGCGGGCTTCGAGCGGCTTGAGCAGGCCGAACCAGCCACCCGCGATCATCGCCCCGACCATGATGACCTCGATGGCGAGCCTTCGGGCGATCAGGTGCCTCATGGCGTGCCCTCCTTGGCCACGACGATCGGGTGCGGCAGGCCGTGCAACTGGGCGCGAAGGACGAAACTCCGCGCGGGAGCGTTGTCCATGACCGTGTTCCGAGTCGAGGCCAGTTGCACCGAGCGAGTGAGCGGCGAGGCGGCCAGCGCCTCGAGGTAGCGACTCAACGGCTCCTGCCCCTCCGGTCCCGCGCCGGCGAGAGCGATCCCGCGAATCGTGAGCGCGGGACCTTCGCGACCGACGTCGCCGGTCACTTCGAGCAGCCGCACTTCGTCGCTGGCAACCGCCGCGATCTGGCGGAGCGTGGCGACCCAGTCGGGGTACTCCCCGAGCGTGGCCGCCAGAGAGGCCTCGGCGTCGGCGAGTCGGGCAGCAAGCTCGTCGGCTCGCTGGTCGATCTCCGCCGCAAGGTCGATCGACTCGATGATCGGAGCGTTCGCGTGCATCAACCGGTCGACCTTGGCCCGTTCGTGCGCGATCCGCGCACCGTCGGCGGCGAGGAGCAACCCCGCGGCCACGCCGCCGGCGCGCACGCCGACCGCGAGCACGCTCGCAACCCGCCTTGCTTCCGCGACTCTGGGCAGCAGGTTGAGATTCGGGATCGGGCGCTCGACGCACGCTCGCAGGGATGCGCTGCACGCCCCCGCTTCGTACTTCGGCGCTTCTTCGCTGACGACGGCGTCGGCGTCGAGGTGGCTCGACAACAGCTCGGCAAAGCGGGGAATACGCCCGCCCGGCCCGCTGAGCACGAGCCGCACCGTCGAGAGATCACTGTGACTCATGCCGAAGCGGATCGTTTGCCGGGTCTCCACGACATAGCGCTGGATGATGGGTTGCAGCAGCGGCAGGACGACCGAGCCGCGCAGGCCGGAACTGTGATCGATGACCTCCTCCGGACCCGGGATGCCGCGCGTGTGCATGAACTCGCGCGCCCGTTCACGCTCACCGGTGGTCGGCGGCGCAGCGCGTCCGGCCGGATGGAACGCCCGGACGAGTGCTTCGAGCAACAGGTCGCATCCGAGATCGAACGAGCGAAGACATCGCAGGTTGCCGCCGCTCCCCGCCGAGATAACCGTGTGACGCTCGCCGACGTGCATCAATACGTCGTTCGGGCCGCACGAGTCGGTGAGCGCCGCGCGCGCTGCAGATGCGATGAGAACTGCCTCCATCGGGGCAATCACGACCGGACGGCACCCAGCCCGAACGAGCATTCCGAAGAGCGACTGGGCACGATCGTCACGATCGGCGGTCGCGAGCACGTGGGTTCGAGGCGGCTCGCCCGAGGCGTCGTTGCCAACGATCGTGCACGAAACAGGATGGCTCGAGGCCGGATACTGGAGAGCCTCCGCCAGTTGCATCCGTGCCGCTCGGAGCGCCGCGTCGCCGGACAGCGGGCAACTGGCGAGCATCGCCGTGGCGTCAGGGCCGTCGTGGTACAGCGCCGTACGCATCCCTCGGCGCGCGCGAACGCGCTTCAGCAACGCGGCGACCGCCGTGTCGAGCGGCATCAGGCCGTCCGCCCAGTAACCCTCCCACTCGGCAGGGTCGAGCTCGACGGAGGCGGATCGCTCGACCGCACGGCCCGATACGACCGCGACCTCGAGGCGAGTCGGCGACAGCCCTATGCACAGGCCCGTTGATCTCAGCACGAGCGCACACTCCCCTGCGGCTCCGCCCGCATAGCGATCATCGACCCGCCAAGGGCGTGACTTGTGCCCCGGTCGGGAGCCTCGTCGTTCCCGGACCTCACTCGACGAGCAGGTTGAGCCGACGCCGTGCCTCGCCCGATCGACCCTCGACCACAATCTCGCCAACTTCGCCCGTGGGTGGAAGGCTGACGAACGCGACCGTCGCCGCGCCCACGGACTGCTCGCTCCCGAGGGCCGGTGGCTCCAGCCCGTCGACGATCGCCCTGACCGCGATGAACGCCCCTGACTCGGCGGCGTAAAACGCCCGCGTGGTCTCGGCACGCATCGCGCCCAGAACGGCCTCGTCGCCGGCAGGGCGAGCCGACCCCATGACGACAAGGTTCAACATCGCCAGAACGACGATCACGACCGCGAGCGCAACCCCCGCACGCCCGCGGGCGAGGTGTTGCGAAACGCACCGATCGGGGACGGGTCGCGTGCTCATGCCTTACGCACCTCCTGGCTGGACGATCGTGACTCGTGCGAACGCAACTCCGCGGAGTTCCACGCCGCGCACGACCAGCCGGACCGTGAACCGCCGCGTCTGCTCCGGGGTCGCCGAGCAATCGGTAACGCCGTCGGCGGCCAGGTAGCCGATCTCGAACGCCGTTACCTGCCTGCAGAGCACACCCTGAACACCGAACTCGTCTGTCAGCACGAGATCGGAGCCACTGAGTTCGACCCCTCGATTGTCCGTGAACTCAACAGCATCCGCGTCGGCGCGCACGATCCCGACCTGGCCGCCCGCGCTCCCTTCCGGCACCTCACGCAGGAGTCGGACCACACGGTCGAGCGCGAAGCCCGCGTCCTCCGCGGCTTCGCGCGTGTCCGCAGCCGAGGCGTATGCATCGCCGAGCGACGCGGTCACGGGCACCACGATCGCTGCGATTACCCCTACGATGACGATCGACAGGGTGACCTCGAGGAGGGTCAGCCCGCGTCGCCCGGGCGACGTAATGCAGAGCGACCGGCCGGGATGGATGCCCGCTTGATTCACAGTTCCGTCACCACCACCGAGATGGGCAGGGATTGGGTTCCGCCCGTTGCTCTCGGCCACGTCACGGTCACCGTTACCGTCCTGAAAAGGTCGAGTTCGGGATCACCCGTCGCGACACCCGATGCGGCGTGAGGGGGCGTCACGTCGATCGTGTACGCGAACCCGAGGTCTTCGTATAGAGACGCGGTGCCCGCTGCCCGTGCCAGCAGCCCTGCATCCGGCGTGTTGAGCCAGGCGTTCGTATCCGCAAGCGCCGCGTAGCCGAGGCCGGGTGCATCAGAATAAACGTCCGCCAGCACATGCTCGACGACAGCCTGCGCCAGCGCGGCCGCTCGTGTGGTCTGCACGGCGTCGGCGCGGGCGAGCACAGCCTCCTGCACGACGACAACCGAAGGCGGCACCGCGATCCCAAGCACCACTACCACGACCACCACCTCGATCAGCGAGAGGCCCCGCCGAAGGATGCCGCGGCCGTGCTGTGATGCGAGATGGTTCATCGCTCAACAAGCCCCGAGACCCTGCGAACGCTGATCGTGAAGCCCCCCGTCAGCGACACCGATGCATCCTGCGTGAACACCCCGGTCAGCGTGCCGGCGGCATCGCGCACCTGCGGCGTGCCGGAGTGGGAAAACCACAGCCGGACCAGCCCCGAGGAGCCGTCGCCGCCGACGCACGAGAGCATCTGGACCCCGGGAAACGAGTGGGCCAGCACGAGCGACTCGGCCGCAAGCCCGGTCGAGTCTCTCATCGGGGCGACGCTCAGGCTGCCCGACGGAATGTAGACGGGCGTGAGCGTGCCCGTTGACGCGTCTGCGATGACTCCGCTCGGTTGGCCTGTCGCCATGGCGAAGGTGCGGACGTGGGTGAGGAGGCGGTGCGTTTCCCGCGCAGCGGCCGCCTGGCGGGCGCCAGCGGTCGAGCCGAGCGCGGGGATGACGCCGATCGCGAGGATGCCGACGATGACGATCACGACCGTCACTTCGAGCAGCGAGAACGCCCGGGTTGTCATGCCGCGCAGGCCCATCAGCGACGCCCTCAGAGTTCGTTCGCGTTGCGGAATCCGCCCTGCCCGTCCGGCGAAGTCGTCGCGGCGGCGGAGTTCGCGTAGAAGATCGCCACGGGGGGATCGGAGGCGTTGTTCACGTAGTAGTTCCAGCCGTAGAGGTCCGGGTCCGCCACAGCGCGAGCCTCGGCCTGCTGCTGCGAGACGGCCTGCACCGCCGTGAGCCGCGAATACGGATTCGCCGGAACCCCCCCCTGCACGACGACGCCCGCCGTTGTCAACTGCTCCAGCGTGGGATAGGGGTCCGTCCCGGCGATGATCGCGCGAGCGCGGAACGAAGCGATCGACGAACGCACACTCGACACGCTCGACTCCAGCGCGGCGGTGCGCGCGTCGTCCGTCGCCCCGGCGAACTGCGGCACCACCAGCGCGGCCAGAATGCCCATGATGATCACGACGATCACGATCTCGAGCAGCGAGAACGCCCGCCGATTCCGAAGATTCATCACGCCGACCATGGCTCCCCCTAGTGATTCAGCTTGACCATCTGCCACATCGGCAGGAAGACGGAGAGTGCGATCACGAGCACAATCACGGCGAGGGCGACCGTCAGCAGCGGCTCGATGACCTGGCTCACGCCCTTCGTGAGATGCTCGGCCTCACGCTCGTAGTGCTTGGCGACGACCCCGCACGAACGAGAGAGTTCCGCCGAGTCCTTGCCCGCGCTGATCATGCGTCGTGCGAAACTGGGCAGGTAGGTGGCGACCTCGATCGATTCCTTCAGCGAGGCCCCCCCCCGAAGACGCTCAGCGATCTGGTTGCACTCCAGCGCGAACAGCGGCCTGCCGGTCGCGCGACCTCCCATCTCCATCGCCTCGGTGACGCCCAGGCCGGAGCCGAGCGCGATGCCGAAAACACGGGCAAAGCGGGCGGTCGTGACGGCAACGAGCACCTTCTCGACGAAAGGAACGAAGCGGAAAGCTCGCTCGAAGAACGCCCGGCCGCCATCGGTTCGCCACGCCGCCGCGCACGCGAGCGCCACGCCGACGATTGTGCCGAGGTACGCCCACCAGTGTGCCCGCACAGACGCCGCGATCGCCTGGATGGCCCGAGTCGTCAATGGCAGCTTGACGTCCGACGAGGCGAACGTCTCGGCGAAACGCGGAACGACGAACACGATGATGACGCTGACGGCCAGCGCCACGACGCCCACGACGATGACGGGGTAGGCGAGGGCGCGCTTCAACTGCTGGCGGAGTTCGACCTGACGCTCGAGCATGTCCGCGAGATGCGAGGTGACCGAGGCGAGACTCCCCGATCTCTCCGCCGCTCTCATGGTCTCGACGTACACCTCGCCGAACGTCTGCCGGTGCTGGTCGATCGCCTCGCTGATGGACGCTCCCGCCTGAATTCGAACGGCCACGTCCCGGATCATCTCGCGCTGGGCCGGACGCTTCTCGCTCTCGGCAATGCTGCTCAGCCCGTCCTCGATCGGAATCTTCGCCTCAACCAGAACGCTCAGTTCCCGTGTGAGCGCGGCGATGTCCGTCAGCGTCGCGCCCCGATACCGGAGCAGCGAGGTCCGCTCACGCGCGGGGCGCACGCTGAACGGCGTGAGACCCATCGAGGCGAGCCGACGGTAGGCGTCCTGCTCGCCCGTCGCACGGATCACGCCGCGGCGACGCGAGCCGGACCCGTCCACTGCCGTATATCGATAGACGTTCTCGCTCATGCGGAAAGCCTCAGCTCGCGCTCCTCCGTCTCCTGCACGCCGCGAAGCTTCGCGAGTTCGTCGAGCGTGGTCAGCCCGAGCGACGCCTTCTCCAGCCCGTCGTGCCACATGAGGCGCATCCCTTCGTCCGTCGCGGTGCGCCGGATGTCGCTCACCGACGCGTTCGCGTCGATGAGGTCGCGGACGCGCGTCGTCACCCGGAGCATCTCGTACACGCCCACTCGACCGCGGTACCCCGTGTTCAGGCACCGCGGGCACCCGCTGCCACGCACGAACTTCGCGCCCATGTCGGGTCGAATCCCCATCTCACGGAGCAGCGTCGCGTCGGCATCGTGCGGCTGGACGCAGCCCTCGCACACCCGACGCACGAGCCGCTGCGCGATCGCGCACAGCAGCGCGTTGTTGATCGCGAACGCCGGCACCGAGAGGTCGCGGAGGCGCGACACCGCCCCGACCGCGTCGTTCGTATGCAGCGTCGAGAAGACCAGGTGCCCGGTCAGCGCTGCCTGCGTGGCGATGCGGGCCGTCTCCTCGTCGCGAATCTCGCCCACGAGGATCACGTCCGGATCCTGCCGAAGGAACGACCGGAGCGCGCTGGCGAAAGTCAGCCCGATCTCGGCGTTCACCTGCACCTGGCGGACCAGCGGGAGGCGAATCTCGACCGGGTCCTCGATCGTCATGATGTTGCGTTCGGGCGAGTTGAGTTTCGACAGCGCGGTGTACAACGTCGTCGTCTTGCCCGAACCGGTCGGACCCGTCACAAGGATCATCCCGTGCGGGTGCGCGATCATCTGCTCGAACCACGCCGTCGCGTCACGCGGCATGCCGAGGTCTTTCACGTCGCCGATCGCCGTCGCGGGTCGCAGGAGCCGCATCACGACGTTCTCGCCGTGAATCGTCGGCACCAGGCTCAGCCGGACATCGATGTTCTGGTTGCGGTGCACGAAGCGGAACTTGCCGTCCTGCGGGCGGCGCGTCTGCGTCAGGTCCAGTTTCGCCATGACCTTCAGTCGTTGGACCATGCCCTCGTGCGCGGAGCGCGGCGGCCCCTGCTGCGGCACGAGCACGCCGTCGAGCCTGTACCGGAGGTTCAGCGTGTTCTCCTCGGGGTTCAGGTGAATGTCGGACGCGCCCGCGTCGATCGCTGCCACGATCACCTGGTTCACCGCCGCGACGATCGGTTCGTCGCCCGTCGTCAGCGAAGCCTCGGCCCGGGCGTGCGTCGGCTCCGGAGCGCCGGAATCGGTCTGCACCAGGCTGTACGCCCGCGCGATCAGCGCTCGCAGCTGTTCCGCGTCGCAGAGGACAGGGTCCACGTCGGTGCGCAGCACCTGCCGGACCTGGTCGATCGACTGCAGGTTCAGGGGGTCGAGCATGGCGACCGTCGAAACGTCGCCGATCCTGAAGAGCACGAACGCTGAGAGACGCTCGGACATCGCGCGGGGGATGAGGTTCGCGTTGTTGATGTCCACGTCATACGCGACGAGATCGACGAACGGGTACTCACAGAGTTTCGCTCGCGAGATCGCCAGCTGGCGGTGCGTGATCGCACCGACGGCGACGAGCGCATCGGGCAGGGCGCACGCATGCTCGCCCGCGTGCTCGCGGGCATGATGCGCGTCCCCTTCCGAGATCAGGCCGTCCTCGATGAGCGACTGCACGAGGAAATGACTCGAATCGAGTACCACGTCGTCCTCCCCGCGTCAGGCCGCGGCGCCCTCAAGCCGTTCGATGAGCGTGTGAATCTGGCGAAGCGCCGACCCGTCAGTGGTCTCGAACGCCACACCGACCAGGTATGCGGGCCGTCGATCCGTCATCACCACCCGCCTGACGACGCAGGGGATCGTGAAGAGCAACTCGCCGCTGTCGTGCCCGAACACCCGCAGCTCCAGGCCGCACCCCCTCGGCACGAACACGTCGCTGACCAGGCCCACGCCGTGCGAACTCAGGTCCACCACGTCCGCGTCGATCCACCCGTCTTTGGCGCCCGCCGCTTGGGAGAACCGGACAACGCCGGCGTGCCCCGGCCCGACCCGGAACCTCGCACGGAGGGCGATGTCATACCTGGCCGCGTCGCGGACGATCAGGCCTTTCTTGCTCTTCATCGCTCCGGCACCCCTTGGGACGACGGGTCGGCGCGGTCCCTGGGACTCTGCTTCGGCCAGACGGGAGGGAGCGTTGAGACCGAGTACCGACCATGTGTGACCGGCTGCACGCGTCGCCCAATAACTCGCCGGGGCAGACCCGGTCGGGACCGCGGGACGCGTGCTTGTCCGGGGGCGGCCGGGTTCTATAGTCCTGTTCCTCGGCCGCGACCGCCGGCCGGGGCCGGTTCTCCCCGCTGTGGGGCGACCCGCGTCCCTCTCGCCGATCCTGCGGCCGCCGGTGGGGCGGCCGCGCCCAAGCGCCCTCTGCGCGGGCAACGCTCCGGTTCGTCGCGCACGCCGCGCCGCCCGGAGGCCGGTTCGTCGTCCGCCGGTGTCGCTGCAGCGAACGGAACCTCCCATGTCCAGCACACTCGTCCAGGACCTCATCGAAGCCGGGATTCACTTCGGCCAGCGCTCCGGCGCGTGGAACCCCAAGATGGGGGCCTACATCTACGGCAAGCGCAACGGCATCCACATCATCGACATCAAGGAGACCGTCAAGGGCCTCCTCCTCGCCAAGCGATTCCTCGCCCGCACCGTTGCCGACGGCAAGGACGTCTGCTTCGTCGGCACCAAGCGCCAGGCCAGGGACGTGCTCGAACAGCGCGTCGGCGACGCCAAGATGCACTACGTCACCGAGCGCTGGCTGGGCGGAACGCTCACGAACTTCCGCACCATCCGCCAGCGGCTCAAACGCCTCGAGGAACTCGAGGCCATCGAGCAGGGCGGCGGCTTCGCCTCCTACTCCAAGAAAATGGAGAGCCAACTCCGACGCGAGAAGCAGAAGATCAGCCGCAACCTCAGCGGTATCCGCAACATGGACAAGCTCCCCGGCGCGCTCGTCGTGATCGACGTCCGCCACGAAACGACCGCCCTGAAGGAAGCCCGCAAGCTCGGCATCCCGACCATCGCTCTCATCGACACCGACGGCGACCCCGATCTCGTGGACATCCCCATCCCGGGCAACGACGACAGCATGCGTTCGATCGACGTCATCGTCCGCGAGTTGTGCCTCGCCATCGCTGAGGGCCGACAGGGCAGGCGGGAGGCTCAGGCCGCCTCCGGGACCGAAGGCGAAGCAACGGCCGAGGAGCCCCGCAGGCGTTCCCGACGCGCCCAGTTCCGGGCCGATTCGTCGGGCGAGTCACGCGACGACGCCGGCGAGCGGCCACAGAACACGCCGGCAGCCGAGTCCGTTGCCAGCAAGGCCGAATGACGATCGCGCCCGTCCGCACGGGCGACGAGTTCACATCGCAACCAACCAGGATTGACCACGCGGCACGCCGCGTCGGGGGCGAAGCCCCACCGGAGATCGAACCATGGCGGAGTTCAGCGCGAAGGACGTGATGGCCCTGCGGAACCGCACCGGGCTGCCGATGATGGACTGCAAGGCCGCGCTCGCCGAAGCGAACGGCGACGTGAACGCAGCCGAGGACCTGCTCCGCAAGAAACTCAAGGGCAAGATGGAGAAACGCTCCGACCGGGCGGCGGGCGAGGGGTGCATCGCCATAGCGATACAAGGCGGCAAAGCGGCGATCGTCGAACTGCGGGCCGAGACCGACTTCACGGCCAAGAACGAGAAGTTCCAGGCGGGCGCGCAGAGGATCGCCGACCTCTCTCTCGCCTGCCCCGCGGGTGACGTCGCGCCGACCCCGGAGATGACCGCCATCATCGACGACATCCGGATCACCACGGGCGAGAACTGCTCCATCGCCCGCATCCATCGCATGGACGCCCGGCCGGGGCAGAAGTTCGGCAGTTATGTCCACTTCGACGGCAAGACCGGCGTCCTCGTCCACGCCGAGGGCGACGCCACAGACGACCTGCTCAAGGAAGTCTCTATGCACGTCACCGCGGCCTTCCCCGTGCCCAAGGGCGTCACAGCCGACGACATCCCCGCCGACGTGGTCGAGAAGGAGCGCAAGTTCCGCGTCGAGCAGGCGATGGAGTCCGGCAAGCCGCGCGAGATCGCCGAGAAGATGGTCGAGGGCGGCATGAAGAAGTTCTTCGCCGAGATCGCCCTTCTCGAACAGCCGTTCATCAAGGATCCGGCCAAGGCAGTCAAGGACGTCATCGGGCCGCGCGTGAAGATCATCGCCTTCGCACGCTGGGCGGTGGGCGAGTCCGCCTGACGGATCGGGCATGTACCCCGGGGCTCGGTCCGCCCGCGCGGACCTCATCCCGGGCGTACATGCGCGTGGCACGTGGAACGATCAGGGGCAGGGCGAGGTGAACGCGTTCAGGAACGCGAGCACGTCGAGCGTGTTGATCACCGTGTCGCCGTTGAAGTCCGCCCGCGGATCGCCCGAGGTGTAGGCGTTCAGGAACGCGAGGAAGTCGAGCGTGTTTACCGTGGTGTCGCCGTTGAAGTCCGCCAGGCACAGGACCGTGACGTACCCGCCCATGCCGAAGAACCCGCCCGCCCCGTCGTCAAACCCGTGGACGGAGCAGTAGTACCCGTAGGTGCCGACGTTCGTGAACGTGTGCGAGAACTTCGCCCCCGCGTTGTTGATCGGCGACTGAAAGAACTCCGCCTGGCCCGACGACGCCACCACGTTGTGGAACGGGTGCACCCACTGCCACTCGATCGTGTCGCCCTGCCTGATCACGGCGTCCTCCACGGGCTCGCCGGGCGGGTTGATGCTGAACTCGAAGTTGTAGACGTACACGACCACGGTGTCGCCGCCCAACGCCGGGGCGAGCGATCCCGCGATGCCGAGCGCCGCCGCTGGGATCAGAGCACGAAACGCCATGACGAAGCCTCCTGGCCGCCCCGGAACAGGGCCGGACTCGCCCCAGCGTACTCGCGACATTTCACCCTCCAAAGCCGTCTGATCGGATGGGGAGCGATTTCGCGCCCCTGTGTCGAACCGACTGAACAGGCTCGGTCACCGCTGCTCTCCGCTGGCCACCTGCCCGGGGTCGTAGGACGACATTCACGACCAATTCGGTGCTGCACCCGCCGAATGTTCTGGTTGTGTTCGGATACTTCTGGAGCCAATCAGCCCTGACCCTGCATCCAGTGCCGTGTCCCAAGGCATGCGGCGACAAGGCATTGGACACCGATCGCACAGATCGTGACGATTTTTTTGTCCGTGAGGTGGCATCGTCCGAAAGCCGTGGCATCTTGTCAGTGTCTTGTCTCTCTCTCCTCCTATGACTCGGCTGCGGGCGAAAGACCGATAGCCGGGTTTTTTTATGGGTCAACTCGACGCACGCGGAGCTGCACCGGCTCCGCGTTGTCGTTTCGGGAGCACCTGACGGTACCTCGCCGATGCACGAAGCGAAGGGCGCTTCGGTGGAGGGAACCTTCCGCAGCCGGGTGCAGTCGTACGGGGTTTTGCGCGTCTAGGGGAGCCTTGCAGGCCCCGTCGCATTGTGATTCATGAATCACCCGCGACGTGCTTGGGATCGAACGCATCCTGCAGCGCATCGCTCACGATGTTGAACGCCAGCACCAGCACGAACATGAACGCCGTGGCGATCCCCAGCTGCCAGAAGAAGCCCACGACGACCTCCGGCTGCGAGTCGCGGATCATGATCCCCCACGATGGCTGGCCCTGCACGCCCAGGCCGAGGAAACTCAGGATCACCTCGCCCTTGATCGCTCCGACGAAGAGGAGCGAGAAGTTGATGAAGACCAGGTACGTCGTGTTCGGAAGCACGTGCCGTGTCAGCACGCGCCACCGCCCGCATCCGACCGCTGTCGCCGCCTGCACGTAGTCCAGCCCGCGAATCTTCAGGGCCTCGCCACGGATGACGCGGCACGGCCCGACCCAGAAGTTCATCACGAACGCCGCATAGACCGGGAAGAGTGTCTGGTTCAACTGCTTGTCGAGGATCGGGACCGTCCAATCGACCTCGCGCACCACGAACGCGACGACCACGAGCCACACGATGTATGGGATCGAGGAGATCGTCGAGTAGAGCCAGACGACGGCGTGGTCCACCGGCCCGCCGATGTACCCCGCCGCAGCCCCGAGGAGCGTCCCCACCATCACCGAGAGCAGTGCCGTCACCACCCCGATCTGCACAGCGACCTTGATCGAGTACACCGCCCGCAGCAGCAGCGAGCGCCCCTGGCCGTCCGTCCCGGCCAGCAGGCGCAGGCGGTATACGGCCCCCTCGCCCCCGCGAGGCGTCGGATACAGCGCCTCGATTGTGTCTTCGAGCGCGGCGAGCCGTTCGCGCACGACGCCCTCCAGCCTGGCCAGCTCCTCGCGCAGTTCGCGTTCCCGCTCCCGGAGTTCGTCCGAAGGCTCGGCCTCGTTCCCGAGTTCCTCGTCGAGGTCATCGAGGTCGAACCGGGCGTCCTCGGCGTCGCCCATTGCTTCGTCGAGATCGTCGAGCAACGCCTGCGCCTCCGCGAGCCGCTCCCTCAGCGCGTCCGGCTCAAGCGGCGCGATGCGGCGCTCAGCGAACGCGAGCGCGGCCACGGCACGCTCTGGATCACTCGCCCGCAACGCCTTGTCCAGTTCCCGCACCCAGAACGCCGCGAACGCCGCCCGCTTCTCGCCCGAACCACGTACGAAGAACCCGGGGACGGCGTCCGGCCCAACGCGCTCCGTCGCACGCTCCAGAGGCACGAGACTCACGCCCGGCATGCTGATCAGCAGCGCGAGCAGCAGGAAGACGGCGATCACCGCCAACGCGCCGACCGCGGGCCGGTTGCGGACGAACTTTCGCACGCCCGGCTGCTCGAAGAACCCGCTCGGCCTCTGAACCGCGCGTGCCGCGAGCAGGTCGGTCGGCTGGCCGCTCTGGTTCCTCGCGCCGCTCACGACAGCCTCACTCTCGGGTCAACGACCGCATAGAGCACGTCGGTCAGGATGTTCGAGGCGATGAAGATGGCCGCGAGCAGCGCAACGATGGCCTGCGTCACCGGGAAGTCCTTGTTGATGATCGAGTTGTAGAGGGTGCGCCCCATGCCGGGGATGCCAAAGAATATCTCCAGCAGCAGCGACCCCACGACCACGAACGGGAGTGTGATCATGATGCGTGTGATGATGGGAATCATCGCGTTGCGCAGGAGGTGCTTGAACATCACCCGCCGCTCGCCGCACCCCTTGGCGCGGGCCGTCCGCACGTAGTCGGACGTCGCCTGCTCGACGATGACCGACCGGTAGAACCGCGTGTCGTAGCCCATCGTCACAACGACGCTGATGAGGACCGGGAGCAGGCAGTAGTGCGCCCACGTGCGGGCCGCGTTCAGCGGCTGCGACCAGGTCGTCCAGTCCTCGTAGCCCTGCACGGCAAAGATGCGCGTGCCCAGCCGCTCGCTCAGCCAGAACGCCCCGAACTTCTGCCCCAGGATGATGTACACGAGGTAACTCACGCACATCCCCAGCACCGCGCCGAGCATCAGCGCTCGGTCGATCATCCTGCCGCGATTCGCAGCAGCGATCAGACCGATCACGATCGACACGCACGCCGACAACGCCAGCGCAGGCACCGTGATCGACAGGCTCGGCACGATCGACGGGAAGATCACCTGCCCCACCGTCTGCGCCTGGTCCCAGCTCCGCTCCGAGAAGTCCATCCGTGCGAAATCCCACAGGAACTCGGCGTACTGCTCGAGGAACGGGCGGTTCAGCCCCATCCGCTCGCGCTCGGCGGCGATGGCCTCCGCGCTCGCCACCTTTCCCAGCCGGGCCGCGACAGGATCGTTGATCCGTAGCAGCCCCATCAGGATCAGCACGATCACGAGAAAGATGGGCACGTTGTACAGAACGCGACGGACGACGTACGACCACATGGCGGCGGCTCACTCCTGCGGGGCGGCGGCCACGCTCAGCGCTTCGACTCGTCCACGTCCAGGTACTTGAACCAGCTCCAGAACCGCTCGGTGGGTCTCGCGTTCTTCAGCCACGGCTGCGTCAGGTAGTAGCGCGTCCGCGCCAGCGAACCGATCATCGGGCAATCGTCGATCACGATGTCCCGCATCCGCTCGTAGAGCGCGGTCCGCTCCGGGCCTGGCCCCATCACGACGGCCTGCTCGTACAGGGCGTCGAACGCCGGGTTCTTGTAGTTCCAGTGGTTCGAGCCGGGCGACTCGTTCGGGCCGTAGAAGAGCGCGAGGTTATTCTCCCCGTCCGGGTAGTCCGTCAGCCAAGCGAAGCTGAACATCGGCGCGGATCGCCTGTTGACAAGCTCGATCAAGGTCGAGAAGTCCACGAGTTGCACGTCGATCCGCACCCCGATGCGACCCAACTGGCGCCGGAGCATCTCGACCTGGTCCGCGTTGTTGCCGCCCTGGCTGGTGTAGAAGCGGATCGTCGGCAGGCCGCGCCCGTCCGGGTAGCCCGCTTCGGCCAGATACCGCCGCGCCAACTCCGGGTCCGGGCCGCGCGGCGCGCCCGGAACGCGCCCGCCCTCGGGGTGCCCGTCCAGCCCCGGCGGGATCGGTCCGTCGTAAACCACGCACAACCCGGAGTAGAACGCGTCATTGAACTCCTGCAGGTCCATCGCCAGCGAGATCGCCTTGCGGAGCTTCTTCCTGTCCTCGGTGTATCCACCGACGACGGGGTCGTCCATGTTGAACGCCCGGAAGATCATGTCCAGCTGCGGCACGGCCCGGTACCCGACGCCGCGGCGCCGCAAATCCGCGTTCATCCGCTTCGTGCGCGGGTTGAACGCCTGGCTGAAATAGTCGAACGGCAACTCGATGTAGCCCAGCGTCCCCTGCTGAAACTCCAGCCAGACAGGCTGGTCCGGCACGTACATCGTGAACTCAATCCGATCCGCGATCGGCAGCCGTCGCCCCGCAGCCGCGGCCAGCCCCGCCGCGCGATCCTCGGCCGACCAGAGCGACGCCGCGGGATAGAAGCACTCGTGGTAGTTCGGGTTGCGCTCTGCGATCAGCCTCTGCTTCGGAACCCACTCCCGCAGCACAAACGGCCCCGTCCCCACCGGCCGAGACGCGAAGTCCTGCCCGTACCGCTCGACCGCCTCGCGCGGCACGATGCTCGACTGGAACATCGTCAGCACCCACAAAAACCGGAAGACCGGCTTCGTCAGCACGACCTCGAACTCGAGGTCAGACCGTTTCACGAAACCCTCGACCGGCGCGTCGTAATCGAATGACCCACCCGCGTCGAGCGCGGCGTTCTGCGCCTCCTTGAAAGCGTCCAGGCCGACGATGGTGTCCTCGAGCAACCACCAGTTCTTCAGGCCGTTGCGCTTGTCCGCCAGCCGCTTCCACGAGTAGAAGACGTCATCGGCCCTCACGGTTCGTCCCCGACCGCCGGGGAAGCAGGGGTCGTCGTGAAACCGCACGCCCTCCTTCAGACGGAAGCGATACCGCCGCCCGTCGTCGAGCCGCTCGGGCATCTCCGCGAGCAGCAGCGGTTCGAACCGCGATTCGTCGTAGTAGCAGACCTGCAGCAGCGTCTCGTAGAACTGCACCGTCGCCATGTTGTCGTAGGTCGTCGAACCCACCGCCGGATCAAGACTCTTCGGCCCGTCCGTCCGCATGGGAAGAGCGATCGTCTTCGCCCCGGGCTGCGCTGCCGCGCCCGTGATGACCGCCAGGCACGAGACGAGCCAGGCCACGATGACTGTTCGTATCGACACGGCAACCTCCTCGCGCAGCGCTCCACAGTCGAACCAGGCTCGGTCGGGCCGGCACTCCCCCACCGCGGGCACGCCTGGCATCGTAGCGAAAGCAGCTGAGCCGCTCCAACCGTACCGCCGACCGCAGCGGCGGATGCCGGTCTCGCCCCGCTCCACGCTCGACACCCCGCGAACGCCTCGGAATCCGCCCTACCCTTGGGTCGGCAACGCGGCGAGGGAACGACCACACGTGCAACTCAACGTGCTCACAGACCCGAAGCCTCACATCGACCCGGTCTGCGGCATGAAAGTCACGCCCGGCCGTGAGGCAGCCTCCATCACGCACGACGGCACGATCATCCTCTTCTGCAGCACGCACTGTGCCGCGAAGTTCCGCGCCGACCCCGCCCGCTACGCGAACGGCCCCGCGGACAGCGCCGCCTCGTGCTGCTCACACCACAGCGCACGCCCCACCCCCCCCGACGCCGCACGTCCCGACGCCATCTACACCTGTCCCATGCACCCGGAGGTGCGCCAGATCGGCCCCGGCGACTGCCCCAAGTGCGGCATGGCCCTCGAACCGCTCGACGCCGCCGCCGAACCGGACGACAGCGAACTGCGCGACATGACGCGGCGTTTCTGGATCGCAACCGTTCTCACGGCGCCGGTCGTGCTCCTCGCAATGGGACACATGCTTCTCGGGAGTCGCTTCCATTCCGCGATCGGGCCTGCCGCGGCTCAATGGGCGGAACTCCTGCTCACCTTCCCGGTCGCGCTCTGGTGCGCGTGGCCATTCTATGTCCGGGGCGTCCGCTCGATCGTCGCGGCAAGCCCCAACATGTGGACACTCATCTCGATCGGCGTCTCGATCGCGTTCGCATACAGCGTCGTCGCCACGATCGCGCCCGGGTTGTTCCCTCCTTCCTTCCGGTCCGATTCCGGCCGCGTCGGCGCCTACTTCGAGGCCGCCGCGGTCATCGTCTCGCTCGTCCTCCTCGGTCAGGTGATGGAACTCCGCGCCCGACGCCGGACCGGCGGCGCGATCCGCGAACTGCTGCAGCTCGCCCCCGAAACGGCCCGGCGCCTCGCCGACGACGGCTCCGAGAACGAAATCCCGGTCGAGCACCTCGTGCCCGGCGACCGCGTCCGTGTCCGACCGGGCGACCGCGTGCCGATCGACGGCGTCGTGCTCGAAGGCCGAAGCACGGTCGATGAATCCATGCTCACCGGCGAGCCGATCCCCGTCGAAAAGTCCGAGGGAGACGAGGTCACAGGCGGCACGCTCAACCGCACAGGCTCGTTCGTGATGCGCGTCGCCCGCGTCGGCGCGGAGACAACGCTCGCCCAGATCGTGCAAATGGTCGCGGAGGCCCAGCGGTCGCGTGCTCCCATCCAGCGCGTCGCCGATGCTGTCGCCGCGTGGTTCGTCCCTGTTGTCGTTGCCATCGCCGTCATCGCGTTCGTCGTCTGGCTGCTCGTTGGCCCATCGCCGTCGTTCACCTATGCGCTCGTTGCCGCCGTGTCCGTGCTCATCATCGCCTGCCCCTGCGCCCTCGGCCTCGCTACCCCCATGTCCATCATGGTCGCCGCGGGTGTCGGCGCTCGGCAGGGCGTCCTCATCAAGAATGCCGCCGCCCTCCAGGCCCTGGAGAAGGTTGACACCGTCGTCGTCGATAAGACCGGCACACTCACCGAGGGCAGACCGCGGCTTGTCTCGGTCGAACTCATCCCGGGCCACGACCCCGAACGCACCCATGCCCTCCTCGCCGCCGCCGAGCGAGGCAGCGAGCATCCATTGGCCGAGGCGATCGTCGCGGGGCTGGACGAGCGGACCGGTGCCCGGCTCAGCGCGTCCGATTTCGAGAGCGTGACGGGCAAGGGCATCGTCTCCACCGTTGACGGGTCGCGCGTCGCCATCGGTTCGCCCGCGCTGATGCAAGACGAGGGGGTTGACACCGGCTCACTGGTTCAGGCCGCGGACCGCGCCCGACGCGAAGGCGCCACGGCCACGTTCGCGGCGATCGACCGTCGGCTCGTCGCGCTGCTCGTCGTCACGGACCCGATCAAGGCGACCACTCGCAACGCGATCGACGCCCTGCACGCCCGCGGCCTGACCGTCGTCATGCTGACGGGAGACAACCGCACGACCGCCGAGGCCATCGCCGCCTCGCTCGGCATCGACCGCGTCGAGGCCGAGGCGCTCCCGGACCAGAAGGCCGACATTCTCCGCAGGCTCCAGTCCGAGGGCCGCCGCGTCGCCATGGCGGGTGACGGCGTCAACGACGCGCCCGCCCTCGCCCAGGCCGACGTCGGCGTCGCGATGGGAACGGGCGCGGGAGTCGCCATCGAGAGCGCAGGCATCACGCTCGTCGGCGGCGACCTGAACGGCCTCGTCCGCGCGCTCGACCTCAGCCGCGCCGCCATGCGAAATATCCGCCAGAACCTCTTCTTCGCCTTCGTCTACAACGCCGCGGGCGTTCCGATCGCCGCAGGCGTTTTCTACCCCGTCTTCGGCGTCCTCCTCAGTCCCATGATCGCCGCCGCCGCGATGAGCTTCAGTTCCGTCTCCGTCATCGCAAACTCCCTCCGCCTGCGATGGCAAGGCACACCCCGGCGCCCGGACGCCTGACCACACCGCAAGAATCACATGCCGAGCGAGACCTGCAGCAGGAAGGCCGCGTCAGTCTCGGCCACCACGCTGTGTCGCAGACCGGGCCTGAGAACCATCAAACGACCAGCGCTCAGAAGACGGCTCCCCAACTCCATCCCGACGCGGATCGTGCCCTCGATCGCCTGGATGCTGACCGTGCCGTCAGCGGCGTGCTCAGGCAACGCCGAGCCCTCCTTCATCACGAAGAGCGCGATCGTCCGCCTGCCGCTCTTGTAGAGCGTCTTCTGACGATGACCATGCCGTGCCGGCGCGGATTCGGCGCGCAATGCGGCGATCTCAGCCCTGAGGTCAAACTCAAGGAACGGCGCGTCAAACCGGTCCGACGGGGCCTCACGCACACGCCCTTCGCTCATGGCGTTCGACCCTCCACTCCCGACCCTCCCCCGTCGTCAATCGCGCGACGGCGACGCGCCCCGGGACGCACACGCTCGATCTCGACCGCCTCCCCAAGCAGGGATGTCAGCGCCTGGGGATGATCGCGCTGGATCGCCTCGAACAGCACGCGCTCTTCCCAGCGGATGTGATCGTGCAGGAGTGATCCGAGCCTGGCCAGCAGCGCAGGCTGCCTTCCCGCGCCCACGGGATCGTTTCCGCACTCCTCGACCACCGCGCGAATCTCCGCGTGCTCGCGCAGCAGTCGATCTCGTGACGCGGCATCCGAGATGAGCGGGATGAGAAGCCGCTCCTCGTCATCGAAGTGCTCGCTGACCTCGGCACGCCAGACACGCATGAACGCTTCCACCGCTCTGGCTCCGGCTCCCGGGCCATCGCGGGACGCTCGGAGCAGGCTCCGGGCCTGAATCAACCCGCTCATGTGCTCACGCGACAGCGGTTGCAACGCTGCATGTCTGCGCAACGGAGGCGTCGGCACAGCCTTTCGCGTCGGCTCCATCACAACAGCCTAGGGGTGCCCGAACCCCACGGGTCGGCAGGAACGATCGCTCCGCCCCGCACACGGCTGCAGAACCGCCCCACGGATGCTTGACTCGTGGAAGCCGACGGATATTGTATAGGACTCCTACCTATTGAGGCCGAACCGTGCTCGGGAACCAGGAACATCACCTCACCGCCGGGCTTGTCAAGATCGGCCTCGTGCTTCGCCACCACGCCTGGGCCGAGGCGGGCCGGAGCGGACTCACCCCAACCCAGTCCCAAGTACTCGCCCTGCTCGAAGCCCGTCGGCACAACGACACGCCGATCTCCACCCTCGCCGCTGAACTGGCGGTATCGCAACCAACCGTCAGCGACGCCGTAGCCGCCTTGGAACGCAAGGGCTTCGTCACGCGATCGAGATCGAAGGAGGACGGCCGGGTGGTGCTCGTGCGACTCACCGCCTCGGGCCGACGGGCAGCCAAACAGGCCACCCAGTGGCCCGACTTCCTGCTGCGGGCTATCGACTCGCTCGACGCCGACGAGCGTGCCGTGTTCGTGCGTGGTCTCGTGAAGATGATCCGCTCGCTTCAGGAGGACGGACTGATCCCCCTGTCGCGCATGTGCCCGTCATGCACGTACTTCCGTCCCAACGCTCACGCTGATCGCGAGCGACCCCATCATTGCGCGTTCGTCAATACCCCCATCGGCGATGCTGACCTGCGGCTCGACTGCCGCGACCACTCGGCCGCCGGCGTAGCCGATCGCCACCGGCTCTGGCAGCTGTTTATCCGAGGCAGGCCTCTCGGTGCGGACGGTCCGCTCCCGGTCCTGCCCGAATCGTGACGTGTGAGAGACAGGAGAACACCATGAAAACCGCAACGTTCTACCACGCCGGTTGCCCGGTTTGCGTTCAGGCCGAGCGCACCATCGCCGAGTCGCTCGACCGGGGACGCTTCAAGGTCGAGATCGTCCACCTCGGGCAGCAGAAGAATCGGATCGCCGAGGCCGAGAAAGCGGGCGTCAAGTCCGTCCCCGCGCTGGTCGTGGACGGCGCGCCCTTCCACATCAACTTCGGCGCTCCGCTCAGCGCGCTCAAGGGCTGATCCGCCAGCGAGGGGCCGCAAGGCGCGACCAACCGGGGACGCCCGACGCGTCCCCGGTTCCGCGCGCCCCTGGGGTGTTCACTGTTTCAGCGACGCCATGTCGATCACGAAGCGGTACTTCACGTCGCCGCGGAGCATCCGCTCGTACGCCTCGTTGATCCGCTGGATCGGGATGATCTCGACGTCGCACGCCACGCCGTGGCGACCGCAGAAATCCAGCATCTCCTGCGTCTCCGCGATCCCGCCGATCAGCGAGCCGGCGATCTGGCGCCGAGGCATGAGCAGCCCCATCGCCGACAACGCGAGCGGCTGCGCCGGCACCCCCACCAACACCAGCGTCCCATCCAGTTTCAGCAGCGACAGGTAGGCGTTGATGTCGTGATCTGCCGACACCGTGTCGAGGATCATGTCGAAGGAGCCGGCGTGCTTCGCCATGGCGTCCTTGTCCTTCGAGATGACGACCTCATCAGCCCCAAGGCGCCGCCCGTCCTCCGCCTTGCCGGGAGAAGTCGTGAACAGCACCGTGTGCGCCCCGAACGCGCGCGCGAACTTCACGCCCATGTGTCCGAGGCCACCGAGGCCGACGATGCCCACTTTCCGCCCCTTCGTCGCGTTCCAACGACGCAGCGGCGAGTAGGTCGTGATCCCGGCGCACAGCAGCGGCGCGGCCGACGCAGGCTCGAGGTTCCCCGGAACTTTCAGCGTGAACGCCTCGTCCACGACGATCGACTCCGAGTACCCGCCGTAGGTCACGCCGCCAGAGTGCTTGTCCGGCCCGTTATACGTGAACACCGACCCCGCCAGGCAGAACTGCTCCAGCCCCAGCCGACAACTCGAGCACGTTCGGCACGAGTCCACGAGGCACCCCACCGCGGCGAGGTCGCCCACCTTGAACTTCTTCACCGCGCCGCCGATCGCCGTCACGCGCCCGAGAATCTCGTGCCCAGGCACCACCGGATACACGGTAAAGCCCCACTCGTTACGCGCAATGTGAAGATCAGAATGGCACACGCCGCAGAACAGGATGTCGATCGCCACGTCGCTCGACATCGGCACACGCCGAACAATCGTGTGCGGACCGAGCGGCGAAGTGGCGGACCGGGCGGCATAGGCGCGCGTGCTCATGCACCATCGTAGCTCGCTCACTCGCCGAACGGAACGGGAAGGTGCGCCAGCGGCACCCGCACGAATCGCGGCAGGTACAGATCGGCATTCGCTGCCATGTGCCGGAAGTCCGTGCTGTTCACGCAGTACGAAACCAGCAACTCACCTTCGCGCGATAGGTGCGGGTGCGCTTTCGCGCTGTAGACCAGGTTCCTCGGTTCCAATCCCGGCTCCGGGCACTCGTAGAGCCGAACAGGTTCGGACCACGGCCCTTCTGGCCGCAACGCGGTGCGGGCCATGATGCCCGCGCCCAGCGGCGGCTCGCTGTAGATCATGACGAAATGCTTCCCCGAAAATCGATCGCTGATCTCGTGGATCGAGACCTCGCTCGCGACGTTCCCGGAGACAGAGACCGCCTCGCCCGGCACACCCGACCATCCGTCCGCTGTACGAAAACTCCACGTCTCGAACCGATCGACCGACGAGACTGGCGCGCGGGCAAGCAGCGCTCGCTTGTTGAGCGGCTCCGTCCCATCGATCCCGAAGACGAGCAGAGAGGCCGCATCCTCGGGATCGGGCACCACTGCCGTTCCCCAAGTGCGTTCCAACGGCGCTTCGGCCGCGATCGACGTCAGCGTGGATTGAACGACCCGCCACTTCGACGGATCGTCGTCGGGATTCTTGATCGTCAGCAGCGTGCTGCCGCGACATGTGAAGTTCCAGACGCTGTCCGGCTCGTCGCGCCATGAGAGTCTCGTCATGAACACGAGCAGCCGCGGCTCGCCGCCATCGCGCACGACAAGCCCCCCGCCCGCCGGCCAGAACCACTCGCTAGGCTGCTCCGGCGTCGCCCACGAGGCAGGCCGGATGCCCGATTCATCCCAGAAAAACTCAGCCCGTTCCGGCGCCTCGCTCATTTGCTCGGCTTGGTGAACGGCGATCGTGTTGTTCACCATCACCGACCCTTCCGTGTGCCGATTGTCCCGTACAGGCCCGATCCAGGTGTCGCCGAAGAGCCATAACACACGGCCGGGAGAGAGAACCACGCTCGCGGCGCCGTCCGCGCCGGTCCAGCCGATCGTGCGCACGAACAGGGCATCCCACTCCGGCGCACGGACCGGCCCCTGACCTTCCGCCCCGGCGGCAGGCTGCGCAACCGCGGTGCCGCAGGAAAGCGCAAAGCACCCCAACGCCAGCACGAACGCGAACGCGCCGGGACGCAAGCCACGGCGACGCTGGATTCCACGCCCGTATCGTGCTCCGCCTTCTCCCATCGGCTCGATCATTCTCGTTCACGATCGCATGAGCGCTCTCGCGCTGCGCGGTCGGCGTTCGGGTTCCCGTTCGCCATGATACACGCCGTGGCCGACAGGACCGTCGTGCTGGAAGACGGGGCCTCACCGCTTCCGCTTCACCATCTCCTCGACCCACACAGGCACATACGGCGGCGTGCATCCCTTCGAGACCGGCCAGTCTCGGTACAGCCCGATCGCCCTGCCGATGGCGATCGCGCGTTCCCGGTGTTCGGCGTGGTGGATG